>Ga0302221_10002499_pt1 | contig 11436 bp, 8 predicted proteins | sample II_Palsa_E2_1_FD_193517 | JGI IMG/M metagenome (GOLD analysis project Ga0302221, IMG submission 193517) | Peat permafrost microbial communities from Stordalen Mire near Abisko, Sweden - II_Palsa_E2_1 | ecosystem: Environmental > Terrestrial > Soil > Palsa > Peat permafrost | place: Sweden...
CACTGCCTCTGAGGCCGTCACATCAAACCCGAAGCTGGAAATGGTTTTGATTGATTCATAGCTCTGCCTCTTGGTTTTTGGTTGAGGTGTGTCAACCTCGAGGTTGATATTTTCGTCTTCGACCTTGCTGCGCTGGCTGCCGTTCCTGCTTGGAAGATCCTTGATGTCTGCAAAAACCGTGATGCTTTGGCTTGAAATCGTTATGAAAGAGTTCCTTGGAATTCCAGTTGAGGTTCGACAGCTGATGTAGCTTTTTGTATTTCCACTGATCTTCTTTTCCGGCGTATTAGTTTCACTTGCACGTTCGGACAGAGGAGAGACTGGACTTGACGGTGAAAAGTCTGGAGCCTCCATAATTCAGAAAAAAAGAAAGAAAAAGCACAAAAGCGGTTCGTCAACTGTAGCGGGTGGGAAAAAGCGGACGTCGGACTATTAAATCTCTCCCGTGTCCTCAGAACTGCACGCTTTGATCAAGGATACTTTTTCGGACCAGGGGTCCGGATTAACTTTGTGCCCACCTACCCCGCCACCTGCCTTGGAGTCAATCAATAAGAAACACGTAATCACTACAGGGGTTGAAGGATTCCTTCTGTTCCGAACAACTTGCTTGCAGGATGCTTGACTTCAGCCCTATCTGCCAATCATTTGGACCCCGAAATGCTTCAGATCATGAATGATCTGCAATTAGGGCTGCTGTATATGCGGGCCCCCAGGCATGAGGGACCTCACAAAGAGATTCATGAGGCTGCGGTGAACGAAAACGTATTGAACGGAAAAGGTAGAAGGGCTTTCTCGCAAGCTCAAGGATGAGAGCGTCATCTTCAGTGCAGTAGTTGGCGCCACACGTCAATCTGTCGTTCATGCCTTGTTGAATCATGTGCCATTAGTTGGAGCGGCACTGAGGAGAGTCGTGCACAGACTGAAGGTCAAACAATTGAAACCTTCTTTGCTCAGGTCCGATTGGTGGAGGAGGTTGGGGTTCTCGCTTAGACTCAGCACCGACTGTTTTTTGACCCGTGCGAGCCGTGTTCCCCCTTTTCTCGCAAGCACTCGCCAACTGACACAGATCAGATTCATGCCTTACCTGCACAAACGATGTTGAGCGTCAAAATAGGGCTTAATGGAGTGGATCTCAATCGACGCTCGGCAGAGGCCGAAACCCTATCTAAACCTTATTATCGAGCGCTTCATCTGAATCAGCAGCTACGATCGATATTTAGCAAGGACATCCTGGAACGCCAAACGTCAGTCAAACATACGCTCATCGAATGTATGACGTTTCTATGCACAGCCACTCTTTTGCATGTTACACACAATTATCCGGTTCAAGTCTCGCATCGTTTACTTTTGAAGTCTTAGTCTCAGCCGGCGAAAGTGCAGCGGCATTTAAAATCGCATTTGAGACTAGGGGAGGTGGCTGCGTATCTGAAATGCAAGTTTTGTGGGAGAAGGTGAGAGTATTAAGTCCCCATATATTGCCCAAGGCGAATTTACTTGCATCACGAAGAACTTTGAGAAGACATGTATCGCACGAATATGCGGAAGCTGGACGATTCCAAGGTAAAATCTGACTTATAATGAGCCCATACTTCGGTTAAGACCTTGAAACTACCATTACTCTCAGAATTCTAATCCTTGACATAACCATACAAAGGTGCATTCACAGATGCATCTCACCATGAACTTGAAAGCTAGTTTCACGCTTTGCTTCGGCGAGTAGGAGATCAGAATTTAATGTTTCCTATCACTATGGCTCACTTTTGGCGTAAGGTCAAGAGTATATGGCTTGCAAGTGGTGTCGCGCGTAGACCAAAGCTCTCCAATAGTCCAATTGGTGTTTTGCCAAGAAGTCGTATTGCAATCAAGCTTCACCACTCCGCTTGCCATACCCACAAAACTCTTCCTGCAATCAATTGATCAGCATTAATTGAAACCCTGAACCATTTCGTAGAAGATTTGCTTACTTTTTGCCCCACTCCCCACAGCTCCAAGTTGAGTTAAGTTGGATGTTCCCACTGCTCGAATATGTGAAATTTGTACTGACTTGCGCTGCATCTTCGCCTGCAGGCACCTTACAGTTGTACACCACATTCCCCCAGAAGAATGTAGGCCACGCCCAATCACCGGCATATGCGCTGCATTCTGTCGTGTAACTAACGGCGGGATTGGTGAGGTTGAATTGAATTGAAGCGCCAGCGACGGCCAGGTGAGCTGGTGTTGAGTAAATTGTCTCATCGGAATAGGTTATGTTGTGAAGGGTAAAGATGGGGTGGTCGTTGCAGTGAGCTTGATGGTCTGCCCCGGGAACGGTGAGGGCTGAGGTGGCTTGGAAGAGGAAGGTGAGAAAAGCAGTGAGTTTGTGCTTCATTTTGGCAAATTTGACTTGGTATTCGCAGAACTGTCAGGGGAGTGTGAACTTCCGGGTTTCGTTAGAATGATCTTGAGAAGCTCTGTCTGAGAACACATTTTTGCCTCATATACTCGAGAGCTGGAAATAGCTGGACTAGCTCTGTATCACCGATTCGTGTTCGCTTCAATCCTTCGAAGTTCGGGCAATACAGAAGACAGTTCCTGTGCGCCTCAGCTGACGGAGCTGCCGGTAAGCTTTTGACGAACACGAGAACTTATGGAATTTTATGGGTCTGTTTCTCATTCAAAAGTGAACTCTCTCATGTTATCATGCAAGCGCTGCTACTTCTTGTTACACCTTGGACACTTCATTCTTTGTTGTACAACTGCCGCGGTTGAACTTTCTCGTGTAACGGTCTGGCATGTGTACCAGAATTCGGCTGCTGCAGGTTAAATTTTACTTTCGGAATGCAACGAACTGTTTACACAATTGAAGATGGGACAGATATCAGTATGATATCGGACATCGTAAACAGTGGGGACCGGGGTTGCGGAGAGTGATAGTCGGGTCATCAGGATCCAAATTCCCGATCTCGGAGACCAGAAAGCCCATTTTTGGTATGATACGGGTTGTGGCCGTCCGAAATCGGTATGACTGATAACTTGATCTTGAGATAGATTCTACCAAGTCACAAAGTCAAAAGTGGGGACAGCTGGATTCTCTGTGATAGTCGTCGGAACTGGCATTAGTTATTTGACTGCCTGCACCAACATCGTCGTCCTTCCTTGGAGCCACAGAAGGTAGAGTCATACTCAAGCTCTCAATCTGGAAGGCTATCAGCATCATGGAGCCAGAATTCTTCATTAGGCCAGCAGCGGAGCGCGATTTCCCTGGTATCAGCGCAATCCTCACGCATTATGCCCTCAAAACAGTCATGACATTTGCCACAACTGGCCCAACCGACGAGGCTCTGCGCCAAAAGTTCCGTTATATCACACAAGAGAATCAATTTCCTTTCTTTGTTGCAACTACTCGGTCGTCGCCCCAGACCGACACCAATACCGATCAAGTCATTGGCATCACTTATATCTCGCCATGGCGGCCAGAGCGATCAGCTTACAGATACACAGCGGAAATGACATTGTTTGTGCATCATGAGCACCGTGGTAAGGGAATTGGCACGCAGCTAATGTCGGTTCTGTTAAAGGCAATACCGCGAACTAGAATCAGGGAGTTGTTAGCGGTGATGGCTGTAGATGACGAAGGGAGAGATGCTGGCCTAGGTCTCAGGGATTATTATGTCCGGTGGGGCTTTAGAGAAGTGGGAAGAATGGAACGAGTCGGCTTCAAGTTTGAGCGGTGGTAAGATCTTATTTGATCCGCTGTCCAAGAGGAAAGACTAATTTGAAATAGGATTGATGTTATTTTCCTACAACTACACTTAAATAGTGACACGCAGTGAGCACACAATCAAGGAGCACATTCCTGGCGGCTGAGCAGAGAAGGAAGACTAGATCCGTAGCTAGGTCTGTGTCTTCTTGAATTTTATGGGATTATGTTTGTTATTACAGAAGATAATTTATTTGATGTTCGGCACACCACTTCGAGGTTCGTAACTTGATATGATAATCCAAAGCTGGCTTCAACGTTTCCTAAGTCTAGACTATCCTTTGCGCCAGTTGAGGAAAAGGGACTCCAGTGCGGAGCTATTCAGAAGTCTAACATGCTTCATACAGGGCGTACAGGGGCGTACATGTAGGTAATATTTCAATATCGCTTACAGTAGCCGAGGCTTTAAAGGGGTAAAGTCAGGTGATCTAGAAATCGAGCTATGAGTCATATCCGAATCCATACAGCAAGAAGCCCTTTTATTCCCTGCTATAGTTCCTAGATTTCAAACTTTTGCTGATTTGATCCAATCAACCTTGTCATTGAAGCATCAGGTGCCTCTATACTACCTACTCGACACCCAGATATTGCATCACGTGAAGCTGGAACCCCAAGCCTTTCAAGTCACTTCTGTTTCTACTTCGAATCTTGGGTTATCGTGTTAGCAGCCAGGGTGAACCAATCATGCCACGAATACTTATTAGCTCTGGCTCAAGTTTCGAGTCAGATATAGGCTACTCAAGAGCCGTCGTAGATGGTGACTTCGTTTTTGTCTCCGGTTGCACTGGGTAGCCGTCCCTTCGCTCTTTTATCAAGCTGGACACAGAAAATCTGACTCTATCTCTTAGATACAATTACGATACGGGCGAGATATCTCCAGACGTGGTTGAGCAGACCGAACAGACAATACTGAATATTGAAGCCGCATTGATCGAAGCCGGAAGTTCTATAAAGGATGTCGTTCGTGTGAGATATATCCTCCCACAGAGAAAGGACTTTCCGAAGTGTTGGCCAGTCTTGAGAAAGTGGTTTGGAGATGTCAGACCTGCGGCAACCATGATTCAAGCTGGCTTAATGGAGGATATCATGAAGATCGAGATTGAGGTCACGGCAAAGAAATCAACAGTGTAGTGACAAAAGAAGGAATTACTCTGGCTTAGTCCTTCAAGAGTGAAGAATCAAGATTAAGAAAGCAAGAATGCTCAATCTATCTCTTCTGACCAATTTTAGTGGAAATTATTTGCGTCAACTGAGATCCATAAAACTGTTCCCTAGTCAAATGTATGGAGTACCCTCCTGAATAGTTACCACAGGTGGGCCCAAAGACTACAATGGAAGGCGAATTTACTATTAGTTTAGCCTTATTAAGGCCGCGGGGTAGACCTATGGCTTGTGTGGCGCAGGGTGAGGGGTCGACTTTAGGCATCAAGTATATCTCGACTGCGAGCGCCCAACCTTTATAGCAACGCCCATTTCGCATTTCTGTCTCGTCCTTCACCATTCAAGCTTGCCGCACGCAGGACTCACGCATCTTCTTATTGAGTATTCTATATGCTGCCCTATATGGCCGACACCGACAAGAAAAATAACCCGCTTTCTGAGCTGCCATACCCTACCCTACCCTACAAGGGCGTGGTTGGGTTTCTCCTCGATGTGTCCGGCTCGATGCGAGGGGCTCTGGAGGCTGGTCGAGCGGAGGAGCCCGCAGTTTACGGCAGGATTTTAGGAGGTAAAGGGCCAAAACATAAAAACTGAAAATCCGAAAATCGCAAAATATAAATTTGTTAAAGTACTTTTATTTTATTTATAAACTATACTAGAGCTATAAGTCACTTTATAAAAAATTATTCTCCCTACTTCTAAAAAACTATATTATACTTTTCCTCCTCAAAAATATTACGAATTGACGTATCGTAAAAGAGAAGGGAGAAGAAGAAGAGAAGGAAATTAAGAGAGGGGGAGAGAGGAGGCCCACTTTTCCTGCGCGGGCCTCTATATAAGCTCTTCCCTCACTCACCTCTTAATTCCACTCTCCTCTTCTTCTTCTCTCCTCTCTTTTGCGATATGCCAAATCATAATATTTTTGATTAAAAAAGTTAAAGAAACTAATTATTCTAGACGTACTTAGTTTCAGTATAGTTTTAAATATAAATTTAATATAGGTTAAGGGAAAATAAAGTACTTGTATAAATCGTTTTTACAAATTTATATTTTGCGATTTTCGTGTTCTGGCCCTTCACCGCCTAAAATCCTGCCGTAGCAGTTAAGCGCCTGCAAGCCGCATTACGCGCCGTATTGAAGGTTGCCAAAGCAGAGCAGCAACAACATCCAGAAGCTCGTGTCTTTGTGGGGCTGTTCGGACTCAACAGTGACACTAACCCTGGGTGCCCAACGCAAATAGACTTATGCAGCGTCATCGAAGCGCTCGTTAGCGACCCTTCCGATCGTCGAACCGGCCATGATCTCCTCGCTGGCCTAGCGAAGAAAAATGATAGGACCCATATCGAGAAATATATTCGAACAAAACTTACCGATGATGGAGCACGTTTCATTTACGTCCATCTCCAGCAGAAGGGGCGAGAATCGCGAACAGAAGAGTTCATCGCTAGCATTCCATCCGACGAAACGATTGAGAAGCCTGGGAAGCAAGTCCGCAGAGCCATGCAATTCACAGCGAGCACTTCCCTTGGCGAAATAGCTGGTAGCTTGGTCGATAGCGCCATGCATATCGGGGTAGGTTCGGCAGTGGACAACTCAGATGCTCTGAGCCTTACGCGTCGTATCCAAAATGAATGGTTGGCCGACTTCGCTACCTTCGTTCCGCGGCCTGTTATTGACGTCGTCGACCTATTGACGCGTCTCCAAGACCGAATCGATGGCCCCAGCGATGTGCCTAAGACGGACTTTCTCGAAGCCTTACGTCGATACTTGTATGGCAGGACTCCAATGAAGCACAGTCTAAATGAGGCATTGAAGGTGTTTGGTGAATTTGACCAGTCTACCGACGGTCAACATGTTCTCCTCCTGGTATCAGATGGATTGTCGACCGATGGAAATCCTCTTCAGATCTTGGACGAAGCGCCGGAAAAAACCTCAAATGTCACCATAGTAACGGTGTTTCTTACAAGCGATCGGGATGCTGCACCTCGCCGCATCTACGACAAGCCTCTGAGCGCCTGGGAGGAGGATGGCCGAATCACGCTTTTTAACATGGCGTCCAAGGTCTCGGTCGCCGCACATCCAATACCCGTGCTAACTACGCTGGGTTGGCAACTACCTTCCTCTGGCGAGGGCGCGCTGTTTGCTACAGTTTGCAGCGCAACAGCTCTAGAAGAGTTCTGCTCAATTATGGTATCCGCTCGATTCGAGTCCGCAGACGTGCTTCTAGACACCCTCGGCCGCTGGAATACGGACGACTATGTCGAATACGAACAAGAACGCACCAGAAATACCCCTTCGAGGCAATCAGGTCCAACATGCTACGCTCATGCAGCTGCCGCGGTGGTTTATATGGCCCTCCTGCGCATCGTCGGTCGCGTGGGGGGCTATCCGACTATCCGTGAGATCCGAACGAGGATAATGGGCGAGTTTCCATGGAACTCGTCTACTGGATGCGATGAAGTACTGGCTGCGCTGACGAAATGGGATCGTAACCTACACGCTACCCATCAAGGAGGAGGATATCGTCCGCTCCGCTTCCGGGAGGTTGACGAGACTGAGGCACGCTACGCCGTTATACACAGGCGTCCGGTGCTGGCAACGTTTCATCTCTCAGAGGATGGCTGGAATGTTTTTACTCAGCATTTCAAATCGGAAGAAACTCGTAAAGCAACACTCGAACATCAGCATATGGACGAGCATCGGTTCAAGTCCCCTGATAAGGTTGGGCATGACGTCGTTCTCGTCAGGTGCAATCCCACTTCGCTCATCTTTCTCAACTCCTGGGGGAAATCCTGGGGCGATGAAGGGTTATTCAGCATATCTGATCCCACGGTTCTTGAAACCGAAGACCCGGCATATAGGATGAGATTCTATGACATATTCTGGTTCCAGGAAGATCTCACGGAAGCTGAGTGTGCAGCATATAACGCTAAAATCGATAAATTACTTCGCACCCACTCCGAAAAGTATCCCAGTATACTATTACTTGAGGCAAAATGCCCAAGATGCCGTCAGAACGCCCCTATTGTGAAGTTCACCGGGAGTATTCGAATGGCTCAGTGTCCACACTGCAAGGCGAAATTCAAACCGGAATCCGACCACATACGACAGGCACTCTAGATGTAAGTGTTCCCTTGCTTTACCTCTCACATTTGAGAAAGAAACAGTATCATGTATGAAGCTGGTTTGTTAACGTCGGCTGGTTAACTCTGCGTTGTTTTGATTGAGTTCTCTGTACAAGATGGAGGAACACTGGAGCTTAAGGAAAATGGCACCCAACACATTTCTTGTCTCGGAGACTAATGCAAAGAGATTCGGCGTGTTTGACTTGGAATGCTTCTGTATTTAACCAATCTCGAAATGAGATTCTACCATATAGAGTGAGATTGAAGCCGAAAATTTCCGCGCTTGGATTTATCTTAAAACAAAATTCTAGTACCACATATCCACACAATTAATCAACATTCTGCTCTGGAAGCTCGAACTCATCGTACAAGGCCCTCCATTCAGGCTACACACCTACTCAGTCCAAGCCTCTTTATACGTCTCCGAAGCAACATCAACCACAATTTTCCCTCTCGTTCTTCCAGTCTTCAACTTCGTGAACGCTTTCTGCGCATCCTCAAACGGAAACTTCTCTTCAATGACTGCCCTGATCTTCCCCTCCTTCATCCACGTCCCAATCTGGCCCAAATCCTGCAACCTAACTTCCGGCCAGAATCCTGTATAACTCCTTTTACCGCCTCCTAGAAAGCTCGGAAGCCTTTTCGCCATGAACCTCTCAGTCGCAGAACCAACACCAGGCCCACCTCCCACCATGATATACTGTGCTTCCGGCTTCGTGAACTCATGGCAATGCCAATATAACTCCATAGTAGTCCCCACATTATCAACAACGTGATCAAACTTGACATTACTAGCTTTCAACGCCTCAAGCACACTGCCCTTCTTGTAATCCACAACTTCATCCGCACCAAGGCTCCGACAGAGTTCTACATTAGCAGTCGAGCACGAAGTCGCAACATAACACCCCACCGCCTTCGCAATCTGGATTCCAAACACACCGCATCCGCCCGATCCACCGTTGATGAAAACGCGGTCGCCCTTCTTCACGTGAGGCACGATAGATTGATAGGCCGTGACGCCAGCGACTCCAGCGCTTGCTGCATCGACAGGATCCACGCCTTCCGGAAGGGCATGCGTGGTTCCGCTATCAGCGAGAGAGAACTCAGCAAGTGCGCCACCTGCCCATGGCGTCTTTGCTGAAACGCCATAGACGAGCTGTCCTGGTTTGAGGGATGAACCGGTCGCGGGCGTGACGATGCAGCCTGCGAAGTCGAGACATGGGGTTGCGATTCTGGGGAAAAGTATTCGGCGAAGGATGGCGACTTCTGCTGGCTTGTAATCTACTGGATTGAGTGCCGTGGCGATAATTTGGACGAGGTGATGAGAAGACTTAGGGGTGGGAAGGGGTGCTGAATCGTTGAGTTTAAGGTCCTTTTCGAGGGCGCCGGTTGTGGTCGTGTGTTGCCATGCCCTCATAGTGGAGGGAGGGAATTTCTTGCTGGCCATAGCGGATTTAATTGGTTTTGGCGACATAAGAAGAACAAAGTTGAGGTGAAATTTCGATGTAATCGTTATGAGAGAATGCGCGTTATTGCATGATCTTATACTTGAAGTTCTAGATCACGATCGGACGAACTTGAAATCCGACGGGCTCCTGGCTAAACGGATGCTGCGGTTGCTTATTTACTCCGATGAGAAGAAGATTAAGTCACCGGTGGGAGAAAGGGAATAGGTAAGGTTCCTCCGGGCGGGAGGATCGCATTCCTGAGATTAGCGAGTGCGGACCTCCAATCAGGTTCTACAGTAGGTCGTACCCCCTGACCCAACGACCTTACCTGTGGCGGCCGATCTTAAAACATTACAGTTGGCTCTAGCCATCTCGAGCATCTCGCAGCACGAATTGCTCGATTGTCAGTCGATGAGCATATCTGAAGCTACCTTCTCAGTTTTTATCAGAGACCCTTCTGCCTCTAGGTTTTAAGTTGTAGCACCCTTTTTATTAATTATTTTTTTATTTTTTAAATTATAAAAATAAAATTTATTAAATATTTTTATAATTTTAATTATAATTTTATTTATTTAAATATTATATATTTTAATAAAATTATAAAAAAATATATTATTTTTAAAATATTTAATATAATAAATTATATTAAAAAATATTATTTTTTATAAACTTAAATTTTTTTTATATTATATAAAACTATAATATTTTAATAAAAAATATTATTTATAATTTTTTTTTTATAAATATAAATAAAATAATTTTTTTTTTAAAAAAATTATAAGATTTATATAAAATTAATTTTTTTAATATTATAATGATTTATTAAAAAAATTATTTTATTAAAAAACTTTAAATATTTTAATAATAATTTTTTATTAATCTTTTTAATAAAATTAATAATTTTTTATTTTTTAAAAGTCTTTTTTATAAATTTATTAAATTTAATAATATTTTTAAAAATAAATTTATTTTTATAAAATATTAAATAATTATATTTAAAATTAAAATATTTTATTAATTATAAATATATTATAAAGAATTTATTATTATTTAAAATATATATATATATATAAATAATTAAATTATTATTATAAAATAAAAATTTAAATTTTTTTTAAATTTTTTAATATATTTTATTAATAATTATTTTATTTTATTTTAATTATAAATATAAACTTTATTTTTTTATTAATTTAATTTTAAATATTATTTTATAAAGATTTTTATAAAATTATTTATTTATTTAAGTTTTAATATATATTTTAAATAAAATTAATTAATAAATTTTTAAAAAAAAATTAATAATAAAGTTTATTTAAATATAATAAATATTATTTTTATATTTAATTATTTAATAAATAATAATAATTTATTTAAAAATAATATTATAATTATTAATTTTTTTTAATGAATAAAAATTTAATCTTTTTTTATAAATATTATTTATAAAATAATTTATTTTTAAAAAAAATTATAAATAATATAATTTATAATTTTTTTTATATATTAAAGTTTAAATATTATATATTTATTATATTATAAAACTTTTTGATTAATTTTATAATTATATTTTTATATTTTTTATATTTTTATATTTTTTAAAATTTTTATATATATATTTATTTTTATATAAAAATATTTTAAAGTTATTATTAATTTAGTTTTTATAATAAAATTTTATTTTATTTTAATAATAATATTTTTATTAAAGTTTTTTTAAATTTTATTTTTTTATTTTATTTATAAAAAAAATCTTATAATATATTAATATATTTTTTATTATATTTTTTTTTAAATCTTTAATATAATTATAATTTATAAAAAATATTTTATTATTATATTTTTTTAATTAATATATTAAAAAGTTTAAATTTAAATTTAGTTTTTATAAAAAAAAATTAATTTTTAAATTTTTTTTATAATAAATAAAATAAATAAAATAAATAAAATAAATAAAATAAAT
>Ga0302221_10002501_pt1 | contig 11429 bp, 2 predicted proteins | sample II_Palsa_E2_1_FD_193517 | JGI IMG/M metagenome (GOLD analysis project Ga0302221, IMG submission 193517) | Peat permafrost microbial communities from Stordalen Mire near Abisko, Sweden - II_Palsa_E2_1 | ecosystem: Environmental > Terrestrial > Soil > Palsa > Peat permafrost | place: Sweden...
ATTCTTGGTTTCTAGTCGCTCTTTTCCCGATTTTAACTTCTAGTTTTACTTGTTCTTGATTTAAGTCTAATAGCTCGCTTGCTCTTATATAGTTTCCACTAATCGGGGACTCCCGATTAGTAGCTCCCTATTTTAGACTTTGTACTAAAGCTAATGGTTTCTTAACTCCTAATACTAAAATAGTTAAAATTAAAATGCAAATCGATAATACTAGTTCGTTTAAAAGGGCTAAAACTTTAGCCTAGTATAGTTTTGACTTACGACCCTTCTATCCTATTTTACTCTTATCTCCCCGTAGTACTCTCCTCTTCCCTAAGCTAGCTTCACTTGAGGCTATCCCTAATTAAGCTAACATGCTGCCTTGTGGCTATTCTAGCTCCATGTTAGCAAGAAACGGTTTAGAAATTAGCTATATAAACGAAATGACTAGCTAAAACAAAACTAGCAAAAGTAGACTAGTTAGCCACCTAATAGAAAAGACACCCTAGTATATAACTTATTGCGCGAACCTCCGAGCTTTGCCTTACAAGAACCCTAAGTACGTACAATGAAAGCTTCCTTGGCTGCAAATCGAGTCCTCCTTGCATCGCTTACTAAAAACATGTAAGGGGGCGGACCTTAGCTAGAAGAAAACCCTACAAGAACGATACTAGGAAACTAAGCAATAAAATAAGAAGGAGAACGCATATATAAAACTAAAGTAACAATAAAAGGAAGAACTAAAGCATGCACGAATAAATCAAGAAATAGAAACGAAACTATAAGACTAGCAACAATTGTGTACAATTATTAGGTGCAAAAGTAGGTATGAATTAAGTATAAAGTGAAGTGTGCGCAGCTATAGAAAATAGCAGTTATACCCCCCATTCCAGTCACGTGTAGCACTAACTGAGAACCTCTGAAAACCCTCTAAAATCGACAGAAATCAACAATCCCCTTGGCACCCCGCCACAATACTTGTAAAATATTATATACATATAGCCTTAATTCCTCTTTTATAGCAATAATGCAAAAGATAACTTTTTAGCTAATTTGCTAAATTATAAGTAATTGCGTAAAGATTAGCTTTTTTTTATTATTACTATATACTTAAATAACGAGTCTCGATTTTGCAAAGGCCTTTTTAGTACCTTTATTCTTTACTTTATCGACAAACTTAAAGTTAAAGATGTAAAATCCTCTTAAAACTTTAAATTTTGTTATAATTTTAAATATATCTTTTATAATTAATTTAAAGACTTTTGCATATCGGGATTTTTAGTATTAGTCGTCTTCTTATAAGAATATTATAATATTAAGGTTCTTGCGCAGTCGTCTTTTTTTACGCTTTATTAGTAAAGGCGCGGGTTCTTTATTAGGTTTACTTGCAAGTTTTACCTTAATACCCTTGATTTGTGTAATCGAAATAAAGTATAATTTAATAAAGGTTATATAAAAGGTTATATTACTATAAGAAAGTGCAATTATATATAATTTGCTATTTATATTAACTAATTTATAAGGTCCCTTTTAAGCACTTAGCTCTTTTTAAACTAGAATATCGGAATTTAAGGGTAATTTATAAATATTAAAGATATTCGGGCTATTTCATGTATAAAGAGCATCGTTTACTTAGCATTTAGCTTATAGTTTTTATACTTTAGCTATAGCTTTCTTAATTATAAGGGCTTGTTAAGTAATTAATAGTAATAAGGGGTTATACTCGGTAATTTGTAAGTATATATTATAAATTAAAAGTATAAGTACTAGTCTATTAAGTCCTATTATATTATTAATAGCTTTAAAGGTTATTTGTAAGGCTATATCCTTGCTAATATTAAGTATTTTAGCAATAATAATAAAATATGCTCGGCGTATTAGTTTATAATAACGTTTAACGATTCTTACAAAGTTATAAGCCTTAATAAGTATAATTTTAACTTGTAAGCTTATAGCACTTATATACTAGTCGAATTCCTTGCTAATAAAGTTCTTGCTAGCATTAGTAGTAATTTAGTTAAAGGGGCTTAAATAAGTATTTATCTAATAAGCTTTAAAGGCATTTTAAGTATACTTTGCACTAATATTTTATAGCTATTTACTAGCTTAGTATTACGTGCCCTTGTTAATAATATGCAATATAAGCTTCCTTGCAATATAAAAGACGTCGATTGTAATATAATAGTTAAAGTTTATATTATCTTTAAAGCTAAATTTAAATTATCTTAGTAATTGTTTATGCTTTTAGCAATATTTGTAATACTTTATAAAGTATTCGAGTGTTCCCTTATTAATATTATAGCTTGCTCGTTTTAATACATTTTATAGCTTATTAACTAATAAGTAACTAAAACGTCGGTAAAGACGTTATAATTCGACTTTAGTTAATAAATAAGGGTTATAATTAAAAGACTTTATAATAAACGACTATAATAAAGTGTCCTAAAGCAAAAAAGAATAACTAAAACGTTATATTACTAGTATATTCCCGGTCGAAGTAACTAAAGAATTAGTAAAGTTATTAAAGTAAACTCTTAGCTTGTTTATATTAGCTAGGCTAAGTAAGAATAAAGTCTTTATATGCATAATATAAAATTTTACTTGCTTAATTAGTGTTTTTACTATTATAAATCTTATAAATAATGTAAAACTAATATTAAACTATATTATAACTTGTCCTTTAATAGTTTTATTAAATGCAATACTATTAGTATGTTATAAAGCTTAAAATTGTCTATATCCGGTAATAAAGTATTTTAAAGCTCTAATATTAATTATAACTTTATAAAAGTAGTAAGAATTGTACTTAAACGTATTCTTAGTAATAAAGTTATTTGTAAGGTCGTTTGTGAGGATATCCTTTAGTTTAAAGGGTAATTAAGTTGTAAGTCGATATATAAGTGCTTAATTATTAAAGTTACTAACCAAGTTTTCGATATATAAAATAATAATATAAGGAACTAATAATTTAGTTATAAAGCTCGCAACTAATATAAAGAAAGAAGGAGCTAAAAAATTAATAGGTTTTTCCTTACTATTACTATTATCTTTATAGTTAACGAGTAAAGTTTTAAAAGCATCTTTTAAATTATTATCGTTATTATCGAAATTGCCCTTAAAATTAGTAATATATTGCTTATAACTTGTATTAAAACGCTTGCTAAAATTAGACGATTTAGTATCGAATCGGCTAAGGTTTTTAGACTTAAATTAAGCTTTTTTAGCATCTTATTCCTCTTATATATACTTTTAAGATTAACAATTTAATTTCTTGCAAATAAAGCATAAATTCCGAGTATTTGGACAATTGTTATAATTATATCGGTTATTATTAGATTTATATTAGTAAGGTCTATTTTAATTATAGCTATAATTGCAATTATATAACTAATTCGAATAATATCGTCGATCGGTAAAGAATATCTCGTTTTTTAGTAGATATTCAGCCTTATATATAATAATTGCAAAGTTTAGCTTACTTATTAGATTACTAATATTAAGTAAAAGGCTTACAAGTGCAATTGCACATATAAGAATATTGCAACAAGCTATAAGGATCTTATTATACAAGAACTTATCGTTTTATAACTTAATAAGAAGGCTACCTTTCAAATTACATAGCTTAGTAACTAATATCTAAAGACTCTTTATAATTGACTTTTTAAAGTTCTTTAATATAATTAATAAAAGGTTAATTGTATTTTATTTGTCTAAATTAGTATATTAGAATTTAAGGCCTTTAAAAAGACTTTGCAAATAAGAAATCGCTTCTTTATAAGTTCGCGTGTGTAAGCTATAAGTATAGAAATGATCTTAAGCTAGCCCCTTTAATATAATAGGAAAAGCTTTTAAAAGTTCTTCTTTAAAGAGTTTAGCATTATAGCAAGTAATATAAAAAATATTAAGCTTTAAGTCTAAGCTACTATTACTTTTGCTATTAAATTTATTACTATTAATATATATCTTAATAAGCTTAGTAATAATATAAATCGGGTTTATTAGTTGTCTAGTAAGTTTATTTAATAGTAATAATAAGGATTAATATATAAGCACTTAGGTATTTAATCTTATAAAGGGTTAAAATATAATTACTTTAGCATTTAATCTTATAAGAAGAGACGCTGCAATTGTAAGTAAAGTTATAAAAAGGGGTGTTATAATAAAAGTTATAAGAAGTAAGGTTGCAAGAAGAGGTGCTATAATAGACTATTAGTTTTGCTAGACAATTAATTAAGAATATTTATTCTTTTTTAGGGTAATATAAACTAATATAATAGGTCTATTTATAAAATTTACCTTAATTAAGCTTATTACAAGGATATTATTATCGTTTTATATGTGTTTTGTCTCCTTTTTAACAATATTAACTAAGGATTATAAGATAGTAAGACATTAATAATTTTATTTTATATAAATATTACTACGCTATAAATAGCCTTATAAACGTTATTATTTAATCCGATTATATCGAGTAAATACTATAAGGTTAAAGTTCTTAAAATTGTCTTTAAACAAATCTTAAAAGTTATTATTAGTTATCTTGTTTATAATATATTAATATAGCTTAATATTTAAGTATTCTTGTAAATCTCCCTTTATTATAGTTATTAAGTTAATTTTATTTTCTTATTTCTTAATTTGTGCTTTTCACTTATCTTCTTTTATATTAACTAAATTATAATACTTTTAAGAGGTGTAAAAGGATATATAATAAGGATTAAGTATGCTTTAGCAAGTAAAAGTATTTAATTATAGTTAATAAATTTAGTTTACGCAAATGCTTTATAGTTTATTAGTAACTCTTTTAGGGACGTCAATTTTTCTTAAGTATCTTTAAGTGCTTTTAATATATATATATATGTAATTTAAGGTAAAGTAAAGAAAGTAAAATAGTTTATAAAAGTAAGTAAGTATTAAGAGGTTTATAAGTTTAAGAGGTTTGCTTTTATAAGTAAAGTGTAGTTGTCGCTAACTAGCTTTATTATAAGCTACTAAATGCTTTCGAGGTATTGCTATATTAGCAAGAATATAATATTTGTTTTTGTAAGCTACTAAATGCTTTTATAAAGTCGATTTTGCACTATTTCCCCCCTTTAATGTAAAAAAAGTAATATTATCTTAAGCTACTAAATACTTTCGAGACTTAGCTAAATTTATCTCTAATTTATATATATAAACTAATTAGTGTCGGTTTACTTGTAACGCAAGGCATAGCATGTATTTGTAATATGCTTATTGCGTTAATAAGTAATTAATTAATTAAGAAGGATATTAATACTATAGTGTCGATATACTTCCTCGGCTACCTAATCCGGACTAGTGCTATCACATGACATAAGGTCACGTGACCTAAAACTAGTAAATGCAAATATACCAACAATCTTCTTTAATAATTAATAAAAATTTCCTTTTTAAGCTCACGTGATTGAGTTACTTAAGTAACTCTAAGTAATTACTCTACTCTACTCAACTAATTTTAAGGGATAGTACTTATACTCTACTCAATACTTATTGAGTAACTACTTTGAGTAGTTGAGTAGTCTAAGTATTCCTTTGATAGACTGTCTCTGTCATTAAGCAAGCCGCAAGCAAGCCCAGGAAGCACGAATTGTACATGTTTTGACCCTCTGTTTTGTTGTATTGTTTTGTGCCCTTCCCTTTTCACTATAGCTACTATCAAACATGCAATTTCTCACATTTATACGCATATTAATAAGGACTTTAAATCAGCTCATGCAAAGCTGGCCGACTGGGGCACACTTTAGGGGTTCTAATGCAAGAGGAGGTAAAGTGTGATATGCGGGAAGTCGGTTGTATGCGTAGGGCTAGTAATGCTAGGGATCAGGCAACCTGTAAGCACTAGAACTCCCGGAGCAACATTTAATCCGCAATAAAGGAATATTCGACCCGTCTTACATCCTTATAAGCTATAAGCTTTAAAGATGTTTACTTGCACTTAATAAAGGGGCAAAGATTAGTTTTATACCGAATATACTCTTTAAAATCTACTAAATTGTTTATATTGCTTTATTGCTTACTAATAACATCTTTACAAGTTAATCTTTTTATCTTTAAAGGAAGTAGTTTAATAAAGCAATTATATCTTTTGCCAATTACATTAAAGTTATCTTTATACCTAATTCTAGTATTAAGCTTAATTAGCTTAATACCGATAAAAGCAACGGAAATAATAGCAAATTATAGTCGTATACTATTAATAAGTCCCCTTTAAAAGCTTATAATAACTATCCTTTTAGCTTTGCTTTATTGCTTTAAGAGGCTTAAGCCCGAGCCTTATTAGCTTAAGCTAAAGTAAGGAAAGCCGCCTTAAAGGCAAAAGTAATAGACTTAATTAAAAAATATTATAAAATTAATAATAAAGAGGTTATTATAAATGCTAGTATTACTATATTAAAGGCTAAGAAGGCCGCTTTAAGGGCAAAGCTCCGCTTTATAACTATGCCGGCTTCCTTTATTTAAGGGGACTTAATGCCCTTTAAACACATTATTAAACTTACTCCTTTAACAACTATCTCCTCTTATATAGCCTTTATTGCACTTCCTCTTATCGAAGACAAATAACTTATTATAAGCTTTAGCAATATAAATAAAGATATAATATAAGAAAAACCCTTATTTAATATTTTTAAGAGAAGTCCCGAGTATAAGAAGATCTTAAAAGTTGAAGCCCTTAAATTATATTAAAAGAAGGACATTAAAGAGTAAATTACGTTTATAACTAGTTAAAAAGCCCTATTTCGGGCTTAACCTTAAACTTATAACACTTACTTAAGTAAAGTAAATGCTATAGCTATTATATTACGCGGAAACTTGCACGATTTATAAGAGGCTTATTATAAGAATAAGTCCTTTTATAAACCGGTTACTTAAAAGAAGTTTAAAGCTTTCTTTGCAAATATAATTAATTCCTTTAAAGCCCGAAGTTAAGATGCTTTTAAAGGTCTTCGCGACTTTTAATAAGGCCCGAGCAAATCGGTTACTAAGTTATATACTCGGATAACTATATTCGAATCCGACTTTAAAGCTATAAATAAGACTAATTACATTTAAACCCTTAATGCTACTTTAATAAACTAAGAAACTAAAAAGATGTTAATCTTTATACTTTATAAAAAGATAGCTACTTTTATTTCTTAATAGTTAAAAATAATATAACGTGCAAAGTATATTATTAACAAAGGATGCCGCTTAAAGTATAGAGCAAGTATTAAAGGAGGCTTAAACTCTAACTTTAATGCTAATAATAATACCTTTTTTAACACTTTAAAGGAGAGTAAGAGAAAGAGAAAAGAGAAAGCTTATAAGGCTTAAAATAGCTTTAAAAATAACTAAGCTAGCTTTAAGCTTAATCCCGGGGGCTAAGTAAAACGCAATATTACTTGTTATACTTGTAATTAAAAAGGATATATATTTAAAGATAAGAGGTACTTAAAGTATGCTAATTAGGCCCGGGACTTCCTTAAAAAGGCTAAAGCTAAAGAAGATGTAGCTACTATTATATGCTATATAAATTAAATTATGCAAGCAAGTTAAGAATAAAGCTTTTATCTAAAAGTATAAAAAAAGGCAAGTCTAAGTTTTAAGTATTGCAAGGCTTAATAAATTAAAGACATATAAGAATAAAAGGATAATAATTTAAGCTTACTTGATATAGCCGTGTACTAGTGCTTTTAAGCAACTTTTAAGCCTCGGGGATACTAGTTTTAATTGTAATTTTCTTAGTAATAACTAGGCTAAATTTAAAGGCTTTTTGCCTCTTGCTTAATACGATATCGAGTTTGTTACCTTTTATAATAATAAATTTAAGATATATTATATATATAATTTTAATGTCTTTATTACAAATAATCATTCGGAAACCCGAATATATAAGCTTTGTTTTTATAGCTATAAAGCTACAAGTTATTGCCTAGTTTTTAGGATAGAATTTTACACGACTATAATAGCTTAGTATTATAATTATATCAAAAAGCATTAAGCATATATACCCGCATAGCTTAATAATATTAATATTATAACTTTAAAGGAATTCGGAGCAAAGCTTAATAAGAACTTAAAAGTTACCCCCTAAGTCCTCTTTATAAGTAAAGGCGATTGTGACTATTTAATTAATTAGTCTTTATACTAATATAAAGGTTATTTTATTGTTACTTTTATTTAAAAACCCGAATTTATTACAAATACTATCTTAACTTATTAAATTTTTAAGCCGTTACCGAAAAGTTTTACTAAATTGCCGGAATACTTTAATAGCTTTATTAACATTTTTAACAAAAGTAAAGCTAAAGAACTTTTAAAGCAAAGGGGGTTTAAATATTCTATTAATATTATTAATCCTCCCTTATATAAGCCTTTATATAATCTTTTTAAAGTTTAGCTTAAAGCTTTAAGATTATATTTAGCAAATGCTATTAAAAAGCATTAAATTTGGCTATTTATAAGCCCGGTAAGAGCCTTTATCCTTTTTATACTTAAAAAGGATAGCGGGTTATGCTTTTATATTAATTATTATAGCTTAAATAAGGTTATAATTAAGAATTAATACCCTCTTTTATTAATTAATAAGACGCTAGACTACTTAGTAAGCGCTAAAGTCTTTATAAAGCTTAACTTAAAAGATGCGTATTATCGGATTTGTATTTATAAGGGTTATAAATAAAAGATAATATTTTATACTTGTTATAGACACTTTAAATACTTTATTATGCCCTTTAGCTTAGCAAATGCCTTAACCACGTTTTAGGCGTATATTAATACGTTTATAATAAGCTTCTTAAACTATTTCGCAGTTATATATTTAAATAATATCCTTATATACTCAAAAAACCTTAATGTTGGTAGAATTGATTATCACGTGCAGGGCACTAAGCCTAATGCGGATAGCGCATTTGCAGAGTATATCCTTTGCGCGCACACACGAACTTAATAAGATAACTTTTACCTACTACGCAACTAGCATATTACGTTTTAATTACGTGTCGTGCTACGCGTCCCGGGTGAACCGACACTGATTAGTCTGCATTTAGATTAGAAGGAAATAGGAAAGCGCGTTAAAGAGTCTCTATTAAGAGGCTATCTTAGCAAGTACCACTTTCTCTTGCTTATGTTAATACTTAAGAGTACATTAATAGATTATCTCCATTAAAAGGTTCCTTATTAATTACTACTTTTACTAATAATAAATTATCTTTATTAGTAAGATTCCCTATTAATTACTGCTTTTACAAAAACAAGGTTTATATTTTATAAATACGCCCACAACTCTATTCCCTTAACAAACTCCCCTAAACTTATCAAATATTACAAATATTACAAATACTCCGAATACCCCTTAACTTTATCGATTCTTCGACCCACGAGAAGTATAGCTCTTTCTCTAATTACTACTTGCATTTTATTACTAAAGGGTAAAGACATAAAGTATAGCGCCTTCTAAGGAGGAGGAACGAGTAATATAAGAAGACAAAGACAAGTTTAAAGATAGTATTAAGCTTTTAAGAGCAAATAGAGCTATAATTCAAATATATATTAGGGTACAACGCAATAAATAAAAGAAATACAAGCTTACCGATAATAACTTATAAGAATAATACTAAGAAGACTTTAAGGATTTCTTTGTTAATAACTTTATTATAAAGGTTAAACTACTTGCTTTAAAGAAGTTCCGTAAATTATTACAATATAGTGGTATTTATATAGCGAATAGAGTAAGTAATAATTTTATAATTGCTAATGCTTTATACTAAATTGCACAAGAGAGTATAATGTATATATAGTCGAAGGATAATATTTAAGAGTATAAATTTAACTTTGCGGCAAGAGCTTCTATTACATCTATCTTTGTTATTACTACAAGTAATACTCGATTTGAGGAAATATATATACTTAGTGCACTTAGTAGGCATAGTATAGCACCTTTAAATGGACTTAGTATAGCATTGTCGAATACAAATCTTACTTAGAATCTTACAAATCAAAATAATAATACTTTATAAAACCCTTAATTATCTAATTTATAAGCACAAAATTATTAAGATCCTATCTTGTCTTTAGCTTGCCTTATCGGCGAAGTTATAAAGTAGTATAAGGATGATATAAAGTACGATAGTAGTGGCAGTTTCGATTTTAAGATATAAATATTTGAGGATATATGCTATAAGGTTAGATTTCTTTAAGACGATATTATAAGAGCTTTCTTAGTTATGCTAGCAGGAATGGCTTAAAGCATTTACTATAATTAGAAGCTTAGTATTCGATTATATAAGGAGGCTTGCAATTACTTACGCAATTACTTTAAAGGACCCTTTATATAGCATGCAAATCTTACAAAATAGAACCTTATTATACTTCGATTAATCATATCTAAAAACCTTAGCAAATCGATATAAGAATGCCTCTAAATCCTATTTAATAAGCTATAAACCCTTTAATACTTACTTCTTATAAAACTACGAACCGATAGCTTTTTATATAATAAGATTGTTATTGCATGTGCTAATAATCTAGCTTATATAGTTGCACTTGTCGATCTTCTAGTAAATCTTAGTGCTTTTATAAATAAGTTTACTTTAAACGTGATAGTTTTTAAAGCTTAACATCTAATAAAAACCTTCTATGAGGACTTAGTAGAAGTGAACTTTATTATATAACGATTTTATAAGAATAATAACCGCAATTAACGCGGAAGTTTATACTAAGGCCGTCGGAATAATTATAACTCGAATTACAATCCTTAAAGACGTTCGAGTTATATTAAACGTCTTAATTGTTTTTAGGATTGCTGTCGACATAGTCCCCCTAGTTTATATTAGATTTGCGGTCGGGATAGTTGTCGTTCTTAGAAGCATATATTATAAGAGCAAAAACGAGAAAAGAGTAATTTTAGATATTACAATTATAATAAATTTTTATAAAAGATAATAGACAAGTAGTTTAATTATGCGTATAAATAGCATATTACTAAATTCGAAAGAGAGGACAAATTAAGTGCAGCTTTTGATAACTTCTTAGTTTAAGATAACAACGAGGATAATAATAATTTTAATTTGCCACTTAAAGGAACAAAAATCGAGTTTACAACCTTTGATAAGAATGCCCTTGCTAAAACCTCCGAAAACCTTACCACAAAACTATACAATCGTTCCTTCCTTTATAAAATAATAGAAAAGGGATTACAACTATAAGATAAGGATATTAAAGAGGTTAATACCTTTATAAATTAGCTTACTTTAAGATACGATTCTAATTAGTTCTTTAGTGTTTGCGTTAATATAAGAGTATTAACATATTTTACAAGCGGATACAAACAATTCTAAGCTCTTTAGTGCTATAATAATACTATATAACTTGACACTTTTATAAAGGGTAATGTTATAGCCACATTTGGAAAGGGTTCCGCATTATTTATAAGATTTATAAAGCTTAAGCTT
>Ga0302221_10002503_pt1 | contig 11428 bp, 9 predicted proteins | sample II_Palsa_E2_1_FD_193517 | JGI IMG/M metagenome (GOLD analysis project Ga0302221, IMG submission 193517) | Peat permafrost microbial communities from Stordalen Mire near Abisko, Sweden - II_Palsa_E2_1 | ecosystem: Environmental > Terrestrial > Soil > Palsa > Peat permafrost | place: Sweden...
TTAAAATAATTATTATATTATTATATTATTATATTATTATATTATTATATTATTATATTATTATATTATTATATTATTTAAATTTTTTATATATATAAATAAAAAATCTTTAATTTTATTATATCTTTATTAAATTATTTTAAAGTATTAATTTTAATTTAAAAAAATATTTATAAAAATAAAAAATAAAATTCTTTATATATAATTTTTTTTTTATATTAATAATATATATTAAATTAAAATAAAAATAATAATATAAACTAAAAAAACCTTAAATTTAGTCTTTTAATTCTTATTATTAAAAAGTTTAATTCTTTAATATTTTTATATATTATTTTATAATCTTGCTCGCGCTCGCTTTTTTTTTTATACGATATATAATTATTACCCCCGTTATTACTTTCTTAAAAGTATATCTTTAATATCCCGTATAAACCTTTTTACAAAATATCCTTTAAAATACCCAGCTATAAGTCGCCAGCCATACCTCGCCAGCTATAATTCGCAAGAGGCTGGCGCGTTAGTCTAAAATCTCTAAGACCACTATTAGCAACGACCAGGACCAGCAATGCCCAGGACTAGCAATGCCCTGACTAGCAACGCCCTGACTAGTAACGCCCTGACTAGTAACGCCCAGGACCCAAACACCAGGAACGAGAATCCAGAAATAAAACGCTTAAGATAACGTCCAGGAACGAGGATCAAAACGTCCAGGAAACGCCCAAAAACAACGGCCAGCACGCCCTGAACTCGGGCTCGCCTCTAGCTATATTCTCAAGCATTCTTCTTAAAAGCTTTACTATAGAATTGCATTCTTGTATTCGTGTAGTCTCCGACAAGGTTGTGGCTTCTTAGTGGTCCAACCTAAACTACCCTACTAGAGCCGCATTTGTACACAGCCCTTTAGAAGCACACCTGCCCAATCCGCCGATCCAGCACTCTATACACATCCCTCTAATCGCGCGCTTTACTGAGGTTCCGACTATCACATTCTAACAGTCGCATTGTTACAATTTCCATTATAAAATCTCTTTTATTATAAACGCGAATCCAGTTGGAAATTAGATTGCAAAATTCCGTCCGATGAGGTCGTTCCAACGATTATTGAACCCGGGAATAGGGAGAGCGCGTTTGGGCTGATACTGAAAATACTATCTAAGGGATTTACTCACTCACGATGGGATTATATAGAAGTTTATCTGGGCTCTAAAGGTTTTGAAGTGTTGTGAACCTAACCTAGCACGATAATCAATGTATCAATTTATTTCTTTGATTTCTCCAGGGAATTAACTGCCACGAAAGTCAGACTCTAATCTCATCTTTGCTGGTTCCGTTTTAGTCTCTGGACGTGAGCAGTTGCTGCTTTAAGCTGAGCTGAGGGTGTGCGTGCCTGATCAATGCCTGAGCATCCTGGGCACGCCTAACTCAGCCTGTGCACTGTAATGTAGAACCGATTTTGGCCTCCTGTGTGCTCTGGGTACAGCTTCCTTACCGAATTTGGCTCCGAATCCATTTCTGCTCACTTACAGGCTTCGTTATACGCGCATTCTTATCCAATGTTCACACGCTTCGAGTCCTCCTGAGTCCTGTGTCCCTAGAACACCCTTATATATGCTAACGATATTACTTGCAAGTATAGCGCGGGGATCTATCTTTTAATAAAGGCATTATTTAAGAGTATAGTGAGGACGAAGAAGCAGTGAGTTACATTGCTTGAGAAGGCTAGGTTGAGTATAGTAAAGATTTAGACACCGACGATGTAGTTGGTTGCTAGTGCCACAGGGTTTAAGGCTATCAGGAAGGGTTGAGTCACTTGCCAGCCATCCTTGTTTAATCAATCGCACAATTGAAAGACTAGATAGTCGTTGAGCTTCAAGCACTAACAACCCAAAAAGTTTCCAGTTACTATTTATCTTTCGACGACGTCTAAGCTTAGCATATTTGCTCTATTCTTCCTCTATATTCCCTTCTTCCTTGAATCTCCCGCCTAGCTCTTCAAACCTCCTGATTGATATCCCGGGGGCTGACTGCCGGGAGGGGGAAATGTAGGCCCGATCGGAGTCGATGCTGGCCCTATAGCAGTATCTCCTGCTCGGTTTCTACGCCTTTCCCGTAGAACAAGCCATGTTATGACGGCGCCTATGACTCCGAGAACCAAAAGTCCTCCTATGACTTCTCCAATAATGGACTCGAGATTATCATCTTTTGATGAAGAGGGCGTGGCAGTAGTAGATGGCGTACTTTGACTTCCCGAGTTGCCTTCCAAAAAGTGAGCAGACGCACTTATTTCTTGTTAGGGTTCTCGTTGGGCTTCTCATACCTAAGTTTGGAGTCACAGTGACTAAAGTAGTCGAATACTGGCCATTTGCAGCTGTGATCGTGCTCAACACAATAGACACCGAGGTACCAGGAGCCAATATCCTCGAACTCGCCCCTTCACTCGTCGCTGCTGCCTGTGTTGCCGATGCAAATGCAAATGTCGAAGTCTGGAAAGCAGTCGCACAATATTGCGTGTAAATCCCCACAGCACTATTAACATCGAGAGTATTCGTGCACGCGGAGCTTACGCAGCTGGCGACGTATGAGACAGCAGCAGATTGTAAATCAGCGCGGCAGTAACAGCTATTCTGCAGAGGGGTGTTGCAATCCAAAGCAGCTGCGAGGCAATCGTGCTGCCCGTATGTGCCGTATCCGCATAGGATACATTCGAAAGCACACAGTCGCTGAGCCTTGAAAGCTGCGTTACTGTAGATGCTGACTGTTGCCGTGCTTTGTGAAAGGGCTTGTTTAATGTGGGGAGAGAAGCTGAGTAACAGGAGCAGGAAAGGGCTTGAAGACCTCATATTTGCTGTATCTTCGAGCTCTGAAATGGTGGAAAATGTGAATGGATGGAAGATTGATGGGCAGAGGGTTCTCAGATATGCCAGCTTCGTGATGAGCGGCAGTTGCCTGTCTCAGGTGAACTATTTAGGAAACAGTGGCTTCCTAAGGCTTAACTATCTTCGATATAAATGGTTGTGCAGCGCCGTGGCGTTTCATAGCCGCCGCCTAGAAAAAGTAAAACAGTCTATTTTCGTTATGTGAAACCTAGAGAGACAAATCAAAAGATAAGGCACAATAAAATGTAATACTTCCATTAATAGTATAAGAAACCTTTGTTATGGCGTAAGTCTTATCATAATTGCTCAAGATTTTCTCTTCCACATTCCGGAGTACTCCACTTCCTTTTACTTCTGCTCGACCTATTCGGATCCTCTAGTAGTTAGTGGACGTACCTGTTCCAAAATATAAAAAGCCATAATATTTCATAATAGACTGTTGGAAATATAGGCGACTTGTATAGACTAAATCAACTGCCAACGTAGACGCTACAGTGGTAGGGCACCCTATATATACAGGCTCTCAGACCCTGTAGATGACTTCGGCGGCCCCATAACCCCATAGTAGCAAGTGCAATGGCAAATATAGGCTTAGTAAGCTTGTAACCTCAGGCCGCAAACATAGATACGAACTACCTAGATCACAGATAATATACGAGACAATCAACGCCAATGCAATTGCATCAATACCGTGTGGACCGACAGTTCGAGATCCTTCCAAGAGTTCAATCATGACTAGTCCACCGAGATACTCTTACAGCCCAATCGGATCTACCGACATACGTCTGTTGAAGTTTTTAACTTCCGATAAGAATGTCGTCTCTGCTACACTTCAAAAATTTTCACTCTCGCCAGCTTCCCAACCACCGCCAGCATATACGGCTCTATCGTATGTGTGGTCCTTGGACGATACAGAGGCAGCGCCTGCAAGAAGTGGGTACATATCAATAGATGGAGAGCAGCTCCCTACCCTCAATTCCCTGAAGCATTTCCTCGACGTACTCCAGACAAAGGAAACATTACTAGACAATAGCTGGTGGTGGATAGATTCAATATGCATCAATCAAGAGGACTCTCAAGAGAAAGGTAGCCAGGTGGCACTTATGCAAGCGATTTATAGCCGAGCAGGAATCACAATAGTTTGGCTAGGTGAAAGCTCGGCGGATAGCGACAATGCAATGGATTTTATCCGTGCCATATGGCTTATGAGGCAGGAAGCTGATTACAAAACAGCTGAAAGAAGGCTGCAGCCGGAGCGTTTTTCTTCGAACTGGGAGGCAGTGGAGAATCTCTTTGTGAGAAGATGGTGGACAAGAATTTGGACCGTACAGGAGTTCGTTCTTGCAAGATATCTCTCATTCTGGTGCGGCTTGAAGACTGTTCGGAGGATAGAGGTTGCTTGTGCACTCCAGCTTTTTCACAACTGTCGTCCTCACCAAGCCCTTGGTTTGCCTGCTTTCCAAAACAGTTGGCCTCGCAATAGAGTACATGAGTGGTACAAAAAGTATTCATCGCCCGAGTCCGCCTCGTATTTCAGAATGTCCTTGCCCGCACTCGTATCATATTGCAGCAATAACAACGCAACTGACGCAAGGGATTTGCTCTACGGTCTTACTGCGTTGACTCCAGATATTCAGTTTATCAAGATAGACTACGATCTGACAGTGGAGGAAGCCTATATCGAATTCACGAAATCTCATATTAAGCATTATGAATCTCTAGATATCATATGCGTTGCGCATGTACATTGCGGCTCTACCGCGTCTTTGCTTCCAACTTGGGTTCCGGATTGGAGAACAAGATTGTACCGGAGTTTTGGCATCACACCGGTCATGGTTAGCCAAAGTTCCTCTCGAGAGATCGGAAACTTCCGGCCTCTTCACTCTGTGAGGCGCGATAACTCCGCGGCTACATACACAGCGTCGCGAAATACAAAAGCATTGTATCAATTCGAAGGCTTGGATCTTGTGGTTCGCGGATTTGTTCTGGATACTATCGACGGGCTCGGTGGGAGCGAAAATTTTGAACTTATTCAGCCTTCGGTCCCACTCGTGGTGTCTACAGAAGATTTCGATAGGTCACATAAGTGGACTTTGGATTGCGTGAGCAGCGTACTAAGATGTCTGATTCTTGGCCGGAGAGACCGCTACTTACAAGATTCTATAATTCCCGACGAATTCATAGAAGATTTTCTGAAATTTTGTTTTAAGGCTATACAAAACAAACACTCAGAAATCCCCAAAGGATTTGGGGCCTGGTTTGATCATAACCGTCTTTTCAGAATCCGTGGATATCCATTAGAATCTATCATTCATTACGCTTCACTCGACAAAAAGAGGATCTTGGACGATGAAAATCGGATATCCGTGCTAGACATACAGGTCTTAAACACATTTTCAGCGAGGTTTTATGACGCTGTAGTTAGAATATCTCGCCGCCTCATGGTTGGCAAAAAGGGGTTTCTCGGAATGGCTCCTGAGAAATCAAGGGCAGGAGACATAGTTTGTATACTTTTTGGTTGTAGTGTGCCTGTTGTATTGAGAAAAACTGCAGGTGAAATGAAATTTGTATTCATTGGTGAATGCTTCGTTGATGGATACATGTCGGGAGAAGCAGTGGGTGACGACAGATTTCAGGAGACGAGCTTCTGTATTTCTTAATCTTTCTTCTTTCGGCTGGATCATACTTATTAAATGGTGCTATGCTACCTCGTGTTTCTACCTCTTTTTGTAGCTTATTTTTGCTTAGATCCAGTGTCTCAATTATAGACTCCCTGCCGCTATCACATAGCTGATTCGCATCGTCAATTTAAGACTTCAGGACTTCTGAGTCCTTATACGCAGCTGCCGCGAACGCAACTTTTCAACGAGTACTGTTGGGACCTTTAGCGGAATCTAATGCCTTAACAAAGTTAGAAATGCTCTAGCAGAGCTCCTTTCGCATATAATAGCATAATATACCGAGTTTCTCGGTATCTGACTGGGTGATCAATGGGTGCATTTTAAGGACAACAACAACGAAGAGGAGGCGGATGGGCTAGCCGTGGAAGGTCGCGAAACTTCGGACTCCATATTCAAAGTAGCATAATTCCCCTTTAGAATACCTGCCTTATGGTTTGACAGATTCGCTTTCTGACTTATTGGCAGTAGAAACTTGAGTTGTGTAACGATTATTAATACGTGAACGACAACACTAACTAACCAAACTTCTCTACATTGTCCTCAGGCTTACTTCATAACAAGGCCCAAATTTACATCCAGTTTTGTTGGTTAAAAAGTTGAGAGATCAAATGTATAAGTGAAAATTGAGCACAGCTCAGGGACTGACTGCCCAGGTTGCTCAGGCAGCTCAGGTGAGCTGGGTGAGGAGAGGGTGAGCCGAGGGTGATCAGCGCCTCAGTAGGAGCGGCGAGCTTACAAACTGATCTTGGGACAAAGAAAAAAAGTTGTGTTAAATGGCGAAAAATTATGACGATTTGTCTTTTTTCGAGGCATATTATATGTATATAAGTTTCTAGAGTTACCTAACCTCGAGTTCTGCAACGGCATATGCAATCACGTGCGAGGGGCAAAGTCTTGTGAGTCCAAGCTGAAGAGTACTCAAGAGTCTACCTAGGCAAACTGTGACGTGTAATTTGGGGTTCTACAGTTAATGACCCAAGTTTGCTAGCATCTGGGATGTTGTATTGGAAAAAAGGGGGGGGCTCATTGTGAACAAATTGCGTCACGTGATACACACTCATCTACATACCTATTCGAGCTCTGCTGCTCTCTTCTTCTCCACATCCATGCTTGCTTTTGAGTTTCGTCCATATATCTTGCTTCTTTTCTGGTTCGTGTGTTTCCCCGCTTCAATGTGATTTTGCTGCTCTCACAAATGTCAACAATCAACAGACGTTCCTGCAGCTTTGCCTTGTATCCTTCAGGTTATTACAGCTTAAATGCAATTTTAAAGTTCGATGGCCGCCGAATTCAGATATCTCGGTCGCTGTTCTATGCGGCGACTATCTGAGCAAGCTCGTTTGTTCTAGGCCCGGGCCGGGATCTAGTTGATCGACGACAGCTTGCATTTGCTAGCCGTTAGCAATGTCGGAGTTGATATACTAAAGCTCTCTTATCTCAACAAATCGACCTGGATCTTGCTTCCAAGGTGTTCTCAAGCTGGAAATTTATAGCATTCTATCTGGCTTGATCAGCACAAGGCACAGCCGACGTTCGAAGCTTTCATGCACGAGAAGCTCAGTCCCAATGATCGTTGATGGGCTGGCTGGGATCCAGAATGGTGTTGCCAAAATCCAAGCCTATAGGACTCAGTTTCGTTGGGCTAGCGGTAACTTCACGGTGGATGTTACTTGCGATAGTCTTGCCACGTTCAAAGTAGATCACAAAATTGAGAAGATAAGCAAGATTATTATTTCCAATTTTAAATGATAAAGGTTAAATTGACTTGACAACAGAGCCATCATGCATGGCACTTTGCCGCTCTGCTTCAGATCGAAAATCCGCCTCTCCGTCCGTATGCTCAGTCTGGGGCTTAGGGTGATTGGCTGAACTAATGAGAAAGTCGAGTGGCCAATCAGCCATATTTGAGGAAATATTTAAGTTGCCTAACTATATCTATGCCCCTAACTGATTCTCTAACTGATGAGACAGATCAGTGACTAATTAGCATACTCATGTGTGTGAGAACTCGGTGTACGCGTAAGAGGAAGTGTAGGGAAAAGGAGTGATTGGCGTGAATGCAGAGTCTTGGGCTTGGGACGGCGTTCTATAATGAAGTCTTTTTAGACCTAACAGTACGCCTTTAAGCGTACTGAAGCTATTCAATTTGTCTAGAGATACCTCTGATCATCAAGCACATCGTTTTTAGCAGGGCTATCTATCTTAACGAGGTAACTGATCAGCCACTAATAAGCTAACAACATTTGAAATGTCTTGCTGACATAGCTATTGCTCCCTAATGAGTGACGAGATTGCTCCCTTATAACGTCCCACTGATTAGTTGGTGGTGTGCTGGACACTCTGAGAAGGCCTCACCGTGCTGTACCCCACGATTATGTGCTAGCAGCCTTGCTAGTATTCTCCACGGGAGTCTTTGCCGGCTCCTCATCTCTCGAAGTTCCGCCTCGCATTCCGATCAAGAAGTGATCTTGATTCTCAACCATGAAAATCATGGTTTCAGCAGCAAGTAGATGATCAGAAGCTGACATTTCGCTAGGTGGGCGGGAGAGAAATGCTGGCTGAAATGCAGCTACAATGCGCGGGGATGTCATGTGGTTCCTATCCGATTTGGATGCAAAGACTGCAAGCAGGTCGAGAAGATAAAGTAGTAGCTGCCTGTTCAGAGGTGGGAGAGAGAATGTTGCTTGTTGAAACTTCGCGATAACCTTTGAAATGTTAAAGTCGTCTGGCAAAACATGGTTAAACGCATAGTCAGGCGGCAATTCGTCTTCTATGGCCGCCGTAAATCGATCGTAAAGATCAAATGGGATAACTGGTTCAGGAAGTAGCTTCAAATAGCGCAATAGACAGCTTGCAGCATCGTAGACATCGTAGGGTGTCGGTTCCGTCAGAAGGTTTCTCAGAGACCTTCTGACGGAACCGTCTCTGCGAATGAAGTCACCCGTTCTAAAGTCGAGTCCTTTACCATAGTTTTGGTTTGAGTCGTCGAATATACTCTCAAGTTGATGTATGCGGGTAGCAGATCCACTTCTGGCGAATATGTTTTCCGATTCTTGTCCTGAAACATTGTCAGTGGCCTTATTCACAAACGCCTAGCGACACTGATGAACAAATTTCTCAAAGTGGTCTAATGTAAACATCATTCGGGAACAGGAGATTCAAACGATCAGTTCATTTCTTACCTTCATCCTTGAGAAAGACGCCAATCTTGGCCACAATAATCGGGATATAACCGTAAATGTGTTGCTTCCCCTCTTCATCCATCAGGCTGATGGCGGCGTTCGCATAGAGAAGGCTCTGGCTCAAGGGAACTGCAAAAACTTTCTCGTATGTTGGGGTGGTTTCCAGAACAGCTTGGTCTTTTCTAGGGCTCTTGCCGGTGATCCCGGCAGCAATCCTACTCAGGCGTCCTCTGAAAGAGTGAGAATCTTTGCCGGTACTCTCGCCCTTCGCTAGCACTACGTCGCTATCGTTGAATTCACCAAACTGATAGACTTCCGCATTGCTTAGATCGTGTGCATACACTGGCAAGGCTTGAAATGCGACGATCGAAATGTTGTCCGAAAGGCTGAGTCCAGAGAGCATAGACCATGATGCAGTCCTTCCAGCAGAGCTGATGACCGAGAATGATCCACTATCACCCCTTCGATCGGATCTTTGATAAACCCATGAGTTCTTCAAGACTTCTTCAAAAGCAAATCCTCCGGCATTGCGTTGGATGGTCCCTGGGGTAGGCTCGCTAGTCTCGGGTAAGTGCGAGGTGAGAGGTTGCTCAATGTTCAATCCGATCTCAATCGATAATAGTCTCTGGGCTAACACACGGTGGTTATCTAAGACTTGCTGTATCATCATTGAGAGAGCATCAACTGCATCTTCTGCCTTGTTGGTAGACTCGCTAAGTTTTTCTTTTAGAGATCGGTTGCGAGACTTCTCAAACAATTCGGATGGTGTATCCATACCATGTCAAGATTGTCAGCATCAGAGTAAGAGAACTCTTGTGCATTTCTAGCTTCTGCAAATGCTCCTTGATAGTCGATGTCTTCGTAGCCCACCTTATTCGGTCCATCAGACCCAGCATAGCATCGGAATCTAAAGTCCCAACGAAAACATCAAGCTCCGAAAAACTCGCCACACATGCTGAAAGGGTGATCACAATCTGTTCCACTAGGATTAAGGAGGTGCGCTGCCGGTCGACCTGTGCACGGCCAAGAAGCAACATTTGGAGCTGTATAAGAACCGACCGGATCGTGTCAACGGTAGACTTGACATCTTGGATTTCCTTAGGTGCGCTCTTGCTTTTTGAGACTAGATTGCCGATGGCCGAAGATATTTGGTGGGAAGCTGTAAGTAGACCGACAATGGCCATCGTTACGCTTAGCGGATCCATAGCGACTTCCAACAAATTACCCACAATCAATAGACGATTGGAATACGATAGCAACGAACATGGGCTCGAGGCTGTGGGAGTGTGTTGTTGATGATGTGAGACGTGGCTTGCGGCTGAGACGCCATGCTGCTTTTACTGTCAGCTTTGACGTGAAGCAGAGGGCGGCATTGTTGGGGGCTTTTGGGGGCTGAATGCCAATATCTTGGAGAAGGATATAGTAGACTCAAGATCCACTTATATCGACGACCAATTCCCGTTACCGAGGGACCGGCTGAAGCTATGAGTAGCCTTTCCAATTATCCACCAGAAACGCACGGAGGTATCGTGACCCCCTGGGTACCAGTCGGCACAGCGTACCCCTCATCGAGCGGCTGCGAAAGCTTGTTCTAGTCCGTTGTTCAGGGCACCCTCGCTGCATGGGATCCAGGTTATGGCATTTCTGTCAACACAAACGTCAAATGTGTTCCTTCGGCAGAAACTACCTGGTGGAATCAAGTCAACTTAGGTGTTAACACTCTCACATCACTTAGTTTGGGCCCAATTACTTGTCCAAGCGCGTACACGACCGCGACAACTTCAATCGGGGCCAACACGTCTAGCACCTTCGTAGCATGTTGTCCACCGTACGTTAAGGATTGAGACTAAATCCCCCTGATCTTTCAAGTCACACTTGCTGATATTGTGGTGTGGTTTGTAGTAACTACTCGTTTGTCCAAATCGAAGATGCAGGGATTACTGGGGAATGTGAATCAGAGGTGCCTGCCGGCGAAGTGATAACTTACGCGACACGAGATCCAGAATCGTCGTGGTATATCACCAGCACTTCCTATGCGACCGCTACCCAGGCGTGGGGCATTCAGATGAATGGGTATAACATTGGGCCTCCAACAACCTCCTCGTCCACCACCTCGACCTCAGTAACGAGCTCTACAGCGAGAACCCCATCCGCCACTCCCACCGCGCAGCCATCTTCTGGTCTGTCTACAGGTGCGAAGGCGGGAATTGGCGTAGGGGTCGCCCTTGGGGCGCTTGCTTTGGGTGCTTTGATCGTGTTTATTTTTGCACAGCGGAAACGGAAACGGATCGCTGATGGCGGAGAACCGGGGTACAATCTGAAGAGACAAAATCTCGGCTCTGTCGCGGTTCATGAGCTTGAGGCCAGACGGCAGGCGGGAGTAAGTGAACTCGATAGTAGAGGAGGTAGAGAAGTGCCAGCGGAAATAGATTCGAGATATTAGCGGGGGTGGATTTTTGATTCTGATCTTCTTTGTGGTATCGTGTAAGACTCTCTAGGGTAGAATATCTGCAGTCAGCTGATTGGGGGGTTTCTCCTCGTGGCAGCATGTAAATGCTTTTGATTGATGATAGACGTACATTTTTCTCAAGGACATTGGTATCGGCGGCCATTTTTCAGGCCTCCGGGGCTGTAGCAACCGAGGCTGTAAAGAGTCTTATACAACGGACAATAAATATAATCAGAA
>Ga0302221_10002509_pt1 | contig 11403 bp, 9 predicted proteins | sample II_Palsa_E2_1_FD_193517 | JGI IMG/M metagenome (GOLD analysis project Ga0302221, IMG submission 193517) | Peat permafrost microbial communities from Stordalen Mire near Abisko, Sweden - II_Palsa_E2_1 | ecosystem: Environmental > Terrestrial > Soil > Palsa > Peat permafrost | place: Sweden...
TATAATAATTTTTTTATTTTATATAATTTTTTATATAATTAAATAATATATAAATATTATTATTATATATTTTTTTATTTTAATTAAAAAATAAATATAATTTAAAGTTATTTATTTATATTTATTATTAATTAATATTATTATAAAAATTTAATTTTTTTAAATAATTATATTTTAAAATTAAAAATATTAATAAAAATTAATTATTAAATATTAATAATTTTATATTATAACTATTTTATAATTATATTAATATTAAATATTATTAACTATTATAATATAAGTATAATTAATAATTAAATATTAGATAATATAATAAAAATAAATTACTAAATAGATTATAAAACAAGTATTTACTAATAAAACAATCCAGAGTATTCTAGCCTGTATAACTATAACCCGCTAACAGTCACGATTTGGGCCGCGTCTACCTTTACAGAATGGATTATTATACGAAAAAACATATCAATTATTTTGGTGCTGCTTGTCTGCGCAGGTGCTAGATAGTTCGAGGAGCTACTCCCATCAGTGATAGCTGGCGGTATGGGATCAAGATGATCCGTCAAATTGAGAAATTTCGGTTCGCCACGATCTAGCAATCAAAACCTGAATTGGACTTTCGCGTTTGAAAGGCACGACGTCTCTTCGCAGGTCCGTAAAGGGGGAGGTGTAGCATTTTGAAGCTGCTTGCATTACATGGTAATTTATTACAACATATAGAAGAAACGACTTAAATTAGAGGAATATAGTTCTGGTTGAATAAAGAGAACATTAAAGAATATGGATCAGATCGCGAGCTGGATGGACCTAGAGCAAGCGGCAATATCGGGGACAGGATTAATTATACTTCACGATTCCTAATTGGGATAATGTCCGTACTGAGGGTTAATGTCCAAGTTGAGGTCCAAGTCAATTGAACGTTTGCATAGAAAAGAAAGCCTGTCAGAGGAAAAGAGGTCAAAGTCCCCCGCACTCGCTAAAGACCCCTAACCTCATTACGAGCCCACCCGAGAAAGTCTGTGTTTTTAGCGAGGTTTCCAGGCCTCGCGAAATCGAAGTCGGTGACTTTACCTTATATTTATTCAACAACTACTTATGTCATTGTTTTTGAACTAAAGCACGTGAGATAAAAAAAAGCTTCTTTTAGTTTAGAGACCTTACTCCGAGCAATTGCGACAAAAGTTGAAATTATCAAAGTTCTCTTTAATCGCGAGGCTTCCGCCATTCTCGCCTGTTTTCCATTAACAGGCGAGGTACAGCGAAACGCATATTTCAGCGAAACGCAACTGCTTTTTAATGTTTGGACAGAACCACGCCCTGTTCAAAAATTCTAACCGGGCAGAATTATTCTTTTAGTAAAAAAAATAGGATCTAGATTTTCTTGTTTATCTTCGTTCACCAAAAATAAGTTGTATAGAGCGGATTAATTTTTTTTAAATTTTCTCGCACGGGCCACATTGAGCGATTTTGTTAGAGTTGCGTTTCGCTGAAATCTAGTTTTCGCTGTACCTCGCCTGTTAATGGAAAACAGGCGAGAATGGCGGAAGCCTCGCGATTAGTGGACAATCGTTAGCGAAATGCCCTAAAAACACAGGCTTTCTCCGGTGGGCTCGTTAGTGATTACCCCGCCAAGCCCCCTATTTTAGCGGAGAAGGATAAACAGCTTAAGGAAAGCTACATGCTTGAGGGATTTTCTCTACATTGAATTGCAATAGTCGTAAATATCGAAAAGATCCGGGAGAAGAAAGTATAAAACGCAAAGAAAGTTCATCTAGGCTTGTTTAAGGGACCCTGTACGTCCAAGGGAAGACGGCTGGCGGATGTCCTGCATATGGCCCGGCCCATTGCCCGCCAATATGCAAGCGCAAGGGTTTCAGTGTTCCATTCGGCTCTGACCTCCACGTTCGTAACGGGCTGCAGAAAAAAAACATGTCCACCAGTCTAAAGAAAATGATTATGTAAGTGTTCCCAATGTCTTTATCTGTACCCCGCGCCAGGAACCTAACTTCCTTCGTAAAAATCAGACCAACCAGAATATCAGGAGAACCCAGCTCAAAGATGATCGCCTTTCCAGAGTATGCCGGCGGGCAGCTAGGCAACATCCTCACTCTGATCCTGGTCCCTCTCATTGGAGTGTACCTCGTGCAGAAATTCCGGAGTTGGTATCGCCTGAGACATTTTCAAGGACCGCTCCTCGCAACATTGTCGCGATTATGGCTCGTCCGTCATGTTTCAGGATCTAAGATGCATACAGTCTTCTATGATGTGAACAAGAAATATGGTAAGTTGTACTTTCAAACAGAATTTAGCTCTTGCCCATGCGCACAATACGTGCAGCACTGATTGAAAGCAGGCTCCACTGCTCGGATCGGTCCAAATGACCTCCTCACGAGTGATCCTGCCCTCTTAAGGCGCATGTCAGCAGCTCGATCTCCTTATCGCCGCTCGGAGTACTATATCGGCTTGCGGTTTGATCCCAGTCGTGACAATATCGTTTCAACCAGGGATGAAAATAAGCACAATGAACTCAGAAGTAAGATGGCTGCTGGTGTAAGTTCAGTTTATTGAATTGTTTGTTTAAAGGTGCTAAAAGGTGCAGTATTCAGGAAAAGAGAATGAGAAGCTCGAAGAGACTGTTGACCGCAACATCCAAGCTTTGGTAGACCTCATCCGGAGGAAATATTTGTCAACAGACAAGGAAAATAAACCCTTGGACTTCGGAAGGAAGGCGCAGTATTTCACCCTCGACGTTATTTCTGATGTTGCTTACAGAGAACCGTTTGGTTTCATGGAGACAGATTCAGATCTGTATGACTACACGAAGATTGTCGAAAGTGTTTTTGTTGCAGCCGCAATGGTCACGATATTTCCATGGATTAACTGGCTCTTGAATCTGAGCATCATGAAAGCAATTCTTCCTTCGGATGAAGACACTTTGGGGATTGGCAGAATCCAGGGGTATGCTATCTTCCTACCTGGCAAACTTGCTTTGCTCACTGATTCCCAGCATCACCAAAAAAGTCGTGGCTCAGCGATTCGGTCCCAACAAGAAAGTTGAGCGAGACATGCTGGGCTCTTTCATCGCACATGGACTCAATCAAGAAGATGTCAACTCAGAGATAGTCATTCAGATGTAGGATTACCGTTCCATTACTTCTCCTAGAAACATTTCCTAACGGTCACAGAACTGCTGGCTCGGACACGACGGCTACCACTATCCGGACGACACTCTTGCATCTTATCATGCACCCACGCACTGTGGCGAGGCTCCGAGCTGAGTTCTCAAGTGCCAATATTTCATCACCTATCAAAGACTCAGAAGCTCGAAACCTGCCGTACCTCCAAGCAGTCATTAAAGAAGGCCTTCGAATCTTTCCACCAATACCTGGACTCTTGTCTAAAGAGGTACCACCCGAGGGTGACATGATCAATGGCAAATTCCTACCTGGCGGCACCAAGATCGGCTGGGGGATTTTCGGCCTCTGTCGAGATAAAGCTATATGGGGACAGGATTCAGACATTTTTCGGCCGGAGAGGTGGCTAGAAGCATCGCCTGAGAAGTTCAAAGAGATGGACTCGACGTTGGATTTGGTGTTTGGATATGGGAGGTATCAATGTTTGGGAAAGAACCTCGCGTTCATGGAATTGAATAAGATTTTCGTTGAGGTGAGTTTCGAGGGCAGGGTGGGTCGGAGATGTTACTGATGGTAGAACAAACAGCTCCTTCGACGTTTCGATTTCAATGTTGTCAATCCACTGAATCCGGTCAGATCGGTTTGTCATGGTATTTTCTTCCAGTCGGAGATGTGGTTGACGGCATTCGAAAGAGATCAGGAATAATTCCATCTTCTCGCCTTTTCCTTTGCTGGCTAAAAGCAAGGGAAAGAAAATATTAAGTCTCAGGAGAGGCGAGGTAAGGGAAACAACGATTAAGGTTCAGAGGGGAAGATGGAATCACGGGATAGCAGGTGTAGGCTTCTCCGCATAGCGATGTTCTGTCCATCTATCACTCTTCCATGCTGCAAAGCCATCGCAGCCGTTTTATTTCATATACTTCTTCACTTAGTGATGTTCTTGTGAATTCAGACACCAATCCAAAAAGTCAGAGGATACCATGTTACGATTTCGAAGTATGCATTGTATTCGCATTTCCATAAAATATCCTTGCGGTCCTTATATTTCTGCCGGCAAGTTCAAAGGCTTGATCGTCATGTTTCTCCGGAGCGATTTACTTCGGATTTGATGACTAGAAATCCTTTTTTGCGTCGTGGAGCAGCAGGGCCTTCGATACGAACGAAGGAGAAAATGTATATTGGTGGAATTGGTCTCGAATTTCCCTCAGAGGTACCTGAAGAACTGATTGCACAACCGCATACCTTGGTGCAAACTCCGCTTCTAGATAAGTGCCACGTTGGTTAGAAATGTAATCTTAAACGCTTGTAATCTGATGAATCAAGAAGATGCAAATTAACGGCAAATGAGGGCTCCTATGTTTTTACCAGAGAAATGGTGAGAATAAGACTATTAGTGAGAGCTGACGTTCAGAGACCCCCAGAGCCCTAATCATTAGGTAAGCTTTGGGTATACAGAACCTCAAATTTGGGTAGCAAAGCCTGTAATTTCGGGCACTGAGAGCCTTGTAGACGCCACACCAGGCTAGAGGTCTCTGGAGATTTTATTCAGGACCAATATGAGCGGAAATACCGAGACAGCAAGGCTGAGTGAAAGCACGCAATATACGGGTTTCAGGTCGAGTATAAAGTTATATTCTATGATAGGGTAGTAACAAGACTGTACACAGGGTAAGATGCATTTCTGGCGTCTGCTGCCTACTAGCAGCATTTCCTCTCCCTCAGATAGTAACTTTGAGATCGGGAAACCAAACACAGAAATCCGTGGGAAATGCCCCAAACACTATTCAGCTAGTGCCTGGCCCGACCAGCAACTTCCATCTTCTTTCATAACCACGGGATGATTGGAATGACCCAAGTTCCCACCTAGGCCATGAACTTGAAACCTTGCTTCTTGACCTGGGCCTGGGCAGCAGCGATGACAGCCTGAAATCGAATTAGCATTTGCAAAGCACCGAGGGTAAAAGACCTCTTACAGCAGCATTGGGGTCAGTGAAGCCACATCCGAGCTTGCCATTCTGGTGCTGCGCTCCCACAGCAGAGCAGATACCTAGGCCGCTGCCGCTGATCTCGGCGCAGCAGGCGCTTCTGCAGTCGGCGTCCGACACGCATCCACCTGTTGTGAACTGTTGACCCTTGCCGTTACCGACATCCTTGGCACCGGCATTGTTGGGAGTGAGAACGGCCATGACCGAGACGGCGACTAAATGCCAGTGAGTTAGCATGATCCTCATGAAATATACTGTTACTGCGACGGATGATCGACTTACAAGCAAGAGCAGCAGCGAAAGTGATGCGAACCATTTTGGCGGTTGAATTAATTGGACGTAAGAGTAAGTAAAGTAATATATACTAGAAAGAGCAGAAAACAAACGTCGCGGACGCAAGTGAATTGAAATGAGAGTAATGGATGAAGGGAGTTCAACTGTTCTCTTCGACCTGGGCTTACTCTCCTTTATATATTCCAAGCGGAACGTTCGTACCGGTACGACTTGCATCTCGAGACAATCTAATCTTTAGTCTCCACTTCGCGAGACAATCTGATCTTGACTCCTTCTTGGTATCATATCTGCCAACATCAGACGAGAGAAACTCTATGTTTGCAGATCACTGAGTGGCATTGAAGATAGGGTGTGATTAGGGACAGTCCCAAAACCCGAAGTGATTCTAAAACCCGCGCGGTTCCGGGTAACCTCTGTTGCCGATTTAGCGAACGATTTTGGCGTTCCAGTTCTGTCAAGTTCTCGTCTTGTCTCATATGACTTTGACTACCAGGGTTTGATCGGCTACAAGGGGCTGTGTTTCGTCCACTCTACCGTCGCCAATTCTATACCTGCACTGGTATCCTTTAGAATCTAAGATTCATAAAGTTCTCGCAGATAATATGTCGCGCTAGACGCGGGCCTCAGCGTTGGGTATATGTCAGGCAATGGTGCAGCACTCATGTAACGAGTAAGCACTGAGCGCTCAGGACGTATCCTTCCACTGCTCGTCCACACGTCACTTACCTTCGTTTAGCGAGACATGAAAACACATATCGATTTTACCAGCCAATTCTTCTGCTCTGCTGGAACTGCATGAATTATATTATTAATATTTAATTCTCTTCCCACTACCATTCTTCAGAGTAAGGACTCTTAGGATTGCTCAGATAATGCCTGAATACAACGTCCCATTATATCCAAATCTCTCTCAAATTCTTCAAACGACCAGGTCTCAACAGATAATTCAAAATCAATCAGAACGGATGACCCATTTTTGCGTATCAAACAATTCCCATCATGAGCATCCCCATGAGCAATCCCTCTCTGATGAAGACTATGAAGAGCGGCCAGGCAACCTTGCATGTTTCTGCCCCTTATCGACAGCACCTCCTCTATATACTCGGTGATGAACCCAATGAATCGACCGTTCTCAGTGACATGGCCAAGAAATTCTGGCGTGGCTCCTGATCCTTGAAGGAGTCGGTAGCTCATAGCCTCCCGCTTCAGAGACGGAACGTCCCACGGGAAACTCGCAATCTTGATTAGGACAGGTGCATCGAAGTCGGCGTGGGTCACAACTTGCAAACGATCAGGCTGAAGCGTCTCGACCTTGGTAAACTCAAGATAGTCAATCTTTCGAGGATGCCAAAAATCCATCAACTCCAGGTGACTTCTTCTGGTGGTATTGCTGATGCTGTATGTCCTGGTGCGTCTGTCTAGATGAATGTAGGCTTCGTCCCAATCGCCCAACCGAAGTCGTGGCAAGTTGATTGAAACTGGCTCTGAACTGGAATGATAGTCGGCTGGCAGTGCTGCAGACCCGAGAAACACGTATTTGATGGCTTTCTGCTCGCCGTCATTTACTAACACGCGCAACGAGTGACCGCGGTCTGCGACTTCTCGTTGGATTGCGAGGATCTTCGCATTTGGAAATCTGTAGACAATCTGGCCGGGAGACAGTACCTGAGCAGATGCAAGTGCAAAGCCGATGATGAAAGAAAGTCTCGGCCAGAAAGACATTTGCGTGGCGACCTTGCGCAAAAGTGGGACAAACGAAAAAGAGAGGGAAAGGGACCGTTGAACATTATCAAAGTCTCGAGCGACGAAGAGACACAGTGGATTAAAGATGCCAAAACCAAATCACAAGAGTTAAATGTGTTGGGACATAAAACAAGGGGCAGTGGAGATCTGTCTCAGCCGAAGGCCCCGCCGACTGTCTGGTCGACCGTAACGACCAAAGCCCTCAATGCCTGATTTTCGCATTTAAAACCTTAGTTTTAAGCCTAAACCTGCACCACTGCCACGCTTTAACTAGAATTTAGTGTCTTTTAGATATTAGACGTATATAGGATTTGTGCTATATATTGAGTATACCAGGGTAGGCAATAGTCCGACCTCAGTCCAGTTGGACCGCGGTTTAACTGGACTGAGGTAGTCCAGGGGGGTAGTAGTCCAGTCTGGTGGGGGTGGTTCAGACTGCGGTTCGGGACCCCGGACTGCGGTTCAAACCGCAGTTTGACCTCAGTCTGGGAGGGGAGACTCGCTTAATTCATTTAAGTATATTTTCAAGGGTATTATTTATCAAAACATTTAATTCTTAACGAAATAAAGAGATAATTTTATATTTAAGCTCCTGAGAATCAGAGTATTAAAATGAATTAAAAATCAAACTTTAGTAATGGTTGGTTGTTGTTTTGCTATTAACTATAGTGAATAGGGGGACTTCGCGTAATTTACTTCGTCTGATGTTATAGATAAGAGCAAAATTTTCACCAACTAACGCGATCTAATTCATGAGATCGCAGTTCCTAACTTCTCTCTATATTAGGATCATAATTCGACTATAAATATACCTCGAAGACGTCAATCACAGCTCTCATTTAGGAAACCTACCTCCTCCACCTTTCCTCCTGTCGATTTAGAAGTAGATCCTTAGCTAGACCCTTTAAATTCGATACTAAAAAAAATGGGGGTGGATCACGTGCAGACTGTTGAAACCGTGGTTTGGACTGCAGTTTATGTAAATTAAGGGTAGTTTAGTCTAGTCCAGGTAATCGAGACTATCCTCAGTTTAGTCTACCGATTTTAAACCGTAGTCCTGATAATTTTTTATAAACTGGACTGCCAAACCGCAGTTTACACTATTGCCTACACTGGAGTATACCATATATAAGAGATAATTATATACCAAGAGAGTACTGTGAGTGCTATGGGTAAGCGCTATAGGTGAGTGAGTGCAGTGGGTGAGTGCTGTGGGTAAGCGCTATGGGTGAGGGAGTGCTGTGGGTGAGTGCTGTGGGTAAGTGCTATAAGTAAGTACTGTAAGTGCTATGCGCTATGAGTGCTGTGAGTGATTGCTGTAGGTGAGCGCTATAAGAAAATACTGTGAGTGCTGTACGCTCAAAGTGTTGTGCTTTGAGAGTGTGCTAAGAGTGCTGTAGCCTGAGAGTGCTGGATGAGGCTGAGTGTTAGCGAGAAGCTGAAAAATCTATTGAGGATTTTGGTCGCTCTTGGGCAAAGAGAATAATGGCCGTTCAAGGATCTGGTAAAGGGTCTTATATAGAGAGAGTAAAAGATTAGTAATTAATGGTACTCAATATACTCTAATACGTGTAATATATCGTAATATGTATAAGAGAGAGTGAATTATAATCGGTTGCAAAAAAAAAAAAACCTGTTTTCGCACAGATCCCTCGCCATCTCAGTCACCTTGGGCTCCCCAGGGAGAGCGAAGAAAGTCACAACAACAGCCAACATTCAACCGAGTAGTCAACCACCAGTCCCCACTTCTTCTCTTCAATCATTAATTACCCCTAGACCCTTCAAGCATGACTTCAAATCCTAGTATCTCCAATCTCTTCAACGCTCCCCGAATCACTTTGTCCGTTTGTGCAAGGTTGGCGTAGCCTCTGGTCAGAGTCAAGTATGGATCCTACAGCCCAGTCTTTGGAGCTATTCCTGCACCCGCCTTTCAAGTCGTCTCCTTCAGCTGTACGAGAACTTTTTCGACTTTGCCCAAATCGATGAACGCATTGTCTCTGCCATCCTTCCCAAAGGCCGCTGAGTTGCAAGTTGTGATGCGCTCACGAGAAAGCTGGTGATTGTCAGATAATATCGGTTGGGTGAGCGCTCACTTACGTATCGACAACAGCTTTACTATCAACCTCTGCGGAAGGGACAGATTCATAGTTGTCGTGATGTAAGTCACAGAACGATGCGATGAGACTGGGGGTTTTTTGACAGCTTCTGAACTATTATTTTAACAAGTCGGATGCAGTGTAGTAGGCGTTGCGTCTCCAGCGCGTCGTTTTACAAGGCTCGTTTGCTCGCTGGGCGTTACTTTATTACGCAAAGCATGGAATTAATTAATTAATGAGCTCGTTCGCTCGTCGGCGCTTCGCGCCGACTCACTCGCTCGCAAATTTAATTAAGGAGCGAGAAGGGTGGTGGAATAGTGCTGGTGCGCGCGAATTTAAGGATATATCCTCAAGCGAGATATAGAATAGAGAACACGAAAAACGACGAATTAACGCAAATAATAATTTTGTCCGCGCGACTAGGGTCGATGATTTTCGCCAAAGAAATACTTGACTTTATATATAGGATTATCGTCCCTGGGATTTCACCTCACGGGAGACTTGGAGGGAACTTATTCTCTTTTATTATTCTCTCTCCCCTCTAGTATATAGAAATAAACTTACGTTTCCCTTAGAAAGGAATGGTATAATAGAAGAACCTATACAGAGTCGACCTCAAGTAGAGCGCTGATCTTACTGCTTGGGGTCATTCTTTCTGAATCCGGTCAATAAAGTGGGGTCTCCCGCGACTGCCGAGGCAGGCACTGATTTTTATAGTAGTGAGATCCGCGTTCGTACCAACCCCGAAATCCATCAAAAAACCGCATGTAACTCTTCTGCTGTTAATCTAATATTTCTGCTAATCTTATTCCTTTAGTGTACTAAATATAATACTTCCAAAACGGGGCGTACAGTGCACCGCCGGCCACTCTTGGCATAATCAGGTTCCTTACCACGAGGTTTTCAGGCACATGACGATGCCCTTTGCCCGATGACTAGCCTAACATGGTTATCATGCTGCTGACCGGTCACACTCTGGTGAACGCCTCTCAAGAAAAGTCAGGCATGAGAGTGGCAGGCGACCTGTCTCGCAGCTGAATTGACTGATGAAATCGCGGATGGCACTATTCAATGGCTATAATGCAACGAGCTTACCCAACGGCATGGCAACGTCATCATAATAGAAGAAAGTATAGTAGCTTAGGAATATAAGAGGGGTTCATTTGATCTTGTATTGGGCCATGCCGATGCTAGAGGCTAATAATGATAGGAGGATATCACTTCGACGAAGCTGGCCCTGCTCACCGGTGTTTCGGTCCTACAGGTTACAACAATTCACTGAGAGATTTCTGTTGGGCTGAAGCTGCAGCCATCTCCTAGATTAGAAACGCGTTGTGCGTGAGGCCTACTGCCATGCGGGAGGCCTACTGTCAGGCGTGGGCTTCTTGTAACCCCGCACCCTATCGCACAGCGGTTCTCATCATTAGCTCCACACAAGCGAGCCTACCGTAAGCCAGCCTTACCGTCGTCAATCCGATTGTCTCCTCTGTTCTCCAAAACCGCTGTCCTCTAGCTCATACCTCCATAGCTATTGGAGTAAAGCAGAAACGCCATCAGCCTCACTGGCAAACCGAGTAGTGCCATGCAAAATCTGTATGGTTGACACATGTCTATCGAGGCTTCACAGCACCGCAAATGAGACAAAAATCATGCTTGGCTCATAATGTGGGAGGGGCGGGGTCCACTCATATCCCAAGGTACGCTCTCAAGAAAGGATAAAATCCTCATAAGAGACGCTCCTTGTGTGGAAAAGCCATTTGGGAATCTCATCCCAGTCCCTTCTGATACACTGACTCGTTTTCATTTCTCGTTTGAATCCGTATCCAGCTATGGCTGAGAATGCGATGAATTTGGCAAGTCCAGTGCAGCTGGACATCATCGATAAGTTACGCGGGCTTGGAATATCAAATTTTGTTCCCCTGCCCCAGGTAAGAGATATATCTAGCATAGAATTTCTTGCTAATACTTAAAATCGAACAGCTTGCCGTAGTGGGAGACCAGTCGAGGTATGATTGCCTCATTATCTCATACTCTAAATCTTCTCTGCTAACCGTCGTAGTGGCAAGAGCTCCGTCCTTGAAAGCTTCTCAAGGCTCCCGTTCCCACGAGACAGCGGGCTATGTACCAGATTCGTAACTCAGATTATCTTCC
>Ga0302221_10002513_pt1 | contig 11392 bp, 3 predicted proteins | sample II_Palsa_E2_1_FD_193517 | JGI IMG/M metagenome (GOLD analysis project Ga0302221, IMG submission 193517) | Peat permafrost microbial communities from Stordalen Mire near Abisko, Sweden - II_Palsa_E2_1 | ecosystem: Environmental > Terrestrial > Soil > Palsa > Peat permafrost | place: Sweden...
AAAATAAATATAATTTTTTTTAATATATAAAAATTATAAAAATTAAATATATATATATAATATTATATTTATTATATTTTTTTTAAAAAAAATAATAAATTAATATAATAATATAAATAATATTAATATATTAAATTATATAAAAAAAAATCTTTAAAAAATAATAAAAATAATTAAAAAATAAATTAATTTAAAATAAATTTTTTTTTAATATATAAACTTAAAAATAATATTTAAAATTAAATATAAATAATAAAATAAATTTTTTTTAAAAAAAAATATTTAAATTATTTAATATTTTTATAATAAATAAATTATTTAATCGACTTTTAAAATAAATAATATTAATTTAAAAAAAATATATAATATTAAATTTTAAAAATTTTTTAATACTTTAAAAATTTTAAAAAAATATTAAATTAAAAATAATTTTAAAATAATTTAATACTGGACTTATTATTATCTGATTATTTTTTTAAAAATCACGATATTTTTTTGGGGAGTGATTTTTTTAATAAGGAGCTACGCCCTAAATCACAGGGGCTAAGCACTATATCAAGGGCCTAAAAATAGGGAGCTATGCCCTAAATTACAGGGGCTGAGCGCTGTACTAAGGGCCAAATACTGGGCAATTAAGGTACTTGAATTGGACGGGGGTTCCCATATAAATTGAGGTACTAAGGTTGCTGACGATTTTCTGAGGGGGTGGGGCCATGTGGGGCTGTTTTTGCGTTTTGCGTTTGGCGCTTGGACATGTGATCCTTATGGCCTTCCGTATAGGTAGCATTCGCACACGTCCACGTGCGCGATCCTGCGTTCTCGATTGGCGAGTTTCGTCTGTAAAGCGGCATCAGGGATCGAAAAAAGTGTGTTATCATTTGTAACAAGTCTTGTTCTGGTACATACGACCACAGACTGAGGAGAATTGGGCTTCCCGTCCGCTCTGCCATACACAAGCCTCAGATCGGCTGATTAGTAGTTGGGTGGGTGACCACCAGCGAATACCTGCTGTTGTATGTTTTTTTAATTTTTTTTGCTTCCTGGCCTGCCACTCTCCTTGCCGAGTTGCATCCACTGGTGAATCGCTCCGTATTTTATTTAAGCTAGGTTGGCCCCAGGATTACCCGTTGTGACCCATCCCGTGTGTACGTTCCGTACACTTCTTGAACTTCATGAAACATCTCAATCACAGTCATTTCTATCCTCAAATAGCTCCTCAATAATGAGCGTTGTTTACCATGAGTACGTGTCTGATAGGCCCGCTCTAGATTTTCACAATGGAGGACGTTGAGACTCGTTGATTAGCCAGGCTTATGATAAGCCCCTTACTTTGAGGATGGTAGCATTCACGAGCGGGGGTCTTGCCTCATTACACCTTGTTTGGATTTCAAAGCCGTACAGGTGCTTCTGAGTTTGGTGGTGTGGAAGCCATAATTATTCGGTTTGTTGGTGCGCTCAAGACGAGGCTAGCACAAACAGCTCGCTTGGCTGCCCTATAAAACACAGGTGTTCGCAAGCTCTCGAGGTGGGCGACGGGCCAATCAATGAGTGGCAGTTTCCGCACCCCGACCATGCGAGAATCCGTGAGCCTCGCAATTTGGGGTTTGAAGAATCGCTGATGCAGCAAATCGGCCTGTCTTTGTCCAATTCTATCTAATTCTTACGAGAATGAAGGCAATTAGTCGTTGTGACAGCTCTGGCTCAGATTGAGTTAGCGTGAAGTTTTGTTGGGTGCGCTGTTCAGTGGTCAGCCTCGTTCACCAATTGGCTGCGTCTCAGCCTCAACCCCTCACCACCTGGCTTGCAGCTGGCGACAAAACACAAGTGTTCCCAGCTCTGCAGTCAGGCCCCGAAACTTGGAAGTGGTAGTGCGATTCTCCCCCATTGTTTCCAGTCGAGCTGTAGGACAGGTACAAGATGGTAAGTTGTACAGAGTTCGCTCCAGAAAATCGACCAAGTTGTGAGCACAGCCTTACCCGTCGCGTGTTCGTAGGCATCCTCGTCACACGTTGACTCCGTCCGCAATCTTGGGCTCACAGTCTTGTCGGAGCCAGGAGAAGGGGAAGCCATCGCGGAGTGAGTATACTAAATTGCCCGGCTGTATAAAGCTAACATGGCATCAAGTATAGTATTCGTTCACGGATTGCAGGGACACCCAAAATACACCTGGACATCGAAAACAGCGGCCGGCGACGGAGCAAACTCGACCAAGATCAAACCCAAGATATCGAGCAAAGGATTTAAAAGTCTCTTTTCGAGGAAAGGGTCGCCGAATGAGAGCAGTACTAAGTCTGCAGACGCACTCGAAATACCCGACACATTTTGGCCATATGATCTTCTCCCGAGGGATTGCGAGAATGCCCGTATACTTACGTGGGGCTACAATTCAAGCGTTTCAGAGTTTTTCAAGGGATCGACAAACAAAGGCAATATACTGTCATACTCCCGCGATCTGCTTGGAGATTTGACTAGAGAGAGGCTATCCTGTGTAAGATAAAGCGCCCCTCTTTGCTTTCTAGCATCAAGGACTAATTAGGTTGCGCCTCTAGCCAACTCGGCCAATTATTTTCGTTGCACATTCTCTTGGAGGTACATATTGTCTCGCCGCATCCGTGTCAAAGTGCTAATCCTAAGTGTGTTTAGGTATCATAGTCAAAGCCGTGGGTTTTGCTGTTCCCCTAACACTCAATTCGTAACACATGTTAATTGATTCAAGATGCTTCTGCGCTCAAACGAGAGCGAGAGAGAGCGGGACCAAGACGTATATCGATCTACGAAAGCCATATTTTTTCTTGGAACTCCACACAGGGGTGGTAATTACGCTGATTGGGGTGAAACTGCGCGGAGAATCGTAAGCGCGGCGGGATTCGATACTGCCCACCAAAATATTCGCGATCTCGCTGTCGATGCTCCAATGTTAGAAGACAACCGAGAGCGATTTTTCAAACTATACAGTCGCAAAAAATTTGAGATTTATACCTTTCAAGAAGGACGTGGTATGATGGGGACTTCAATCGCAGGAGCTAACAAGAAGGTATGACTTGCATTTTGTCAGTTCCAGTGATATAGACGCTTACGAGGTTAGGTTGTGGAAGATATCTCATCGGAGTTCGGTGGGACAGAAACGAAGGCCATGATCGATGCCAACCATATGGAGATGTGTAGGTATTCAAGCAGGGAGGCTGATGGGTATCGGAAGGTGTCTGGCGAGCTGCGTATTTTTTGTAAGGAGATCGAGGAAAGTCTTAAGAAGGAAGATGCCTCAGAGCATCAACAGCGTTAGTGAATAGCATCTCGGTTACTATGTCCAAGTGTTAATACTTCTATTATAGTGAATATAATTGAACAAGGTCTGAACCCGCTTGAAAAGAAGTCTCTTCTTTCGATCTAACTTATTTTTAAGCATACCTTGACTCCCTAGCGTTTCAAGAAATGAACTATCGGCAAGAAGAGGTGCTCGAGGCACGCGCAGATTCATGTACATGGATCCTCGAACATCCGAGCTATCTAGAATGGCTAGAGGATAATCATGGCCTGCTTTGGATTGAAGGAAAACCAGGTTCTGGAAAATCTACCTTAATGAAAAGAATCTTCCAGGTCATGTGCGGCGAGGATTCGGCCCCAGGATGGATACGCTTATCGTTCTTTTTCCACAGACGAGGCGTTCAGTTGCAACACAGCCCCCTGGGTATGTTTCGGACGATGCTGCATCAATTATTGAGCCAATTCCCACCGGCGAGAGCAGATTTCCTCAGTGTCTGCGAAGAGAAGAGGAGATTTCAAGGAGACAATAGTAGGGAGTGGGACTGGCGCGAGCCGGAACTTCGCAAGCTCTTGCAGTCTTGTTTGATCACGTCTGCTAAGATTCGTTCCATTATAATCCTTGTGGATGCTCTTGATGAAGCAGGAGAAGAAGCAGCTCGATCTATTGTTTCGTATCTTCACGATGTCAACGAAAAACTACTTCAGTCAGAGCATAAGACGAGTATCTGCTTTGCTTGTCGGCATTACCCTATCGTGCGGACTCACGAGGGCATTCAAATCTGCGTCGAAGATGAGAATTTCGCTGATATCTTAGCATACGCCAATGTCGAACTTCGCCGTCGAATCCATCCAAGAGACGAGGACTCAGGATCAGACAAGCTAAATCAACTACAAGACCAAATCTGCAAAAATGCTTCCGGGGTGTTTCTGTGGGTCACTCTAGTAATTTCGACAATTGCAAAACAATATAACGAAGGAAGTTCCTTAGATGAAATACTTGACGGACTCCGGAGGGCGCCGTCAGATCTGAAAGCTATGTATGAGCATATTCTCGAGCTTGTGGGTCTGACTTCCAGAAGACAGTCCTTGCATTTGATGCAATGGATCTGTCTCGCAGAGAGACCTCTCTCTCTGACCGAGCTCCGCTTCGCCCTAGCCATGGATGATTCTGCAATCCACCAATATCAGCAATCTGCTCGAGATTCCAAGGGATTTGTTGAAAGCGACAGCAGGATGAAGGACTTGGTTGTTAGCTTGTCCGGAGGTCTTGCTGAAGTTAGGGCTCACTCTAAAATAATCTATGGAGAACAGACAATCGTGAAAAGGGTTCAATTTATCCACCAATCGGTCAATGACTTCCTGCTCAAAGACGGTTTGGCATGGCTTGACCAGAATTCCGCAGGAAACGCCATCGGCCGAGGACATGATCGACTCACCAAATCTTGCGTCAACTACCTAAAGCTAGAAGAGGTCGCGAGAGCGGCGGATTCAATTTCACTTACGAAGACGGAACCCTGGGAAATGAAGTCCCTGGAAGTGGACCTGCCTTTTATAGAATACTCAACCAATTCTTGGTTCTTGCACGCAGAAAAGGCAGAGTCTTTGGAAGTTCTCCAAAGAGATCTAATTCAGAAATTTGAGTCGCCAACTGACCAGTACTTCCCAAATTGGGTCAAGCTCTACACAAATGGAGGCCTCCGCGCGTATAATCGAAGTCTTCTGCGAGAAGGAACAAGTTTGATGCACGTCGCGGCAGCCTCAAATCTGAAGAGCGTTGTGGCATCATTGTTGGAATCGGGCACGCCTTCTGAAGAAAAAGATGCTGGGGGCAATACTGCTTTACATGATGCCGCTTATATGGGTCATAGCGAAATAATCCACTTGCTACTTGATGCTGGTGCTGATGTAAATGCAAGAACTAATGCACAGAGGACGCCTCTAGAGCGTGCTGGGGCTGGTGGACATACAGAAGTTGTACGGCTACTCCTGAAAAATGGCGCGGAAGTAAACCAAGAGACTGGTCAGTCGGGAAGTGCATTACAAAGCGCTGCATTTGAAGGGCGATATGTCACGGTGAAACTTCTGCTTGAAAACAGAGCCGATATCCATGCCCAAGGCGGATATTTCGGCAACGCACTCCAAGCAGCAGCAGCAGCTAGGAGAAACGATGCTACTGTTGAGCTTCTCCTTAATCGAGGAGCCGATATCAATGCCCAAGGCGGATATTTCGGCAACGCACTCCAAGCAGCAGCAGCTAGGGAAAGAGAAGCTATAGTTGAGCTTCTCCTTAATCGAGGAGCCGATATCAATGCCCAAGGCGGGAAGTACGGCAACGCACTCCAAGCAGCAGTATATCGCGGAAGCAAGGCTCTGGTCGAGCTTCTCCTTAATCAAGGAGCCGATATCAACAAACGAGACTCTCAAGGTCGACTTGCAATTCTCCTCGCTATGAGAAAAAATAAGGTGGAGACAGTCAAGGACTTATTGAGTCGTGGTGCAATTCCCGACTGGACATACACGGACCAGCAAGGCTGTTCGGCACTCCATTTTGCGGCTTCTGGGGGATCTGTCGAAGCAATAAAGCTCATTTTGACGTCTGGCATCAATATTGACATCAACTTGCCAGACACTCAAGGCTGGACACCTCTACACTGGGCTTGTCGAAGCGGAGATACCGATGCTGTTCAGTTACTTGTTAATTCAGGAGCAGATTTGTGGAACGAAAACTTGTACTCGCGGACACCGCTTGATGTTGCAACCTTTTGTGGCAAGAGCAATGTAGCAACTATGCTGTCTCGACTGCAATTGCCAGCTGGTAAAGAAATAACGCAGAAAACTACTAGCCCAGGAATTATGATTTATATACTGTGCAGTAGTTGCGATCAAGTAAGTTTATCCAGTCCCCTAATATTTCCATGTTAATATAGTGGGTATACTAGGGAATACATGGAACTCGTTACAAATGCAATGATTGCAAAGATTTTGATGTTAACCTATGCTTCCGGTGCATTGAAGATGTTACCGTTATACATGAAAGAAATCATTCTTTCAGAGCTATTGAAGATGATATCGACTGAGGCGTCTGGATACTATTTTAGGATAGAGTACCATTCTTTCTTGTATTGTCTCGGTTACTACTGTACTTATTGCCCTTCAGGCTAGCACGGGTTAATCATGTTGCTTCTTCTCCTGGCAAGCGTGATCATCAGAAAACGATGTCATCACAAACCGTTTTAGTAGATATTTAGGAAAGGAAGCTTTTATTCTGCTGTGAATGACGAGTATTGGGATGCTCTGCGAAGAGTAACAAATTTTTGACATTTATTTTCTGGCTTTGGCTTTCCTGTAACGCGGTTAGTACAGTGTTCCCAATGGGTGGGCGCCCTAGCGCGACCTGCCCTGAACTGCCCTGAAAATCAGGGCAGTTCCTTGATATTTTCAGCCATAGGGCTAGGCAGGTAGGGCAGTTCCTAGGTATGCTGGGTCCTAGGTCGCCCAGGGCGCCCGACAGAGGATAGCCTTGGTGTTGAGTTTGACGGATTAGGCCTAGTGTCCCCTTGTAGGGTGGCCATAAGCTTGGACTTTTATCAACATTTTAATGAAAACTCTGCATCCAAACGTCGTTCTGACAATAATTTCTTGTCGTCGAATTCCTTGCGATACTCTTCTTGTAAGGTCTCCTTGACCTTCTGGAGGAGTTTTGAATTGTTCGCTTGGTACGAGTCAAGCTAATCTCTAATCTCTTTTATTTCCCGTTTCTTCCTCTTTAGTAAGAGTCAGCTTTTATTACTTCTATTATCGAATTCCTGCCGGGACTTATTATTTAAGTCTTTCGCGTTATCTTTCTGTAGATAATAAATTAATATATCTAGTTCTTTTAAAGTCTTTTAGAGCTAGTTTTATATTATTGTTTTTAGTTTCTTCTTAAATACTTTTTTCTAGTCGAGAATAAAAGTAATATTTATAAGTTTTAAAGAAGTCTCTCGAGATATATAATTATTATTATTATTCTAATAATAATATTTTTATTTATTATTTAAAGTTTTAAAATTTATTATTACTTAAAATATTAAATTTCTAGATATAAGAATAAATATTAATAATAATATTAAAATCTAAAAACTTAAAATAATTAAATATTTTTTATAATTTATAATATATATTATAAAATAAATTTTTTAAAAAATTTTTTAAAAAATTTTTTAAAAAATAATTTAAAAATATTATATAATATTATAATAATTATATAATTTTTTAATTTTTATATTTATAAATTATTTTAATTTAATAATAAATATATTAAAATTATTATTATAAAAATTATTTATATTTTTTAAATATATTATTTATTTATATTTATTATTTAAAAAAATAATAATTATATTATAATTTTATTATTTTATTTATTATTTTAATTTAAGTATATAATTTAATTATTAAAAAAATATAATATTTTTATAATTAAGTTTAAAAATTAAAAAATTAATAAAAATTAAAAAAAAACTTTTATAAAATTAATTTTATAATTAATTTTTAAAATTAATTTTATTATATTTTTTAATATTTTTTTAAAAAAACTTATATTTTTTTTTAATTATTATTAATATATTAAATATATTTTTAATAATATTTTTTTATTAAAAATTAAATAAAAATAAAAATAATTATTAAATATAATAAAATTAATTTTATTTATATTATTATTAAATCTTATAAAGTCTTTATAATAATATTATAATAATTTTAATTATAAATATTAATTTATAAATTTATAATATTATTTTTATAATTTTTTATATTAAATAATAATTAATATAATAATATTAATTAAAATATTAAAAAATAAATATTAAATTATAAATAATTAAATAAACTTTAAAAAATTATTTTAACTCGAGTATAAATTAAAATATAAAATTAAAAAAAAAACTAATATATTTTATTTATAATTAATTAAACTAATATTAATTTATAAAATAAAATTAATATATAGTTTTAAAGACTTTTTCGGATTTAATTTAATATTAAATTTATTTAATGAATTTCTTAAAAATTAAAATATTAATTATAAGCACGTGGTCTCGTGAATTTTATTTCTTAAGATATTTTAAATAAAAAGACTTAAGTAAAAGTTTAATACTTTATTATATATTATAATATTACACGTTATAAGAATAAAGTATAAAGAATATTTAAATAAGGTTTAAGTATATTAATTTAATTAATTAAAAAAAATAAAAAAATAATAAATAAATATTAAAGATATAAACTTAAAGTTTAGTAATTATTTATATAAGTTTAATATATAAGTATAAGGAATATTTAATATATAATATATTCTTTAAATATAATACTCGTTAATTAATAATTATATAATTTCTAAATAAAATATAAAATAAATTAAATAAATTTTTTTTATATATTTTATTATTTATTTAGACTTAGCATAAAATATTTATTTTAGATTATCATGACTTTTTAGTCTTTATATAAATTCTTTATTATTTTTATTAAATATTTCTTAGATTTTTAATAAAATTATTATAATTCTTATCTTATATTTTTTTTTATTTTAAAAAAAAATTATTTAAAAAAATTATTTATTTAAATAAATATTAAATAATATAGATTACTAGAATACTTTAAATAAAAAATATATTAAAAATATTTATAAAATTTATATAAATAAATAAATAAATTTAAAATATATTTTTCTTTAATAATTTTAATATTTAAAATTAATTATTATTTAAAGATTAAAAAATTTATTTTTTTAGTCCTTTTTATATCTTCTTTTATCTTATTTCCAGAAATTCTTAAAGTTTAAAAAAAAGATTTTTTAGTTATTTTTTTATAATTAATAAATAAGTTTTTTATTATTATTTTTAATATTCTTTTTAGAAATTAATATATTTTAAGATCTTATATATAAAGATTTTTATTATCGTTATATAAATATATTATTTTAAGATTTTAATAATAATTTTTATTATAATAATATTTTTTCTAGTCTAAATTATTATTATTTTATATATATTATCGATAACTCTTATATTTTTATTTTAAATTCTTTTATTTTAAAGTTTATTAAAAAAATAATATATATTTTTTAGAAGAAGTTAATAAATAATAATAATCTAAGAATAAATTCTTTAAAATTTCTTTAAGTTTTTAATATAATTTATAAATATTTATAAAAATTAAAAAGATTTTGGATAATTATAAATTTATTCTTAAAAAAATTAAATAAAAAAGAATTAATTAAAGAGAGAGGAATATTAAAAAATAATAAAATAAGACTCGTTAATAATTCCGGTACTCGCGATAATAATAATAAATTTTTTTTTTTTTAAATAATATTTTTATTATTTAAATTATTATTTTATTTAAGAATATAAATTAATTTAAAATAATAATTTATATAATAATAAATTTATTTTTTAATATTATTAAAAAATTATAAAGTTTTAAAACTTTAAGTATATTAATTTAGGAATATTATTTATTTATATTATTAAAATATTTAAAATAAAATTAATTTCTTATTTTAAAATTCTTTTTTATTTAATTTTAATAATATAAAAAAAAATAAAAATAAAAATAAACTCTTTAATTATTTAATTTTTTTTTAAATAATTTATAAATATTTTAAAGATTAAATAAAGTTTTAAAATACTTAAATTTATATTATAATAAATTTTTAATTAATTTATTTATTAATATATTATTTATTAATAAATATATAATTTTAAACTTTTTTTTTTAATATTCTTATTTTATTTATATATTTTAAATATTTATATAATAAAATTTTATAATAATTTATTTATTATTTTTAATAATTAATTAAATTATTTATTAATTATTATAAAATATAATTTAAAATTTATTAAGATTTAGACATAAGTCTTTAAAAAATTATTTAAGTATTAATAATTCTTTTATAATAAAGAATACTTTAAGTATTTTAACTTTAATTAAAGATATTATTATAATTATTTAATAAATTATTCTTTATATAATTAAATCTTTAAATAATAAAATAATATATTTTTAAGACGAGTGTTTTATATTAATATTATTAATAAAGAAAATATTAAAGATAATTTATAGCTAGACTTCTTTATATTTAATATTATATTAAATTATTAAAAATTAAGTCTTAAATAAATATTTAATAATTTAATTAATAATCATTAAATATTTAAAGTTAAGATTTATAAAAAATTAAAAAAATAATAAAATTATATATATTATATTTAAATATATTATAATTATAATATATAATATTAAATTTATTTTCTCTTAATATTTCTTAATTTAATATTTTGGAATTTAATTATTATATTTAATAAATTTAAGACTTAATAATAATATACTCGGGTATTTTTTATTAATTAATTTAAATTTCTTTATAATTTTTTTAATATAAATATTATAAATTAATTATATTTTTTAAATAATTTAATTCTTTATTATTTATATTCTTAAAAATTATTTTATATTTTTTATATTTTATAATTTATATATTTTTTTAATTTTTTTTTATAATTTTAATAATATAAAATTTATTATCTTTATAATAAAATATTTAAATATTATTAATATAAAAGAATATAAAAATCTTATATTAAATATTTATAAAAATATAAACTTTTTTCTTAAAAATTAAAAGTTTTATATTTTTAAATATTTTTATTTAATTATTATATTATAGAATAAAAGAGTTTTATAATTTATAAAAAATATAATTAATTTTTATTATATATCCGGATCTTTTAAAATCTAGTAATAATTTATATATAATTAATAATTTCTTTAAGTTTTTAATAATATTTATAAATATATTTATTATATTAAATTATTTTATTTTAAGATTAAAATATATTATTATAATATAATTAATTTAAAATAAATATATTATAAATATAATTATATATATTAATATAATTATAAATTCTTTTTATAAATTATTATATATTATAATATATAATTAATATTTTATTAAATAATTATTAATATTTTATTAAATAATTATTAATATTTATTTTAAAAATAATAATATAATTTATTTAATTAAAATATTTAATATTATTTATTAATATTTTTTAGTTTTTAGATTATTTAA
>Ga0302221_10002514_pt1 | contig 11391 bp, 1 predicted proteins | sample II_Palsa_E2_1_FD_193517 | JGI IMG/M metagenome (GOLD analysis project Ga0302221, IMG submission 193517) | Peat permafrost microbial communities from Stordalen Mire near Abisko, Sweden - II_Palsa_E2_1 | ecosystem: Environmental > Terrestrial > Soil > Palsa > Peat permafrost | place: Sweden...
TTTTAATTATATCTCTTACTTTAAAGACTTAAGCTAAATCCTCGACATAGTAATAAAACCCTCGTGTTACTATTATAAATAAGAGAAAAAGGTTAATAATAATAGTAACAATTTTGCCTTATTAAAGGCTTATAATTATATAGGCGGCTAAATTATATTACCCCTTTATTTGTATTATAAGTTCCTTAAGCTATATTAAAAGGCAAAGCAAGAGCTAGCAAAGCAAGAGCTAGTAAAGCAAGAGCTAATAAAGCAAATATATTATTATTTGTAAACTTAGTTATAACTTTTGCTAATTTTTTAAACTTTACTTATTTAAATTAGTCTTTATATGCTATTATTTCGTCGTCTTCTTTATTTAAAAGTATAAATGTAATTTGCGCTAGCAATTGCTCCTTATTGCTAGCCTCGTCCGCTTTAATAATATTAAAGTCTTTAATAAAGTTGTAAATTATAATTAAAGCTATTCTTGTAACTTTATTTATCGGAATACTAGTCGCGCTAGTATTAATAAAAGGAAACGCGATTAACGCGCATTCGAGATTTAAAGCTATTTGTAAAGCGTTTTCGTATATATAAAATAACTTAATATTTATTCGAAATCCTTAATAGTTAAGAAAATCCGGCTTTATAATATTAATAATATATTATACGTTTGCTATATTATAAGGGAATATAAAGTATATATACTTTATATTACTATTATTAAAGTAAGCATTTTAAAGTTTTTTAAATAATCTATTACTAGTAAGCAATTATATTTAAGTATTAATAAAGTTTAAACTATTATTAAATTTGTAATAATTAAAAAGTAAAAGACTAGTTATATTAATAATTGCATTTGTAGCAAATTATATAATATCCTTTATAATTATATTAACTTTAACTCTTTAATATAATATAATATATAAAACGTTATTTGCTTGCTTTAGCAATATAATAATAAGATATTCTTGCAAAGTTACTTTAAGAAAAGTCGATAATAGAATTAAGACTTAAAGTAATTATTAAGTTTAAGTTACTTAAGTTATAATATAATAAAGGATAAAATTTAAGTATTATACATAAAGAGGGCATATATACGCAAACGTTTAAGTATATAAAAAAGACTATATTAATATTAGCGCAATATTTTAAGATTAAGTATTAATTTAATTAAAAGCTTTTCCTTTTTTAAGTCGAGAATAATTAAAATACACTTTTTATAATAATATTATTCTTATTACTTTGCAAATAGTAAAGGCTTTATTTATAATAATATTAAAGAACACATTTAATAAAAAATATTACTTTGTCTTTAGCGCGCTAGCTATTACTTACTAGTAGCTATTTACGTTAAAAGGTTATTATCCTCTTAAATTGTCCTTTTAAATTGTCTTTTTAAGCTATCTTCCACTTAAGCTACCCTTTACTTAAGCTATCTTTTAAGCTATCTTCTTCTTAAGCTATCCTTTAAGCTATCCTCCTCTTAAGCTATCCTTTTAAGCTGCCCTCTTAAGCTGCCCTCTTAAGCTGCCCTCTTAAGCTACCCTTTAAGCTGTCCTTTAAGCTATCTTCCTTTTAAGCTATCTTCCTTTTAAATTATCCTTTTAAGTGTCTTTTTAAATTATCCTTCTTGCCTCCTAAAGACTCTTAATAATAAAGTTTAATATATTATTTATTAGTATTTGTTAAAGTTTAGCTAAGTTATTTAATAACTTCTCGATAAAAGTTATACTTTATAAAATCACGCATTTTATAGCAATTAGAAAGCTTAGCATGCTTACTTAGTAGCTCCCTTATAAACTAAAGCCTCTTTATTATAAGCTTCCTTCCTTTTAATTAGATAATTATATATAATTACTTTACCTTTATTACTTGTAATAGTTATAAGCCCGGTTTGCGTATTATTTGCGCACCTTTATTAATAATAATACAAATATAGTAATATTCTTATAATTAATCTTTACTATTAACTTTATTAAAAGAATATATAGTATTCTTTATTTTTATAATCCCTTTTAATAATAGCATTTCTCCCTTTAATCTCCGATATGCGCCTTGCTAATAGAAAAAGCTTCTTTAAGTAATATACTAAGCTTAAAATTAACTTTATATCTTATAATATATAGCACTTAGCCGACTTTAACGCTTTTAACGCTTTATACTTGCTCTTTGCTAAGTTATTTTACTATTAACAATTAACTAAATAACCGAGTAATTAAATATTAAACGAAATACCCCTTTAATAATATAAGATACAAATAAGAGGCTAGAAGAGAAGCAAAGAAGGGAGCGCAGCTATAAGCCCTTTAACCGGCTAAATTTGAGGATATTAAAGAAGAATACTTATTTTAGCTTAAAGAGTATACTATTAAGTAAGGGAATTAGTTTATTTAAAGCTCTTAGTACTAAAATATCTAAAATTAAGTATATTATATAATAAAGTTTGCTTTACTTGTATTATATTTTAAGTTGCTTATTGCTTAAAAACGACTCTTTCTTTAAAATATCGTATAAGCTTTATATAATTAATTTTAGCCCTCGGAAGATAATACTCGAGATTAAGTAAAAGAAGATTACCGGAAAATACTCGAGTATAGCAAATTTAGCTCGATTAATTTTAAGGTTTAATTGCAAAGAAATATTAATAAAACCTTTTTATAATATTAAACAAAATAATTTCTTATTATAATACAAATTTCTTAAGCAATAAAATTTAAGCGTAAAGTTAGCTAAAATAAGTTAATAAATTTATATATATATTTTATTAGCTATAATAAGATTAAATAGTTTAAAATTTAGACTATTTTATAATAAATATTATAATATCGGCTAGTAAGCGCTTTCTCTTATCGAGATTCGATAACAAATTGCAATTTAAGGCCTTACTAGGTTTTTAAATTTGTTAATTATAAAGTAAAGCAAAATTTTGCCTTAAATTTAATTAATTTTTAAAAGTATCTTTTAAAAACTTTTTAAAGTAATAAAAAGTAAAGCAATAGGCGATATTAATAGTATTTTATGCTAGCAAGTCAGTTAAATTGTTTATAGTTAATAAAAAAGACTTTTTGCGCTATAAAGCCGGGGCGCTTAAGCTATTTAAAGATTAGTAACAAAAGTTGCATATTATATCTTATATAAAAAAAGGAAGTAAATTAATTAAGTTATATATAAAAAATTTAAATTTAAAGCTATAAATGCATAACTTAAATTAAATACTTTTAATAAAGAGCTAAAGGTTACTTCTTATATTTAAAGATATTATATAATAGCTAAACTTTGCTTTATTAACTCTATTTATATTAATATAAATGCTTAATATTTTTATAAGATTAAGATAAACGTTATATACTTATTAAAAAATAAATTAAGTCTTAATTAAAGAAATAGTAAATTTTATTTACAAATATTAGTTATATTAAACTAATAATATTTTAAGTAAAAGAACTTGCTAATAGCTACTCGAGGGAAATGTAAAAATATTAAAAAAGCGTACTATATTATAAAAGAAGAGAAAGTAGTTAATTGAATTTTTAAAAGTTTTAAATTAATTAAATAATAGCATTAATAATAATAATTACTATTATATTAAAAAGAATATTAAAAACGGAAATGTCACTTAAGACAAGGATTATAATAACTTTTAGCAATTTTTTAATATATATATATAAATAACTTAAACGAGGATAATAATAAAGTAAAATCTAATAATATTAAAAGAAAGGGAGACTTTTTGTAATATAAAGCTAAAGCGCTTAAGTTACTTAAAGATTAGCGACGAAAGTTATAAGTTATATTTTATATAAAGAAATACTTTTTATAATATAAAGCACTTTTAAAAGAAAGGGAAGCCGACTAATTAAGCTATATATAAAGAATTTAAAACTAAAGTTATAAATATATAACTTAAACTAAATACTTTCGATCGAGAGCTTCTTATATTTAAAGTTAAATTAAATTAATTTAAAAAGATAATTTAAAAGGAAAGCAATTTAGGAGTATAGCTTAAAAGACAATTTTAGAGGACAAATTTAAAGGATAGTTTTAAGGGATAATTTAAAAGATAATTTAAGAGGGCAATTTTAAAAGGCAATTTTAAAAGACAATTTTAAAAGACAATTTTAAGGGATAGTTTAAAGGACAATTTTAGGGGGCAGTTTTAGGGGACAGTTTTAAGGGATAGTTTTAGAGGACAATTTTAAAGGATAGTTTTAAAGGACAATTTAGACATTAAAACTGCCCCCCGAAACTGTTTGCTATAATAGCTGCTTAAAATACCCCGCCTCCCGAAACTTTTTAAGCGCAAAATAGTAATAGCGTAAATCCTTTACTTTTATATTAATAATAGCCTCCTTTAAGCATATATTAATAGTAATACTATTAGTAAGCTTTTCCTCTTTAGCTATAATACTTTAACTTATCTTATATACGCTATAATATATATCCTTTTAACTTGCAATTTTATAATTAACTTCGATTTACCGACTTTACGCTTATATAAGATAAGCCGAAAGCAAATTTATTATAAAGAGTGTTAAAAGGTTTTTTAAAGCTTAAATAGCCTTATAAGGTATAAGTGTAAACGGCTAGCTAAAGTTTATAGGCGTAAAGCGCAATAATAAGACATTTACTATAAAGAAGGAGAATATTATTTACAATTAAAGCTATCGATATAGCAAGGAAATAACTTTTAATAGTCGGATATAGTTATTTATAAGAATTATATTCTAATAAACTTTAATAAGAGGGAATTTCTTAAATTTTTAGCTTATAATATTAAAAGATAAAGCACAAAGTATATCTATTAGCCTTTATCTCTTATATTTCTTTATATAATCCTTATAAACTTGCAAATAGTAGCTTTTAATAATACTTTTAAAAAACTTTACTATAAATAAGCTTATTAATAATATATTAAAAGTAAACTTATAAAACAAATACGCTTAAGATATAATATATATTAAGTATATTATAACTAAGATATCGGGAACCTTTAATATAACCCGGCTTATATAATTTAAAGAAAAAGGGGAAAGTAAATACTTTACTAAGCAAATTATTACGCTAAATAAGATTAAGCTTAAAAAAACGCTAATAGCTATTTTGCAAATAAATAAAGAAAACCCTTAATAGCCCTTTATATTAAAGTATAACTAAAGCTTAGCGTCTTAGTTCTCGAGGGCCCGGTATAATAAGTAAAGTATTAAAGAGTTTTTTAAGGACTCGGAGTTTATAATAATAACGCAAAAACAATTAAAAATAATTAAAATATATAATAATTTAATATAAACTATATATATTATATTATATAGCATTTTAGACGGCAATTAATAGTATTAGCAAACGTTTATTATATAAAGCTAAGTTAAAGGGGCAAAGGCATAAATATATATTATAATATTCCGTTTAATTTAAGCTTATTTAAAGTTCCTTTTAAAGTATCGGCCCTTCGCGTTTAAGCTTATATAAGCCTTAATAAAGAAGTATTATAGTAATTAAAAGATAAGAGTATATAATAAAATATATATAATAAATTAATAATAAGAGAAATAGTTTAAGCTACTTTTAAGTATAATAATTGTGCTTATATTCTTCTTTATTAATAAAATGCTAATAACACAATTACGGGGTAACTAGTCGGCTTAGCTTATTTATATAATTATTAGCAACTTTAAGAAAAGCGCTTATCGGAAGTAAATATTACTAGCTAGTCTTTTAATTAGTTTCTTGCCGATCTCGAAGGAAGTTATTAAGTCTTTTAACTAAGATATAATATATAAAATTAAGTTTAATCTTTATTACTAATATATAAGCATTATTCTTTAATGTTTGCAATATCTTTTAAAAGAATAAAACGCTAGCTAATAAGATATTTAGCTTTAAAAAACCTTACAAGAACCGGCCAGCTAGTTTCTTGCATTAACGGCTATATATAATACTATTATCTTATTATTTCGAATATACTTTATAATTATAAAGAGGTAACTTTTATAATAAAGATTAAGAAGAATAAGTAATTGTTGGTACATATTCATTCGCTTTGTAGGTCACGTGACCACACTAGTACCAATCAGGTTAGGTCAACCGAAGGAAGGTCAACAACACTATGGTGCTATCGACCTACCTTCTAATCAATTCAATCCACTTACATTACGCAATTAGCATTTTACAAATACGTGATAGTGCTACGCGTTCCGGGTGGACCGACACTGATTAGTAGACGTACAAATTAGAAGGACTTATTTGTGCATAGTGGGCGATTCGGTGGCTTTATATATAATTGAGGACCTTACGTCGTGATTCGACAAAACACTAACATCAAGTAATATATAATAGGCGATTCGGTGGCTTTATACGTTATTTTTGTTGCCTTTACGTCTTAACAATACAATAGCACTAAGTAGTGTATAATAGGCGATTCGGTAGCTTTATACACTCCTCGAGGTTATTAATACAAATAACATATAGTGGGCGATTCGGTAGCTTTATACGTTGCTTTGCGTTGCATATAAAGCTAGCACTTGACTGCTAAACAAAGCTAACACTTGACTGTCACCCTCCTTACTATAAATACCTACTTACTTACCTCTTACCCCTCTAACGAACCTCAAAAGCTAGCACTTGACTACCAAACACACAAGTAAAGCTAAAGATACCCGGGAAAACACTAAGGTTTACTAGATAACAATTAAAAGGCCTTTATAGTCTAGAGCGGTTTACTATTTGCGGACGAATACTCTTAGCTCGACGTTATACGCATACTTAACTTTGCGTTTATACTCTTAAAAGTACTATGATTTAATATAGTAGACTAAAATGAGAAGGTTAAGAAGTAAAGATATAGCATCGAACCCGACAAAGTAACTACTAATGAGATTCGGGAGTATATATACGCAAAATAATACTAGTATTAAGCAAAGAAGACCGGTAATCTTAACTTATAGGACCTCTTTTAGGATAATTTCAAGAATTTTATAATAAAAACATTTAACCGTCCTAATCGAGCAATTATACAAGACTTAAGGCACTATTTACGCTATAGTAGAGTTTATATACAATAAAACAACAAACGTCTAATAATAGCTAAATCACTTATAGCAGTTGTTAAGCAAGACGAATTCTATAAATGGACCGACGACGACGTTAAAGAGGCTAATGCGGACTTATTAAAGGGTCTAATTACGTCGATTTATATTACAATAAAACGCAACTTACGCCCTAAAATGCTTGCAAAAGTAGGGGCTTTATAACTTACTATTATTACCCCTTAACTTACACGGCCTCTTACTCTATAGTCAATTACAGCTCCGCAAATTACTTTACAACCCGATTCGCAAAACTCTAATCCGTAAAACCCCGAACCTATAACTGCTACTATTCTTACGACTATATTAGTTAAGCTAGTTGCATTTACTTTTACTGCGAATACAAGTACTATTCTACTACTATTGCAGCCGACTACTACTAACTTCTAACTTACAGACGCTATAAACCCGATGCCGGATGCTGCATCTATAATGCTACTATTTTAACGCTAGTAATATTAACATTAACCTCGTACGCCTCTTACCCCTAGCGGATATGGCGGTTTACTACTACTAGTATTGCCTTGTAGGACTAGTAATGACTATAGCAATATACTTGCACTTATAAGATACTAATATTAACAATAGTATCCTTAAGGGACCTTTATTAGCAAGCTTATTAAGGATGTGGCCGGGATTATCACTAACGAATAAAAGTACGACGGAAATAATAGTAGCTTTATATAAAAGTAAGGTATTTTCTATTATATTTATTATAGCGTGGGAGTATTAGAAGACGACATCTTAAAGGTTTTTCTTATAATGCTAAAGGGGTTAGCTTAAGACTATTTTTACAACTACTAATTAGCGGATTGTATATACGAAGAGGCTTGTGCAAATATTTGTAGTTTCTTTAAAAGACTAAGTGCTTAATGCAATGCACTTAACAAATAGAATAGTATTAATTTACTTGACCTAATAGCTAAGGACACTATTAACAAATCGATAAATAACATTATACGAACTATAATTGATAACTTGCGCTAACTATAATATGCACTTACACTTAACCTTTATTAGAATAAGGACTTTTTCCACAATAAGATCATTATTATATATTAAGGAGTACTAGCATGCTATATTGCAATTTCAAATCTACCTCCACAACTTGCTAACCTTATTAACAAGCTATAGTCGTCGATTTTGGCATATAAAAAGGAACAAAATGCTAATGCTAGTACTAAAGCTTTCTTTACAGACCGCCGCTATTATAGAACCCGCCTGCAAAGCCGCTTGCAAGGTCGATATTAAGGCTATAAGTACAATTCCAATTATAATCGACAACAAAACACTTGCTTTATATGCAAGAAACCCGACTGCTATTCTTAGAAATATATACTAGAGGAGCAAGATACTAAAAAAGCTCGATTTAAGGCTAAAAACTTTTACCGATTCGGTCTTAAGGCTAGGAATTCCCGTAATTTCAATATATACTTCACAAATACATACTTATAGTATATAGCCGAAATCGAAGGTGAAAATGAAGATAATACAAGTAAAGATAAACTAAGTAACGCATTTATAGCTCTTTTAGCGGATATAGACGAAGAGGTAATAGAGCAACATGCGGATGCATATTTCACTTTAATTAAGAATCTCTTTACTATATTAACTATTCCTTATACGGAAGCTATTATATAAGAGCTTAATAACTAAGCTCTTTTGCACTAACTTACAAGCTAGATACTTATCAATTCTACTAAACTAGAGGAACTAAAGGAGACTAATACCTTTACTACTAGGAGCATGTTTAAGTATAACTTATATTACTTTTATAGAGTCGTGATTAATATTAGAGCCTCCAAATACTCTACTGCCGGATATGGACAATTCTAGGCTCTATAACGTACTAATAGCATTACCTTTAATAAAAACACTAAAAGACAAGTGAAGGTATAGTTTAGTATTAGTTTTATATTATTTATCGGATCTGCTATAGTAAATATACTAATAAGCCAAGTAAAATTCTATATTATGTATGCAAAGACACTATTCTTACTTAGCTTGGCCGATATGGACAAGCTAAGGGTCTACTTTAATAACCTTACTAATTCCTTAATTACTTCGACTGGCAATAGCGTACTAGTAGTACGCCGCTTTAGTCACTCCTTCCTCTTATAGGACACCTTACTTTAGTCCTTTATTGTAAAATCTTTTGCATATAACCCTTGCTTTTTGACTAATGTTAAATTGCAACGATTATATCGTAAGTTCGGCCATTTATTTGTCTGTCGATTATAAGATATACTAGAATAAGCTGGCTATAATGTCAATAAGGAGGCTCTTAAATACCTTACAAAATACTATAAGCACTGCTAAAAACACGGCCAATTACTTAGACGATTCAAATTTAGCTTTAAAGACGATGTAGACTTTAATTATTGCATTATAATTAATGTCTTTTATATCGAAAGGAAGCTAGTATTATATATTATCGACGAGGGTACACGATATCAAGCCGGCAAATAGCTTTAAAATATTAGCGCAAAGCATACTTGGGATGCCCTTAAAGCTTGCTAAATCGATATATACTTAAGCCCTCTTAACTAAATTATTGTAAATGCTAGTAAAAACTTTATTAGCAAGGAATTTGGCTAATATGCAACTGCTATAAGCTTAAAGGTTAAAATTGTACTTGTTAAAGCTTATAATTTTATAGGAATTGTCGAGCGTTATTATAGACTAATCTACTGAGCATACTCTATTATTATTGCTAAAATACCTAGTATTAGCAAGGATATAGCTCTATAAATGGCTTTTAAGGCTATTAATAATATAGCAGGACTTAATAGACTTGTACTTACACTTTTAGTTTATAGTGCTTACCCACAAATCACCGAATATGACCCTCCTTCGCTATTAGTCACTTAACGAGCCCTTGCAATCAAGAAAGCTATAGCCGAAGTGCAAAGCTATAGGCTAAACGCTAGGTCAATAACGCACTTAACACACGAAATAGTCCTAGTATAGCTACAATTTATGAACTTACCCTTAATTTTAACGTCTTAGTATAGCGTGAAGGGAATATTGGCTAATTAAGAAGCTAGGAAGGACTATATAAGCTTGTGGCTATAAATAGCGAATCTTGCATATTAGCATTACCTTATAGCAATACCACCTTCCGCTCGACTTCTATTAAGCTATACTTTACTTTAACTACCCAAATTAAAGGTATTAAAGTGGAACTTATAAGTGAGGAGTCTTTTGCTAAACTTATACCCTTACTAGTAAAGCGTAGCAAAGGACGACCTCGCAAAAACCTTGAAATTATAGTATTTTTACAAGATGATTAATATTAAGCCTCCCGCTAATTAAAGGTTTTAGGTTTACTAGAAAAGGGTGTTTTTAAAGTGGTATTTGACGTATTAAAGGGAATACGCATCTTTAACTTTAGATTTATCGATAAAGTAAAGAATAAGGGCACTAAAAAAGCCTTTATAAAGTCTAGACTTGTCATATAAGCATATAATAATAATAAGAAGAGGCTAGTATTAACGCAATTACTTACTATCTAGCGTATTAGCTAGCGAATTATCCTTTATATTACTATAATTACACAAGAGACTATAAGATTATACTTATATGATATCTTATAAGCGTATATATAGTCTATAACCTTATTAAATCGCGATTTTTATATTAGACCCCTATATAAACTCGCTTAGCAATTACACCTTAAGAAGGACTTAATCTTGAAAGTCGTCAAGCCCTTATATAGTGTACCGGAGGCTGGAAACTACTAGTATAAGACTTACTACTCCTATTATGTCAAGGAGCTATTTATAAGCTAGTTTATATACGATCCTTGTTTATTATATAATACTAGACCTTTTAGTGTTGTTAGATTATAGACAAATAATACGCTATTTGTGGGAGATGATGAATTTGTAAAGCAAGAGCAGCTTTAATTGCAAAAGGCTAAATTCCTAGCTAAGGAGCGTAAACGCTTTACTTTTACATATAATCTTAAGTTTAATGGCGGTATTATATACTTTAAAAACGATAAGAGTACCTTTACCCTTACACAAGAGCGCTAATGCAAGAATCTCAAGCTAGTACGCGATAAGAATACCACTACAATTAGTAGTAGAGGTATTATACGCTAAAACCTCTCTACTAAGGACTAATATATAGCCTAGCGTGCTAAGGGAGCATATATTGCGTCTGTCTGCTAACCGGAAGCTGCATATGATTTGTTTATAGCTATATAAGCTATAAAAGTAAGTGAAAAGGATATAAAGGCTTTTAATAAACGTATTTAATGGCAAATTCAAAATGCTGCTAAAGGACTACGTTTTGTAAAGCTAATAAAGGACTCCTTATA
>Ga0302221_10002523_pt1 | contig 11367 bp, 1 predicted proteins | sample II_Palsa_E2_1_FD_193517 | JGI IMG/M metagenome (GOLD analysis project Ga0302221, IMG submission 193517) | Peat permafrost microbial communities from Stordalen Mire near Abisko, Sweden - II_Palsa_E2_1 | ecosystem: Environmental > Terrestrial > Soil > Palsa > Peat permafrost | place: Sweden...
TACTTAAGAATAAGAGGATAAGCATTAAAGCTCATTTGATATAGCCTAATACTAGAGCTTTTAAGCAGCTTTTAGGCCTCGGGGATACTAGCTCGGATTGCAATTTTTTTAATAACGACTAGGCGAAATCGAAGGGTTTTATACCCTTAGCTTAATGCAATGTCGAGTTTATTACCTTTTATAGTAATAAATTTAAAATATATTATATATATAATCTTGATATCTTTATTATAGATGATCGTTTAGAAACTCGATAGCATAAGCTCCGTTTTTATAGCTATAAAGCTATAAGCTACTGCCTTGTTTTTAGAATGGAATTTTATAAGGCTATAGTCGCTTAATATTACAATTATATTAAAAAGCGTTAAGCATATATGCTTGTATAGCCTAATAATATTGATATTTTAACCCTTAAAGAATTTGTAATAAAGCTTAATAGGAACTTAGACGCCACTACTTAAGTGCTCTTCGTGAGTAAAGGCGATTGTAATTGTCTAATTAATTGGTCTTTATACTAATGTAAGGGTTATTTTATTATTACTTTTATTTAAAAACCCGAGTTTATCGCGGATATTATCTTAACTTACCAGATCTCTAAACCGTTATTAAAAGGTCCTATTAAAGTGCCGGATTTGTGCAATAACCTTATAAACGTCTTTAATGAGAGTAAAGCTAGCAAACTTCTAAAGTAGGGAGGGTTTAAACATTCTATTAACACTACCGATTTGCCCTTATATAATCCCTTATATAGCCTTTTTAAAGTCTAACTTAAAGCCTTAAGACTATATCTTGCAAATGCTATTAAGAAGCGTTAAATTCGGCCCTTTACAAGCCCGGTAGGAGCCTTGATCCTCTTTATACTTAAAAAGGACAGCGGGTTGCGCCTTTGTATTGATTATTGTGGCTTAAATAAGGTTATAATCAAGAATCGATACCCTCTTCTATTAATTAATAAGACGCTAGATTGCCTTATTAGCGCTAAAATCTTTACAAAGCTTAACTTAAAGGATGTGTATTATCGGATTTGTATCCGGGAAAGTTACAAATAAAAGATAGCGTTTTGTACTTATTATAGACACTTTAAGTACTTTATTATGCCCTTCGGTTTAGCGAATGCCCTAGCTACTTTTTAGGCGTATATTAATACGTTAATAGCAGGCCTCTTAAACTATTTCGTAGTTATGTATTTAGATAATATCCTTATATACTCTAAAAACCTTAAAGAGTATAAGGAGCATATGTAGCAAGTTTTGCTTTAGCTCCGAAAATATAAGTTATACGCTAAACTTAGCAAATGTAAGTTTAGTGTATTAAAACTTGAATTCTTAAGCTTTTATGTTAAAGTCGACGGAATTAAACTAGACCTTAAAAGGATTTATAGTATTATTAAGTAGCTTAAGCTAAAATCGTTTTACAATATGCAAGTGTTCCTTAGATTTGCGAATTTCTATTACCGTTTCGTCCACAAGTATTCGCATATAGCATACGGCCTTATAAACTTCTTAGTTAATATAGAAAATAGTTAAAAGATTACTCCTTTTAAATGGACTTTAAATGTAGAATAAAGTTTTTAAGAGCTTAAAGCCGCGTTTATGCAAGCGCTTATCCTTATCTATTTCGACCCTTTTAAGAAGATTCGGGTAAAAATTAACGCTTTTAAGTTTGCTATTGCTAGCTATATCTCTTAACAAGTTAATGTAAATGCTAAAACGCGTAAGCATTAGCATCTTGTTACGTTTTAGTCCCGGAAGCTATCTAGCGCTAAGCGAAATTACTAGACTTATAATTTTAAGTTATTAGCAATCGTAAAAGCTTTTAAGTAGTGGCGATATTACCTTAAAGGTGCTAAGCACACGATTAAGGTCTTAATTAACTATAATAACCTTTAATACTTTATAGAAACAAAGTACTTAAAAAGCTGTTAAGTGTAGTAAGCAATATACTTTACTACTTATAATTTTGAGATTATCTACTAGAAAGGTGTCTTAAATGCTATTAATAGACTTAGTAGACGTCCCGACTATCAAAAAAGACTTGCTAATGTAACTTGGCTTTTTACCTTTTAAAATAAACTTAAGAGAAGTTTTGCTATTGCGATTTAGGGCTTTATAGCACTTAAAAGGTCTACCCTCGACGGAGATATATTATTTTTAGCGATCGCTGCTATTGCACGAGGAGATTCGCTAAAGGATAAGCAAATAAATTATTTTATAAATCCCCCATTTTAAGAAGAAAGTATAGGAAAGCACCTTACCGGTTTTGCTATTATAGCTACAATAATAAAGCTATTTATAGCAAAATCGTTTAATAGGACTATTAACTTTACATCTCTCTCTCGAGTTATAAAATTAAGTAGTTACAAACACTTGATTCCTCGTTTATAGATATGTGCTATTACTAAAAGGGCAACAGCACTAGCCCCTCTTATTAAGCCCCTTTTAGATATTATTAAGGTAGCTTAATAGAACGATAAATAATGCAAGTTTATTATTACTAAGAGGCTTAGCAAATAAAGCGTAAAAAAGGAACTTATATAGTTTATAGACAATTTAGAACTACTTCGGTGGTATAAAAGAATTTATATTTTAAATAATCTAGCTTTACATGTAAAAGTTATAAAACTTTATTATAACGACCCTTTAGCGGGCTACTTCGGAGTTGAGAAAACACTTGAACTCTTTTGTAAAACCTACTATTAGGAATAGATAGATAATGCCGTGTATACTTATTATAAGGAATGCGATGTTTGCTAAAGAGTTAAGGCTAAAAGGCATATGCTATATAGTTTACTTAGTAGTTTACTATAACCTTCGAGGCCTTAGGGCGAGATTTTTATAGATTTTATTACCGGGTTACTAGCATGCAAAAACCCTACTAGCAGTCCTAATTTTAACGCTATTCTTGTAGTAGTCGACTAATACTTAAAAATGGCTAAGTATATTGCTTGCTATAAGATTATTAACTCTCCGGAGCTTGCTAAAATCTTTTAAGAACACGTTTTCTCGATCTTTAGCACGCTTAATAGAATAGTTTTTAACAAGGGAATAGTGTTTACTAGCAAATTCTAGTCTGCTTTGTATTTTTATATGCTATGCAAGTAACGTTTAAGCACTATATTCCATCCTTAAACTAATAGATAAATAAAACGCTAAAATTAAGCTTTAGAATACTACTTAAAGGCTTATTATAATGCAAACAAAAATAATTAGCGTGAGAAGTTGTCTTTTGTAGAATTCGCATATAATAGCTTAAAATATTAGGTTTTGTAAGATATACCGTTTTACGTGTGTTATAGTTTTTACCCCTAGTTATTATAGAATCTTGAGGTTAGGATTTAAGGGGAGGTATTAGCTACGCGCAAGAGGCTAGAAGTTTTATATAAAGAGCGGAAGAAGCTTTAAAAGCTATAGTATCGTGCGCAAAATAACCGGGAAGGTTACTATAATAAGCACCGGTTAAATAAACACTTCTCTTTAGGAGATTAGGTGATATTATTAACGAAAAACATCAAGCTAAAGGCAGGGAAACTTGCACCCAAGTATATAAGACCTTTTAAGATCTTATAATATATCGGGCACTTAATATATAAGTTAGAATTGCTAACTTTATACGATTGTCTTCATCTAATATTTTATGTTTCCCTCTTAAAAGAGTATATGGCTAAGAAGGGTTAAGAACCTTACTTGTATCCCTCCGGAGACCTTCCGGAATTGTCAAACGATAACGAGGAATAAGAATAGGAAGTCGAAGCTATTGTTAATTATAAGGATAGCAAAAAGACCCGGAAATACTTGATTAAATAGAAGTATTAGCTTGATAATTATAACACTTAGTTGCCGGCTTACCTTAACTTTTAAAACTTTAAGGAGCTCTTAAAATCGTATGACAAAAACTATAGGTTGGACTCGGCACTTGCTAGACCTCCTAAAAAGAAGAGAAGGGGTTCTAGCAAACCCCGGAAAGGTTTTTAAAATAAGACGCTCTTTCTTTAATTTTTCTACACAAATAGTTTTTCTTAGGGTTTTATCGAGGCTTATAGAATTATTTAAAATTACTTAGTAATAGAAAGGTATAGTAAAAATTTCATTTATTATATGTGGTCTTGCTACGGGTATTTAAATATAATTATACTTTATCTAAAACCTTAAACTAAACACTTAAAACTCTAAAATAATACCCCCGATTACGATAATATAAAAGTAAAATAGCGACGGATATGCTCGGGCACTTGCTTATCCTTGTTAAGAGCAAGCGCATGCTAAGGGAAGTTAGTTTTAGACCTTTATAGAGTATTTTAGTGGGCTTATTGCAATTATATATGCCTCTTAGAAAAGCCGGATCTCCGAAGTTAGCTCCTTTATTGCTAAAAGCATTGTAATATCGGTAAAAGAAGCACTTGTAATAGAATTGTCCTTTTAAGCAGTAATAATACTAGTAGTTAACTTTATACCTTAAATGTACATATCTCGGTATTCTTAGACTAGGATTAGTATTATTCTTTAAAAGGTCAAGAAAACTTACTTGCAGGGCCTTTTAAAAGTCTTTACCCTTTAAGTTCTTAATGCGCGAAGAGGAATTTGTTAACTTTATCTTTTACTAGAAGTACTCGAAGTTTTAGACATTATCGGGAGTATTATTGTCGAATTTTGTAATTTGACGATTATAGTTATTATTATCTTTAGCAAGGGACTCCTAATTAGGGTAATCTCGAAGCTATATAATAAAAACGGTAATAGTATCCTCTTAAGTATAGTAAGCCTTATAAAGGCAGCTAAGAATTTAGAAGTACGCGTTAGTTTACGTGTTAGCGCGTAAGAATGTTAAGTTTACCTTCTCGCAACTTGTTTTACCCTTATTGTAACGCTTACAATTCTTCTTTTTAAGTAAGATCGAATACTTAATCTTAAGATCGATAATTATATGCTTAAAGCATTTAAGATAGCGACTTAATTGAGGCTAAGAATTGGCAAGGTCGGCCTTGCGCTTTTTAGGGGGTGCTATAACGGACCGGAAACCCGATATAGATATGGTAATATAAAAGTGAAGTTTTTAATAAATTAATAATTGTGCAAATAAGTTGAAAAGGGACGAGTTATTTAGTATTATTTTTGGAAGAAGTAAGAGTATTAAACGAGAGCCTTCGAGAGCTTTTATACTTAAGGGTTTAAAGGGCTTAAAGAAATTGTTTGCATATAATAAAACCACACTAAATTCGACGCTAATCTATTTCTGGAAGCGACTAGTGCGCTTGCCTTTTAAGTGCTTACCTTTTAGGAGCCTTTTTGTTACTTCTTTTGTAGTTTAATAGTTATACGTGCAATATAAACATTAATTCTTGCTTTCTTTTAAAGATATATATTATATTTTCAAGGATTTAGGATTAATATATAAGGAAGCAACAAGCTAGGCCATTTTTCCTGCTATTCTTTAGTTTTTGGATTAACTAATCGCGTACTTGTATAGCTTAACGCTATATGAGTTTCGACTAATTATATCGCGCGTTACGCGTTATCTGTTTATAGTAGTTACATGACGCTTGTATTATACTATTACCCTTTTTAATAAGACTTATTTCGAAGACTCTAATTAGATAATCTTAAGGACAAGATCTTAAGAGGGGGTATACTTGTGATATGCGTGAAGTCGGCTATATGCGTAAGGCTAGTAATATTAGGGATTAAGTGACTTGTAAGCACTAAAACTCCCGGAGTAACATTTAGTCTATAACGGGGGAATATTTAGCCCGTCTTATATCCTTACAAGCTATAAGCTTTAAGGATGTTTACTTGCACTTGCTAGAGGGGCAAAGATTAGTTCTATACTAAATATACTCTTTGGAATCCATCGAATTGTTCACATTGCCTTATTGCCTACTAACAACATCCTCACACATTTAATATTATAATGCTTTATTATTTTTGCGCTTTTAATAACTAGTTAAATTCCGACTATATTAAGCTTTAATGCAATAAATTTATTAATATTTAAGTTATCTTCCGAATTATCTTTATAATAAAGGTACTAAGATAGTTTATTAGCTATAATATACTTTTTACCCTTTATATAATATACTTTAAAGTCAAATAGCCTAATTTAAGCAAGCTAGCGCATAACTAAAGCTTTAAGAAGGTTAATAGCTGCTTAATTTAGCTAAGCTACAAGCATATTAGCGTCTATTTCCAAGATAAAATAAATATTATATAGCTAAAATTGCAGTTTTTGCAAAGCTTTAAAACCCCTTTTATATTCTCTCTTAATAGCATTATAGCCTTATTTAGCCTAATTTTACATTCTTGATTTATATTAAGTAACCTTCTTGCATCCCTTATTATTATATTACCTTAAAACTGCTCCTTATCCAAATAAGCTAGCATTTATAGCTAAGATAATAAGTCCTTATAGCTTTACTAAGTTATAGTATAGCTTGCACAATAATAGCGCAATAGTAAGTTTTTTTTAGAGAGTTTGCATTGCCTTAATTTATTCCTCCCCTTATAAAAAGGGCTCTCCCTTCCTAAGCAGTTAATAAATTAGTTTAGCTATTATAGCATATATTTTAATCTAAATTTTATAATATATACAAATTCCTAAAAATGCTTTAGCCTTTATAATATTATTGCACTAGTACTAGTCTAAGATCTTATTAACTTTAATAGTAGTAAGGCTTTTTCCTCTAAAATTATATATAAAACTTATAATACTTATGCTATTATAGCAAAACTATAATTTAGGTTTAATAGAAGCTTTAGCTTGTTTAATCTAATCTAAGGCTTTATTTAAGTTTTATAAATACTTAAATACAAATCGATAAACCCTAAAAAGCTTCAATTCTTTATTATAGTTAATATATAGCCCTTTTACCCTAATATTATTAATAAATAGCATAGCTATAGCTAGAAACAAGTCTTCCAAAATTGTTATTATTACTTGTACAAATTAGGCCACTAAATTAGTAGTTCCTTGCAATAAAGTAGTCATTTTAAGTAAGCTAAAAGGGGTTATAAAAGCTATTATATCCTTGCTTTTAGCATTTAAAGTAAGCTAATTATATTTAAAGAAAAAATCAATTAAAGAAGCATATTAACATTTAGCAAATTCCTCTAAAAACTTGTCTACTAATAAAGGCATATTAGTATCTTGTAAAGTAATAGAATTTATCTTTATTGCTGCGTTAATAAATTTATAAGTGCTAGCTAGTTTCTTAGCAACTAAGAACTAAGGATTTTTATAAAGTTTATTGCATTTTTCTAATACTTCTTAGTTTAAGCATTTTAATAGCATTTTTACTATTACTAGCACTAAAGCTTTAAAGTAAAAGAAGTTCTTTTCCTGCTAAGCTTTATATAATATCGTCTTAATAAGAATAAAGGGACTAATATTTTTATAAATCTTTCTTACTTCCTTTTAATTAAAAGCAATAATACCTTTGTAGTTAATTATTAGTTCCTCAAATATAGCCCTTTCCTTCTCTTAAAGCTAGTCTCTAATATCTAGTTTTGCTAATTGTTTTAATATAAATCAAAAACCTTTTAATATTATAATAAAGCATAAAAGTAAGTAATTCTAGTATTTGCCCACTTGCTCTTGCAAGGTATCTTATGCTTTAAATTGCTTATACTAATTAAATTATCCTTTAAGCCCTTTTCTTATTTTATTATTCTTATTAACTAGCTATACCTTCTTAGCCTTTAATTTGTAAACACTATTTGCTAAAAGTATAAAGGGCACACTTATAAGGTCTTGCAATGCAATAGCCATTTTCTCTAATTTTACTTATTTTAGTATACTTGTATATAAGATCTTCTTACTCTTGTCCTTATCTTTTAAGTATAATAATACCCCCTTTAATTTATCAAAAAACTATAAAAACTCTAAAAACTCTAGTTCTTTATTCCTAGCTTTAAAGATAAAACTAGCTAGTATTAAATAATATAGTTTTACTTTAATATCTAGAATATTAATATCTAAAATATCTATTGCTTATTTTTGTATTATATCCGGGAAATGCTTTATAAAAGCTAAAATAAAGGCGCCTTTTATAGCTCTTATATTTAAAAAATTAGTAACACTAGTCCTAAAATCATAAAACTCCTTAAAAAACCCTAAAATAGCCTTTACTCCTTTAATATTCTCTTTAGCTAAAGCATTAAGCCCTAGTTTTCCTCTTCCTTATCCTTATCACTTAAGTCTACTTCCTCGATTTTAAGCTAAAGGTCTTGCTAAAACTAAACCCTCCTTTTAAAGACACTCTTTAGTAGTAAAATAATTATAATTATAAAAGCATTCTTTGAATCTTTTAAGTTAATAAATATATTATCTTATAAACCATTGTCTTTATAGTTTATAGCTATTTTTATCTTGCTAATAAATAGCATCTTTAGCAAAGTCTTAAGAGAATTATTAATTAAAAATAATATATCCTTGCAACTAACCCCTTTTACAATCTTAATTCTAATTTTAGCTATATTAGCAAAACCGAATTAGTCTCTTGTAACTATAAATATAATAAAGGTATTAACGCTATAAATAATATAGCTTAAGTTTTTAGCTATCTTTATAAATAAGATATTGCATTTAGCTTTAATATCTAGTATATTATAGCATTTTGTTTCTTTGCTAAGGCTATATAGTAAGAATTAAAGTTAAGGGGATATAATAATGCTCTTCTTCGAAATAAGAGTCTTAAAGTTAAAAGTAGCTATATTTCTTTAAAGTATATAGCTAATTACTTAAGTAAGCTATATTATATTTTGCATTATACATTTTAGTTTATTAGCTATAGCAATTATCTTAATTGTTTTCTTGATTTCTTTAGCTATATATATAGCTATTACATTTCTTATTCTTAGAATTGTTATATAAGCTTAGTTGTCTCTTCGCTATTAATGCTAAATTGTAGCTATAAGGTCAAGAGTTTTAAAGGCATTAATAATCATTTTTACCCCTTTTTGCATATATAAAAGCAAAATAGTTGCTTTCTTTAATTGTAAAATAAGGTCTTTATCTTATATAATTTAAGTTAACTCTAGTTCCTTATTAAAAGCCAAGTTAAGGTCTATTATCCTATAAAGGTCTAATATCCCTTTTAACTCCTAGTATAGCAAATCTTTAGCCTTTTGCATGCAAGAGCTTTTCCTTTACTTAAGCTTATTACTTTATAATATCTTAAGCAGTTTATAATCCTTTTCTCTTTACTTTTAAAGATTTAGTAGCATTTACAAATAATATAAGATATATTATATCTTTATATATATTATTAACAAAGATATTATCCTTATTTATAACATTTATACAATTGCCTCTAAAAATAAGAACATTATTAGTATCTCGATGCAAAATCTCTTTACTCTTATATAAATTGCCAAGTATAAAAGGGGCTTAAGACTTGTTTCTCTTATAATTGCTAAGCTAAATATCATTTTTATAGTTATTAAGTATTTGCAAGTTGTATTAATATATTATAATTATACTTCCCTCTTTAAAGCTAAGTCTTCATCTAATTAAACTAACGCTAATTGTTTTATAGAATAAGAGATATAAAAGGGCAATTAAAGTCCTATTTTCCTTTACACCAATTATAGCTATCCTTATAAATGCACCTAAAGTTGACTAGCTTTTATGTTAATAGACAATTGTTTAAGTGCATATAATTATAGTTAAGATTTATAACACTATCTTAATCTCTTCTAAAATACCTTAAACAATTCTTATTAAATAACTAAAATATAATATTAATTTAAGCTATATTTTGCTAAGAATCCGGGTAAAGGCAATTATTACTAGTTAATATAAATACTCCTCTTCCTCTTTTGCTATAATAACCACTTTAACCTCGATTACATCTACTAAAACTCCCTTTATTATAGTAACTTCCAAATGCTTAAGTGTCTCTTAAGTTATTAATTATAAAGAGCATAAACTAAATCTTGTTAATAATAGTAGCAATTAAAGCATTAATAGCCTTTTGCAAATCCTTTTAAGTAATAGATAAAATTAACAATTTTTGCAGTTCCTTTATTAGTTAATTAATTTTACTAGCTAGTTTCTTAGGCTTTATTATCCTAAAAACAAGAACCCTTAACACTTTACTAGCTTTAATAAGTTCTTTTACTAATGCAAATATAGTTAAAGGTAAAAGAAGGGCATATTTATCATTTGTTACAAGTATTATATCTTATATAATTATATTAAAGTATTCTTAGTATAGCTAAGAGTATTTTAAGTTATTAGCCTTATTATACTTGCATCTTTTCTCCTTATACTTATATGCAAATATAGCAATTTTGTGCATTTTGCTATAATTATAAGTTAATATATTTATAAGCTTATAATTAAAGTCTTTAAAAATCTAGTCTTTAACTTAAGAAAGAAGACCTTTTATAAACTTTTAGCATTAGTAATTGCTATTTAATTCTTTTCTCTTTACTAGTTTAGTTGATACCCTATAAAACAAGTTAACAAAAGTCTTAGTAGTAATATGCCCTCTTTAAAACTATATAATAATTTGATTTAAGAAATTATAATTAATTTTAAAAGTCTTTTAGTTATACTCTTTATACTCCTTCTTTAAAGCTGCATAAAACTTGGCTTTATTATACTTATTAAAGCTATTAGTATAATATTTTAGTATAGCCTTAACTTAGTCCTTATATAATAGTAAAATATATCTAATAATATGTTTTCTTTTTGTAGTTGTAAAGACTTAATAATCCTTATATATATTAATATATTGCTCTAAGAAAGTAAAGATATTATTACCTTTAAACTATAAAGCTCCTTATACTTTAAGCAAAGGAAAGTGTAATCCAAGAATTAATATATACTTATTATCCTTTATTATACTTGTATTTAGCATTAAAATAATAAGCTTGTCTTTTAAAAATATAAACTAAAGCGTGGGTTACTATGCTAGCAAATTATAAGGGGAACTAGTAATTGCTATACTTAATTTAAAGGTTAATTAAGCAATGTTTTTAGTTAAAATAAGTAATAAACATTTCGATAAGTCCTTTAAAGCTTGTTTTTTGCTATCTTAATTGCTTATGCTATTTTATTCTTGTTTTTTTGCTTTTAGCTATACTTGTAGCTTCTTTTCTCTTTTTTTCTTTTTAATTACTATATCCCTTTAAAGGATTATAACCCCCTTTATAATATTATCCTTTTGTTTATGCTATAGCTTTATAGCTATTTTATATTTATATATTCTTAGTTTTTTGTATTTCTAATTCTTGCTAGTCTTATATTTATACTTTACTTGTTTCTAGTTTTTCTTGTATATCTTATACACTTTTGTATAGCTTTTATTATATAAGGACTCTTGTCTAGTGTTTTTATAATCTAGACTTCGAACTAAAGTTAATAGCTTTC
>Ga0302221_10002524_pt1 | contig 11366 bp, 9 predicted proteins | sample II_Palsa_E2_1_FD_193517 | JGI IMG/M metagenome (GOLD analysis project Ga0302221, IMG submission 193517) | Peat permafrost microbial communities from Stordalen Mire near Abisko, Sweden - II_Palsa_E2_1 | ecosystem: Environmental > Terrestrial > Soil > Palsa > Peat permafrost | place: Sweden...
CGGCGCGGTGGCTGCCCGATGATGCAGCTGCGCCCGGGACCGCGTGGTGCCCGATGGCAGCAGGGCTTCAGCCTGCTCGAAGTGATCGCGGCGATCCTGCTGCTGGCGGTCACCTTTACGGCCCTGATGAAGGTGGCCGGCAGCGCGATCAACCTGACTCAGAACGCGGCCGAACATAGTGAGGCGGCGATGTGGGCTCGCGGCATGCTCGACAGTGCGTTCGTGGGCGAGTCGGTGAAGCCGGGCAGCAGCTCGGGCCAGTTCAACACGAAGTTTCGCTGGCAGCTCGACGTGACACCCTGGACCCAGGCCGGCGCCGCGCTGCCGAATGCGCCGCTGCATCTCTACCAGCTGGATCTGGACGTGCTGTGGGGGCCGGCCGGACATCCGCGTTCGGCGCATTTTCGCACCTTGCGGCTGAGCGGTTCGGACGTTGCCGGTGGCCCCAATCCGTTGCAGCCTGGCCTATGAAATCCGCTGCCATCCATCCAGCTTTCGTCAAACCTGCCGCGGGGAAACCCGCTGTTGCGAAACGCATCGTGATGAAACGCGCTGCCGGTTTCACCCTGCTGGAAGTGCTCGCCTCGCTGGTGTTGCTGGCGCTGCTGTTGGTGGGGGTCTACTCGGGCTTGCGCACGGCTACCCACAGCGTGCGCTCAGGTACGGCAGCGGTCGCCCGGATCGACCAAATCCGTTCGACCCAGCAGTTTCTGCAACGCGAACTGGCGCAAAGCATGGCTCAGCCGATCAGCCACAATGATCGCGGCGAAAATATCTATTTCGAAGGCAACGAGCATGAGCTGCTCTATGTCGCCCCGCTGCCCGGCTATCTCGGCAAACTCGGGCCGCAATTGCAGAGCCTGAAGCTGGTCGACGACGGTCACGGCGATTCCAACCTAGTGCTCAGCCTCGCCTTGTTGCCGCCGGACGGCCAGCCGCCGCAGGCGCTGGGGGATCCGCAGGTATTGCTCGACCATATCCACGGTGGCAGTTTCAGTTATCGCGGCGTCGATGTTCAGGGCCGTGCCGTGCCCTGGTCCGCAACCTGGCCAGATGGTCGCCTGTTGCCACTGCTCGTGCGCGTGGAGTTGCGGCTGGCGGGGAACTATGGCTGGCCACTGCTGGAAGTCCCGCTGCGGGTCAATCCGGCGGCCAGTGGAGCGCAGAGCGGGCTGCAGCCGCTAGCTGCGCCCGGGCTGGGTGGACGATGAAGCGGCAGCAATTGGCCCAACGCGATCGCCAGCAGGGCGTGGCCCTGCTGCTCGTGCTGTGGGCATGCACCCTGCTGGCGATCCTGCTGGGTGGCTATGCCGCGTTGGCACGCACCGAAGGCCTGCAGGCGCGTTATCAGTTTGCTCAGACCCAGGCACATTACGCCGCCGAGGCCGGCATCATGCGCGCGTTCTACGGGCTGCAGGATCCACAGATCAAGAACCGCTGGATTGGCGATGGGCGGGTCTATGCGTTCCAGTATGGTGACGCCAAGATCAGCATTACGGCATTCAGCGAAAGTGGCAAGGTAGATCTCAATACCGCCACGCCGGAGGTGCTGCAGGGCCTGTTCCAGGCCGCCGGCATGGATCAGGCGCAAGCACAGACCTTGGCCGGCAAAGTCGTGGAGTGGCGCACTCCTAGCCTGCTTCCGGCCGATGTCAGCGCGCGCCGTGCCGCCTATGCGGCGGCCGGGCTCAATTATGGGCCGCGCAGTGCGGCATTCGTCAGCATCGAGGAATTGCAGCTGGTATTGGGCATGCCGCCAGCGATCTACCGCGTGGTGGCGCCGGATATCACAATCTGGTCCGGCAACGCGACTCCTGATACGAATACCGCGCCGCCGCTGGCATTGGCAGCGATCCCGGGCATGACGCCACAGCAGCAGAGCGCGATCCTGGCCGCGAGGGTAAAGGGCGCCAATGATTCCAGTATGGCTCTCAACAGCGGAACAACGCATAGTATCCGGTCGGAGGCCACACTGGCCGACGGCACGCACGCCGTATTGCGTGCAACGATGCGTTTGCAGACAGGGCAGACCGGCACGCAACCTTATGCGGTGTTGCGCTGGCAGGAGGGAGATACGGAATGAGTACGGCAACGCAGTCGCTGCGGCCGCTGTTGGACCGTGTACGCCATGGCTGGCGTGCTTCGCCGTTGCCGCGATTCTTCGGCTGGTGGGGCGGCGAGTTGCGTGCGTTGCTGCCGCAGCGCTGGCGGGCGTGGTTCAGCAGCGGCGCAGACTGGCATTTGCTGGAATGCGTGGACACGCAATGGTCACTGCGCCGTGCCGGTCGACACCAGCCGCTGGCCTGCTGGGACGACGGCGCCGACGCGCTGGTCCAGCAGGCCGAACTGGGCGCTGCGTTGCGCGGCGTGGATCGCGAGGATCTGCGGCTGGCCCTGCTGCTGCCCGCTGCCGCAGTGCTGCGGCGTACGCTCGCGTTGCCGGTGGCCGCGCGGGACAACCTGCAGCAAGTGATGGCGTTCGAGATGGATCGGCAGACGCCGTTCAACCTCGCGCAAGTGTATTTCGCCGCCCGGGTGTTGGCCTCGCCAGCGCCCGCGGGGCGCCTCAACGCGGAACTCGTGGTGGTCACGCGCAGCACGCTTGATCCCGTGCTGGCGCACCTGCACGCGCTGGGCATTTCGATCGACGCCGTGGATCTGGCGCGCGGCGACGATCGTCTCGGCATCAATCTATTGCCCGTGGAGCAGACGCCGCGCCGCTTGCGACCGCGCCTGCGTCTGAACCTGGCGTTGGCGGCGGGTTGTGTGTTGCTGTTGGTGCTGCTGCTGGGACAGTGGCTGCACAACCGGCAGGAACTACTGGCGCAGATGCAGGACCAGGTCGAAGGCATGCGTGGCGAGGCGCAGCAGGTAGCGGTGCTGCGCCAGCAATTGCAGGACAACGCCGGTGCCGCCGGCTTTCTTGCCCAGCGCAAGAAGAACACCGTAAGCATGCTCAGCCTGTTGCAGGATGCTACCGAGCGATTGCCGGACACTGCATGGCTGGAGCGTTTCAGCGTGGACAACACCGGCCAGATCGGCATTCAAGGCCAGAGCAAACAGGCGGCCAAACTGCTCGACGCGTTGAAGGACTCGACCCTGATCACCAATGCCAGCTTCCAGGGCAGCATCCAGCCGGATCCAGCCACCGGTAAAGAACGTTTCTACCTCACTGCGCAAGTGCACCAACCGTCGGCAGCCAAGCCACGCCCCGCTGTCGATACACCGGCGGCGGGCGGGGGTGCGCCATGAAAATGGTTCAACTCAAACCGCGCGACAGCCGCATCGCCGCCATCGCGTTGCTGCTGCTGGTGCTGTTGCTTGGCTACTTTGTGCTGCTGCACTGGTGGTTCGTCGCACCCTTGCAACAGATCCGAAGTGAAATGGTCGACTTGCGTGATACGCATAGCCGTTACGCCGCCGCGATTGCCGAAAAACCGGCGTTGCAGCAGCGCATCGCCGCCCTCGGCGCAGGGCAGGCTGCCAGCAGCGCGTTCCTGGCCGAGGATGATCCGAACACCGCGGCGGCCGATCTGATGCAGCGCGTGGTCGACGTGGTCGGCACCAGCACCCAAGGGGGCAGTTGCGTGGTGAGCCAGAAGATGCCGATGCCGAATCCGCCGGCGACGCCTGGCGAGCCCTATCGCAAGGCCGCTGTAAGCATCAGCCTGAGCTGCGACATCCAGCCGTTGGCGACGGTGCTGCAGGCGCTGGAGCAGGGCACGCCGTACCTGTTCATCGACGACCTCAGCATCTATCGCAACCCGGTGGCGGCACAACAGAGCAATGTGGCGCCGCTGGAAGTGCAGTTCACGCTATCCGGTTATGTGCGTCCGACGCATGCCGCGCCGTCCGCCGCCGCTGCCGTTGGCGCAGCTCCGTTGGAAGCGGGAGCTGCGCAATGAACGCGGCCAATCAACGTCAGCTGACCCCGGTCCTTGCCGTGATCGCCTTGCTGCTGGGCGCGCTGTTTTTGCTTTTGCTTGCCGGTATCGGCCGAAAGGTGTCCTGGACTGCGCCTCGATTGCCGGCGTCGCTGCCGGCCGCCAGCAGTCCCTCGGAGTTGCCGCGACCCGTGCCGCTGCAACAATTCGCGCTGGTCTGGCAAAAGCCGCTGTTCAGTCCCGATCGCAAACCGATAGCCCGGATTGCGAACGGCGGCAGCAGCCTGGGAGACTTTGACTTGACCGGCATCATCCTGACTCCCGGCTTGCACATGGCCTTGTTGCACGACAAGAACGGCGACCGACAGGTGCGTCTGCACGAAGGCGAGTCACTGCCCGATGGCAGCGTGACCCTGGTGGAAGTCCGGCCGCGCTCGGCGCTGTTCGATTCGGCCGGCGGGCGTACCGAGCTGAAGCTGCCGGCTGGTGCTCCGATCGACAGCCCGAAAGAGGGTGCCGCGCCTGACCCCGGCAACCGGAATATCCCCACAGACGCCGTGATGCGCATCCAGCCCGCGCCGCCGCCGGATGCGGGCAGGCCAGCGCCGTCGAACGATCAGACACCTGAGTCGCCGATTCAACGGCTCAGGGAAAATATTCAGAAGCGTCGAGCCGCACAGGCCGCTGCGACTCACGAAGGAGTACGTTGATCCATGTTCCCCAAGCTCACTCAGCAGCTCTTGCGCACCGGTACGCTTGCCGTGGTCGTGTGGCTGGCCGGCTGCAACACGCTTCCGCAGACGCATGATGACGGTGCCCTGCAACGCGAGGCGATGGCCGGCACGCAAAACCCGGTACCCGCGCCCTTGCCGTTGAACACCGGCATCAACAGCGGCAGCGAAGCGGCGGTGGCGCCAAAGATCAGCCAGGGCAGCGGCCAGTTCATAAAGCCAACCGCGTTGGGTACGCCTCGCCCGGCAGCGAGCGGCAATGGCGCGGTGACCTTCAATTTCGAAAATCAGCCGGTACAGGCGGTGGTCAAGGCAATCCTCGGCGACCTGCTCAAGCAGAACTACACCATTGTGCCGGGCGTGCAGGGCAATATCTCGTTCTCCACTTCCGAGCCGGTGGACAGCAGTCAGGCGCTGCCGATCCTGGAAACGCTGTTGTCGTGGACGCACAACGCGCTGGTCAAACGCGGCGACGGCTATGTGGTGTTGCCGGACAAAGACGCCGTGGCCGGCAACCTGGTGCCGAGCCTTGGCGGCACCGCACCCCAGGGCGGCATGCAGGCGAGACTATTTCCGCTGCGCTACATCTCTGCCACCGAAATGCAGAAACTGATCAAGCCGTTCGCGCGGCAGGATGCGGTACTGCTGGCCGACTCGGAGCGCAACCTGCTGGTGATGTCCGGCACGCCGGACGAGCTGGACAACTATCAGCGCACCGTGCACACATTCGACGTGGACTGGCTGCGTGGCATGTCGGTGGGCGTATTCACCCTGCAGCACGCTGACGTCGACGAAGTGATGCCACAGCTTGACCAGATGTTCGGCCCCAAGGGTGACACGCCGCTGGCCGGCATGCTGCGTTTCATCCCGATCAAGCGCACCAATGCGCTGGTGGTGATCAGCACCCAGCCGAACTACCTGGACGAAGTGGGTAGCTGGATTACCAAGATCGATATGGGCGGTGGCAACGATCCGCAGCTCTTCGTCTACGACGTGCGCAATATCAAGGCGTCGGAGCTGGCCAAGTATCTGGCGCAGATCTATACCAACGGTGCCGGCAACGGCAGTGGCAACGACAACGGTGGTCAGGTGGGCCCGGGGTTGGGCTCCAGTACGCTCGGTAGCAGCAGCAACGCGAGTGGCTCGGCAAGTGGCATGGGCAGCACTGCAGGCAGCTTCGGCAGTTCGACCGGTGGCGGTTTGGGTGGCAGCTCAGGCATCGGCTCGGGTGCGACCGGTATCGGCGGCGGTGGCCTTTCTTCGTCCACGGGCGGCGTCTCCGGGAGCACGGGCAGCGTAGGCAGCACGAGCCAGGGTGGCGGCGCGAGCGGCGCGTTCGGCAGCAGCAACAGCAGCAGCAATGCCAGCGGCGGCCAGTCTTACAGCTCGCAAGACGGCAGCGTGCGCATCAGTTCGGTCGACAGCAATAACCAGCTGCTGATACGCGCACGTCCGTCGCAGTGGGCTGAAATCCAGTCGGCCATCCAGCGACTGGACAACGTGCCGCTGCAGGTGCAGATCGAAACGCGAATTCTGGAAGTCGCGCTGGTCGGAGACCTGCAGTTCGGTGTGCAGTGGTATCTGCAAGGTCTCGCCGCCAGCACGCCCAACTCCTCGGGCATCGCGACCAGCAACTATCCCGGCGCACATCGGCAGATTGCCCTGGGTTCGGGCGGCAACCAGTTTGGCGGCCAACCGTTTTTCTATTCTTTCCTGAGCAGCAGCGGCAAGTTCCAGGTCGCTGTCAGTGCGCTCGAGACCGACAGCAATACCAAGACCCTGTCGGCACCGTCGCTGGTCGTGCTCAACAATCAGGTGGCGCACATCCAGGTCGGCGATCAGGTGCCGATCAACCAGACCAGCCTGCTGCCTACCACGGGTACCTCCACTACTCTGAATCAGGTGACGTATATCCCCACCGGCGTGATCCTCAATGTGCAGCCGCGGGTGAATCCGGGTGGCCTGGTGTATCTGAATATCGACCAGCAGGTCAGTTCGGCCGGCGCAGTCTCGGCCACGCAACCGAATCCGACCATTTCCCAGCGTGAAGTGGGAACGCAGATCGCCGTGCAGAGTGGTCAGACAGTCTTGCTCGGTGGTCTGATCCAGGAGCAGAGCACCGTCAGTGATACCGGCATTCCCGGCCTCAATCGCATTCCGGTTCTGGGCCGGTTGTTCGGCACCACGGACCATAGTCGCACCCGCACCGAACTGATCGTGCTGATTACGCCCAAGGTCATCACCAACAGCGAAGACGCCAGGCGGATCACCGACGATTACCAGCACGACTTCGAATCCCTGGCACCGTTGCGCAAGACGGCCTCGAATGCGAATACGACGACGACTACAACGACCACAACGACGACGACGGCTCCCGCCACGACTTCGGGCGTGACGACGACTCCCATCAAGCACTGAGTTACGGCTTTCGACCAGGGGCGAGGTGCAGGTCGCTGCTTCGCCCAGGTCATGCACCGGTCGTCTGGTGTTCGCAGCCGTGATGGAATCCAGCGCCGTCGCATGGCGGCCACTCAACGACAACGCGAGCCACGGGGGATCATAAACAGGCTCTAAGATGCGCGTGCATGACCAACGTTCCTACCCACGCGTTTCCGATCACTCCGCTACTGCCGCAGATCGCCGCGTCGCTTGCCGCGACGCCGCGACTGGTGCTGGAGGCACCGCCCGGAGCCGGCAAGACCACGCAGGTACCGCTGGCCTTGCTCGATGCGCCGTGGCTGATGGGACAGAAAATCCTGATGCTGGAACCGCGCCGAATCGCGGCGCGTGCGGCGGCACAGTTCATGGCGCAGCAGCTCGGCGAAGAGATCGGCCGCACCGTCGGTTACCGCATCCGCTTCGAGTCGAAGGTGAGTGCGGCGACACGGATCGAGGTGGTCACCGAGGGCATCCTCACGCGGCTGATCCAGGACGATCCGGAACTGTCAGGGATCGGGGCGATCCTGTTCGACGAATTCCACGAACGCCATCTGGCCGGCGATCTCGGCGCTGCGCTGGCGCTGGATATCCAGGCCACATTACGGCCCGAACTGCGGCTGCTGGTGATGTCGGCGACGCTGGATGGTGAGCGCATCGCACAGTGGCTGGACGCGCCGCGCATCTCAAGTCCAGGTCGCAGCTATCCGGTGCGCATCGACTACCCGCCGGCGCGCGCGCAGGAGAGCATCGAGCATCAGCTCGCACGCGTGGCGCGGCAGGCGCTGGAAGACAGCGATGGCGACGTGCTCGCTTTCCTGCCTGGCCGTCGCGAGATTGCGCGGGCGCAGGCCGTGCTCATGCAGAGTCTCGATCGCGATGACGTCGACGTGGTCGCGTTGCACGGCGAGCTGTCGCTGGCTGATCAACAGCTTGCGCTGAGCCCCGCTGAATCAGGCATGCGGCGTATCGTGCTGGCCACCAACGTGGCCGAATCCAGTGTCACCTTGCCGGGTATCCGTGCGGTGATCGACTCTGGCCTCGCGCGCGAGCCGCGTTTCGATCCGAACTCCGGCTTCACTCGCCTGGAGACGGTCAACATCTCGCAGGCTTCGGCCGATCAGCGCGCCGGTCGTGCCGGCCGCGTGGCGGAGGGCACCGCATACCGATTGTGGCCGCAGAGCAAGCGACTCGATCCTGCGCGCACCGCCGAGATCACCCAGGCAGAGCTGTCTGGCCTCGCGCTCGAGCTGGCGGCCTGGGGAAGTGCGCAACTGCCATGGCTCGATTCACCGCCGTCGGGTGCCCTGGCGCAGGCGCGTGAATTGCTTGGCAGTCTCGGTGCGCTCGACAGCAGCCAGCGCATCACGGCGTTGGGTCGTCGGATGTTGGAGCTCGGCGCCACACCGCGTCTGGGCGCGGCCGCGTTGCGCGCACCACTCGGGCTGCGTGCGTTGATCGCCGACTTGCTGGCGTTGATGGAAGCGCGTTCGCCGCTGCGAGGCGAGCAGGCGCGCAGCGATGATTTCCGCGCACGCGTGACTGCTCTGCATGCCTGGCGCGACCGTTCCAGCAGCGGCGCACGCGGCGGCGCGGACGCCGGTGCGCTGGCAGCGGTCGAACAAGCGAGCAAGGGTTGGCGTCGCCGTCTGGACGTCCGTAGCGCGGCGAGTGGCGTGCCGGATAGTCACGCGGTGGGTGACCTGCTGCTGCATGCCTTTCCCGATCGCATCGCGCGTCGCGACGACAACCAGCCGCTGCGCTACACGCTGGCAAACGGTCGTGGTGCGCGCCTGCACGAGAACACCGCGCTGTTGGGTGAGCCCTGGCTGGTCGCGCTGGACCTGCGCTTCGAGGCACGCGACAGCCTGATCCTTGCCGCCGCGCCCGTGGACTTTCGGGTGCTGGAACGCGATTACCCGCAGCAGTTCATGCGTGAGCGCACGCTGCGCTGGAACGATGATCGCAATGCCGTGGAGGCATTCGACGAACAGCGCTTTGGCGCGATCGTGCTGGAGCGACGTAGTGTCCCAGTGAAGGCGGAGGACGCATTGCCCGCGTTGCTCGCAGCAGTGCGTGCCAAGGGTATCGATGCGTTGCCGTGGAGCGAGCAGGCGCGACGCCTGCGCGCCCGCATGCAGGCATTGCGCGAGTGGATGCCGGAGCAGACACTGCCCGATGTGTCCGATGCGACACTGCTTGCCACGCTCGACGAATGGCTCGCGCCGTATTTGAACGGCAAGCGTCGGCTTGATGCGCTGGGTGCGGAGGAGCTTTCGCAGGCACTCAGCGGGCTGTTCGACTACGAGCAGCGACGGCTGCTGGACGCGCAGGCGCCGGACAGCCTCACGGTGCCCAGCGGGCAGAATCGCCGACTGGAATACACGCCCGACGGACCGCCCGTGCTGGCGGTGAAGTTGCAGGAGTTGTTTGGTCTGAGCGACACACCGCGGGTGGGCGGCGGCCGCATCCCGGTGACCTTGCATCTGCTGTCACCGGCGGGACGGCCGATCCAGGTCACGCAGGATCTCAAGGGCTTCTGGGAACGCACGTATCCGGAAGTGAAAAAGGAACTCAAGGGCCGCTATCCGCGCCACCCGTGGCCGGACGATCCGTGGACCGCGACGCCGACGCATCGGGCGAAGCCACGTACCTGACGTCGCAACGCCTCACCTGTGCCACGAGAATGCGGCAACATGGCCGGCAGGCTGACTGACGAGAGTGCACGATGAAGCTTGCTGACTCCATGAGGATCGAACCCGTCATCCTGCGCGGCAGTATCGTGCGGCTCGAACCGTTGACGCTCGATCACGTCGGGGCGCTTGCAAGGGTGGGCCTGGAACCCGCGCTGTGGCGCTGGGTGCCGAATCAGGTGCATACAGCCGAGGACATGCAGGCCTATGTGCTGACCGCGCTCGACGAGCAGCGACGTGGCGTTTCGCTACCCTTTGTCATCATCGATCAGGCCAGCGACGAGGTGATTGGCAGCACGCGCTACGCCAACATCGAGACCACTCACCGACGGCTCGAGATCGGCTGGACCTGGCTCACCCCAAGTCATCAACGCAGCGGCGCCAACACCGAAGCGAAGCTGCTGTTGCTGACACACGCGTTCGAAGTACTCGGGGCGATGCGCGTTGAGCTGAAGACCGATTCGCTGAATGAAAAGTCGCGCACGGCGATCGCGCGACTGGGTGCCGTGGAAGAGGGCACGTTCCGCAACCACATGATCATTCCATCCACCGGACGGGTGCGGCACACCGTCTATTATTCGATCATCGACTCCGAATGGCCGGCGATCAAGGCCGGATTGACGGAGCGTTTGCGCGGTGCCGCAGCGGCGCCTTGAACGTACCTGCGAGGCGCGAGCCACCACGGAAGGTGTCGCGCGGCATCGTTCGCCGCGCGACGAAACGTGCCGTCGACGGTACAGATTAGACTGCGCGCATGACCGCCACTGCTCCGCTCAACCGATATCAGCTGGCCGAGCTCGGTGCCTTGCTGGCCGAGCCGGCACGTGCGGCGATCCTGCTGGCATTGATGGACGGCAGCGCGCGTCCTGCTGGCGAACTGGCGCGTGCTGCAGACGTGGGTGCCGCTACGGCCAGCGCACATCTGAAACGGCTGCTGGAGGGCGGCTTGCTTGGTGTGCATGTACAGGGTCGCCATCGCTACTACCGGCTTGCCGACGACGAAGTGGCCGCGTGGCTGGAGTCGATGGCGCTGCCACGTTCACCACGTCCGCAACGAGTGGTTGCGGCCGACCCGGCATTTTGCCGTGCACGCACTTGCTACCGCCATCTGGCCGGTCAGCTGGGTGTGGCCATGTGCAAGGCGTGGCTCGACCGCGGCTGGCTGCAATCGAACAGCGATGGTCTGTGTCTGCTGCCGGCGGCGGTCGACGCGCTGATACATACCGGATGGGAGTTGTCTGCGGCGGAGCGCCTGCTGCGTCTGCGTGGCCGCAGTTGCCTGGACTGGACCGAACGCCGCCTGCACGTGGGCGGTCCGCTCGGCGTCGCGCTCACCGATGCGATGCTGGATGCCGACTGGTTGCGTCGCGTCAGCCACAGCCGTGCACTGCTGCCCAGTGCGGATGGCTTGCGTCATCTGGCAGAGTTGGGTGTGCGCATGGAGTAGCGGTTTGCACTCTTCGTTCGCCCTCCGGTCACCCCGTTCCCTCCGTCCTCTCCATCTTCTCTTCACTCTCCGTCTCTCCTCACTCCCTCTCCGTTCGCCCTGAGCGTAGCGGAGCGAAGTCGAAGGGCACTCGAGGCGCACCCTTCGACTTCGGCCCTGCGGGCCTACGCTCAGG
>Ga0302221_10002525_pt1 | contig 11365 bp, 10 predicted proteins | sample II_Palsa_E2_1_FD_193517 | JGI IMG/M metagenome (GOLD analysis project Ga0302221, IMG submission 193517) | Peat permafrost microbial communities from Stordalen Mire near Abisko, Sweden - II_Palsa_E2_1 | ecosystem: Environmental > Terrestrial > Soil > Palsa > Peat permafrost | place: Sweden...
GCCGGTGAAAGTGCTGGTGTTCAACAACCTCGGCGACGGCATGGTGCGGCAGTGGCAGAAGCTGTATTTCATGGGCCGCTTCGCCGCTTCGGACAAGAGCTTGCGCACCAAGGATTTCGTCAAGACCGCCCAGGCCGACGGCTTTCAGTGGGCGAAGCGGCTGGAGCATCCGCAAGACATGGTGGCCACCGTGGCCGACTTTCTGCGCTTCGACGGGCCGGCCTTTCTCGAAGTGATGATCGACCCCGATGCCGGCGTCTATCCGATGGTCGGGCCCGGCGCTACCTACGCGCAGATGATCACTGGCGATCACATCGTGGCGCGTGATGCCAACGCCGCGCCGCCGGTGACGTCCACGCCGCTCGTCGACATGTTTTGAGGTACGAATCTATGCGCCACACACTTTCCATTCTTTTGCAGAACGAATCAGGCGCACTGGCGCGCGTGGCCGGCCTGTTTGCTGCACGTCACGTCAATATCGACACGTTGAACGTCGCCGCCACTATCGATCCGGCGATCTCGCAGCTGACCCTGGTGCTGCACGGTGACGAAGCCACGCTCGAGCAGATCGTGCGACAGACTCGCAAGCTGATCGATGTGCTCGATGTAATCACCCTCACACCCGACGATGCCACGTCCGGACGACTCCTTTCGGTACCCGCGCTGTCGTGAATGTGCGCGTCGAACAACTCGCCAGAAAAAAACATACACCGGACGAGGCGGTCGAGACACCCGATGACAGTGAGATGCTCCGTCGCGCGCAGTCGTCGCAGGTCTATGACGTAGCACATGAATCGCCATTGGAGTTTGCGCCGCTGTTGTCGTCGAAGCTCGGTAGCGACGTGTGGATCAAGCGCGAAGATCAGCAAACGGTGTTTTCATTCAAGCTGCGCGGCGCCTACAACCGCATGGTGACGCTCGATGCCACGCAGCGCGCGCGCGGCATCATCGCCGCGTCTGCCGGCAACCACGCACAGGGCGTCGCGCTGGCCGCCGCCAAGCTCGGCATTCAGGCCACCATCGTGATGCCGGTGACGGCACCGCAGGTGAAGATCGACGCCGTGCATCGCTTCGGTGGCGCCTTCGTGGAGGTGGTGCTCGCCGGCGATTCCTACAGCGACGCGCAGGTCGAGGCCGCACGCCTGCAGCGCGAGCACGGCAGCGTCTTCGTGCATCCATTCGACGACATCGACGTCATCGCCGGCCAGGCCACGGTGGGTCTGGAAGTTCTGCGCCAGCATCCCGACACGCTGCACGCCGTGTTCGTGCCGGTCGGCGGCGGCGGCTTGCTGGCCGGCATGGCCACATGCATCAAGGCACTGCGGCCGGAGGTAAAGGTCATCGGCGTGCAGGCCGCCGATTCAGACGCGATGGCGCAGTCACTGGAAGCGGGCGAGCGCGTCATGCTCGACGAGGTCGGCCCGTTCGCCGACGGCACCTCGGTGAAGCAGGTCGGCGCGCACACCTTCGAACTGTGTCGGCGTCACGTCGACGCCGTACTGCGCGTGGATACCGACGCGATCTGCGCGGCCATTCGCGACATCTACCAGGACACGCGTAGTGTCGCAGAACCCTCCGGTGCCCTTGCGCTGGCCGGTCTCAAGCAGTACGTCGCCATGCATGGCCCATGCGACGGCGCGCTGGTCGCGGTGGTTTCCGGCGCCAACATGAATTTCGATCGCCTGCGCTTTGTTGCCGAGCGCGCCAGCATCGGCGAACAGCGCGAAGCCGTGTTCGCGGTCACCGTGCCCGAAGAGCGTGGCAGCTTCAAACGCTTCTGCGCCGCGCTCGGCCAGCGCAGCATCACCGAGTTCAACTACCGCATCGGCGATGCAGCGTCGGCACACATTTTCGTGGGCGTGCAGATCACCGCACGCGCCGACCGTGACGCGCTGCTCGTTGCCTTCAAGGAACAGCAGTTCGGCGTACTCGACCTCACCGATGACGAACTGGCCAAGCTGCACCTGCGTCACATGGTTGGCGGCCGATCTTCGCTCGCACACGACGAGCAGCTCTATCGCTTCGAATTCCCCGAGCGGCCCGGTGCGTTGCTGCGCTTCCTCGAACACATGCACCCGGACTGGAACATCAGCCTGTTCCACTACCGCAACCACGGTGCCGACTACGGCCGCATCCTGGTCGGCCTGCAGGTGCCACCGCACGAGCGCGCCATATTCCAGCAGTTTCTCGGCACGCTCGGTTATCCGCATTCGAATGAAAGCGAGAATCCCGCGTATCGGCTTTTGCTATGCGATGGCGACTCCAATACCAACGCCGCAAATTAATGCGGATACAAGCGCTGCGCGCTTGACTGGCTATCGCTCACCGTTATTCGAACCGTCTCATCTACCCGTTTCATCTCCATCCTCACTTTGCTCTCGCGCAGTGTTCACGTGCGCGCGTCCAGCCTCGGTAGCTCTCATCAACTTGGAGTACTCCCATGCCAGGCAATCCCATGAATCCGCAACCACCGTTTGCCGAGCCGGGCAAAGGGCTGCCCGATCGCGAAATAGACAATCCGGGGCATGCGCATCCTGAGCGGGACGCCGACCCCGAGCCGCTGCAACCCGATCGCGACGACGACCTGCTCTGAAATCGGATCGTTCGACGCGACCACCCTCATCCGGGACCGGGTAGCGCTTGCCGGAGCGGTCTTTGGAAATCCACGCGAGGACCAGCTTTCGCCCAATCCGGCAGGCTGCACGAGCGTCGCCCAGGTCGAAGGCACGTCAATAGCGCGATGGCTCACGTTAGACTTGTGCCATGTCGCCACCGCCCCGCAAACGTCAGCCGCGCAAGCCAGCGCCCTCGCCTTCGTCGCGTACGCGTGCTGGCGCGCAAAAGATTATCGAGAAAAAACCGCCGCGCCCGGCCGACAGCTCAAGCCGCGCCACGCGGGTACTGAACTGGCTGCTGCAAAAGCTGGCGCCACGGCATCGCGAGAAAGCACTCGATTATCTGGTGTTGACGCGCATGGATCGTCCGATCGGCGCGCTGTTGCTGCTATGGCCCACGTGGTGGGCGCTGTGGCTGGCGGCGGGCGATTTTCCGCCGTGGAAGCCGCTGATCATTTTCACCCTTGGCGTGTTCGCGATGCGCGCGGCCGGTTGCGCCATCAACGACTACGCCGACCGCAAGCTCGATCCGCAGGTCGCACGTACCGTCGGCAGGCCCATCGCCAGCGGACGCGTCACGCCGCGAGAGGCGCTGATGGTGTTCGCGGTGCTGCTGCTGTTCGCTTTTGTGCTGGTGCTTTTCACCAACGCGCTAACGATCAAACTGTCGTTTATCGGCGCGGCACTCGCCGCGGCGTACCCGTTCAGCAAACGCTACACGCATATGCCACAAGTGGTGCTTGGCGCTGCGTTTGGCTGGTCAATCCCGATGGCTTTCGCCGCCGTATCGGGCACAGTGCCGCCGGTGGCGTGGCTGCTGTTTATCGGCAATATCCTGTGGTCGGTGATCTACGACACCGAGTACGCGATGGTCGATCGTGAGGACGACATCAAGGCCGGTGCCAAGTCCACTGCGATCCTGTTCGGTGATGCCGATCTGCCGATCCTCGGCATACTGATGGCCACCTTTCTGCTCGCGATGCTGTTCGTCGGCCAGCGTGCCACGCTGGGCTGGCCATACTGGCTCGGCCTGCTGATCGCCGCTGGCCTGTTCGGCTATCAGCTATGGCTGATCCGCCACCGCGCCAAAGACGCCTGCCTCGCCGCCTTCCGCCACAACAACTGGCTCGGTGTGTCGGTGTGGATAGGCATCGTGCTGGCGCTGGCGGTACGTTGATTGGGCAGGTGTGGATTGAAGCCGCGTGGTCGTCGGAACCTCAGCGGCCTTGAATCGATACGCTATGCAACAGTAACGCCAGCTTTCGCGCATCGACACTTTCACCGCTTTCAAACGGGGAACGCGCCTTGTCGAAACTGAAACTCAGCACGATATTGCCATCGGCCCTGCGCTGCGCTGGAGACAACACCAGTGTAGTGCTGGGACCAGGTTTACCGCGTTCGAATTGCCAATGGGCGAGCAAAGCCCCCTGCATTCGGACGTCCACGCCAAGCTGAGGGTAAGCGGCAGGCAAATACGGTTCTGCATTCAGCACGATCTTCAAATCCTGCGAATCCGGCGCCACGTGCATCGCTAGCGCCGCCGAAGATCCTTCTGACCAGGTCGCTCCATCACCTGGCTCGCTCCATCCGCCCAACAGAAAGGACTGCCCGTCACCGCCTTTACCGAAGTGATACGTCTGGCCCGCTACAGCCTCGGGAAAATCATGGATTTTCGGTCCATGAAGATAGCCATGGCCAGTCGCGGTGAACCACTGCGGCGCCACGACGGTGAACCCATCCACATGGCCGACGCCGGTAGATGGCGGAAACAATTGCTGCACCGAAGCCAACTGATCGAACGCGGACGACTGGATCAGATAAAGGCCACAGGGATCAAGCACGCCCTCGAAAAACTGTTCATGCCTGCGCGTACGCGGTTCCTGCAAAGACGCACTGGGCAGTCGTGCGGAATAGACTGTGTCAATGGCAAATCCATGGGCGTTGGCGAGCGATTCGTACGCAATATTGTCATCATTCTTGTATTGACCCGGAATTACATACAGATTGGCGTAACGCGAACGCGCCAGCCCCCAGAATGGTGAAGGAAAGACCGGAAAATGTGCGCTCACGGCGTTGCTGTGCGAGGACGCATTGACGGCTCTGAGGAAAGGAAACAGGTCGGCACCTTGTATCAGCAGCACAACGACCAGCAGCCGAGCGCACATCGGCCCAGAAAGGCTCAACGCGCCGCGAATGGCGGCGAGCAACAGCACATAATAAACCGGCCAGAACAGCCGCCCGGAAGCGCGAAATACGTTCAATGCTGCCTCAAGTTTTCCCGGCAGCCGTATGGTGATCAAGACATGCGAGCCCAACGTCACCTGGTTCGTTATCGCCAGTGCGGCTAATGCGGCGCAACACAGGATTAGCGGTACATCCGGTTGACTCCGCCAATTGGTCCAGCCCGCGCGAGCGCCCAGGTGTAACGCGTAACGCCATTTGCCAGCGGCGCGTGAAGCTGCAAATAGCAGGGCCAGCAAGACACCAAGGCCAAGATAATTGAAACCCTCGTATTGGCCGGTAGTGGCGGGGACCGGAGCATGCAGCAAGAACGGACCTGCACCGATGGGCAGGAGCGGCGCCAGTAAATTCATTGAGTAATAGCCAAATCCCGCCGCGGATACATCGGTGTGCACGAAATAGCCAGACAGCCACATCAGCAATAACGATCCGCAGATGGCAACGGTCACCCATGCTGCCGTCCAGTACATGGGCCAGCGACGCATCATTACGCCATGTCTGAGCACGTAAGCCCCCCAGATAGCGTATGCCATGAACATCAGATACGCATGCACCAAGGGTGCGATCCACAGCAACAGGAGCCATTGCGCCAGTCTTGTGCGCTCTGGCGTCACGTAATAGAGGTAAAGCGCCGCCAGGATGATCCATTGCGCGGTCAGGGCCATATGCGGTTGGGCCCGGAACAACATGATCGGACTGAGCAAAAACAACAGCACGCCAACCGTCAGTGTGGTTTGATGATCGGTGAACAGCATGAGCAGACGGCTAGCGAAATAACCCTGCAGCGCGTAACAGGCGCAAAGCCACATGCCGTCGTACTGGAACGTAGACGGTAACCACGCTCGCCAGAGCTTGAAGAAAATGGCCAGAAGTGGAATCGAATCCGAATAGACGATGGAGCTGGCCTGCTCCATACCCAGGGTGTGAGTTAGCCCCAACGGCAGCGACCATGGCTCCTGCCGAAAAAACAGCCAACCGAGATAGCTTTGCGCCGGATCTCCGTTGGCAAGCCATCCGACATGGACAGGATTGATGATCGACGGATCAAACAGCAGGGTAAAGACAATCACTCCCGCCAGCGCGGCAAACAGTGCCAGCATGTTCGCGCGATGTCCGTTGCCCTGACTTGCGTCTACGTTCAATTTCATCGATGTCCGTCGTTCCCGTCAGCCTGCCTTTGAATAAGAGGAGCAAGCGTACCCCGCGATACACTCCGGACTTTTCACCCCGGCATGACGTCAAGCCACAGCGCATGACGGGCTCTGCCATCGCGCAAATAAGCCTTCGGAGCATACCGAAGTGCGTCGCCCTTGCGAACTGCGCCAGCCTGGCAAGGCTGAATATCATCCCGAAATGAAGCGGATGCGAGTTGGCTCCTCGGCGTGTCAGCGGTCACGGGCCTGACGCATACCGTAAGTAAGCAGCCGGGCACAAAAATCTTGTTGAAGCAGAGCCATACCGTGGGAAACTGCAACGATCGGGCGAGTGTGCCTTCATCTGACAGCGAGTACGCAGGCATTGCCATCGATCATCGACAAGCTGCGGCGACGTTTTAACCGGATATCGCGGATTTCGCCCACGGTCTTCGCCGAACAAGCGCTGGACATGTCGCTCGAGGCAGTGTGCAACCGGCTTGAGTCGCAAGGCCTTTTCATTATTGGTGCCGCCAGAAGCGGTACGACGATTTTGCAGAATGCGCTGAATGATTCCCGAGACATCTTTCTGTTTGGCGAACCATGCTTTCATGCGGACAGCGGCGACGCGGATTTTGCATCGCGCTACAACACGATGCACCGCAGCTGGGGCAACCAAGAAAACAAGAGCAGTTATTGTCCGCCATTGTTCAAGTCCGATGCCAGCTGGTATCAATACCTTGCCCGCCTGGCCGAAACGTATCGCTATGTGGGCGCCAAGATCGTGATCAATCCCGAGCTTGCCGAAGAACAGATACGCCAGCTGTTCGACTTTCAGTGTCGGCACTTCTACTCGTCACGCTATCTGTTCACCTTCCGCAATCCGCTGGACGTGCTTATGTCTACACGCGGCCTGGCCGAACTCAACGGCGGGAGGATCGCCACGGTTGCCGAGGTGCTCAAGGGATATTTCGTGGTCGTGCAGTTGTTCTTCCGTGCGCTGCGTAACCTGCCGCACGTCCACGTCGTTTTCCACGAGACGGTGAACACCGATACGTTTGGAAAGCTGCAAAGCTGGCTCGGCGTGCCACTGCCGCTGGCAAGCGATTACTACAGCAATGGCAAAGTGCGCCACTACGATCTGGACGTGGTTCCGGAAATCCAGCGCGTACTGGTGGCCGATGCCATGACGCTTTACGAGAACTTCAAGCAAGCAACACTCGCAGGCTTTGACCTGATCCAGATCGAACAGAACTCGGGCCATTTCGATCAGAGTCATTTCACCGCGCTGGGCCAGCTCTCACGCAGCGTGACGAAGTTCGTCGAGAGCTTAGACGCCCACGATCGATGATCATCCACGCGGCGAGGGCGCACGCGCCAACGCCCACACATCCACCCGCTGCACGCCGGCTCGTTTGAGTACTCGGCTGCATTCAGCAACCGTGGCGCCGGTCGTCATCACATCGTCCAGAATCGCCACGTGCGCCGGCAGTGCCATGCCCGTGCGCAAGGCAAAGGCACCGCGCATGTTGCGGCGACGGGTGACAGCGTCCAGTTCGGTCTGCGGTGGTGTCTCGCGCTGGCGCTGCAGCAGATCGCACTGCATAGGAATACCGAAAGCTTTTGCCAGCGGCTTGGCCAGTTCCAGCGCCTGGTTGTAGCCGCGCTGACGCAAGCGGCCACGATGCAACGGGACGGGCAGAACAAGCTCGGGCAGCACGCCAGTTCGGGGCTCGATCTGCCATAGCCTGCTCAGCACCCGCCCAGCAGCGAGATCGCGGCCGAACTTGTAGCGCGACTCCAGCCGATCCAGCGGCCACGCATAGCGAAACGGCGCCCAGGCGGCATCCCACGGCGGTGGTCGACGTTGGCATTCGCCGCACAGTGCCGCGGGCACTGCCAATGGAAGGGCGCAACGCGCGCAACAAGAAGTATTGCGGGGCAACTCGGCAGCGCATTCAGCGCATAGATCGATGCCGTTGGCACCTGACGCACCGCAAAGCAGACAACGCAACGGCAGCAGCCACTGCTGCACACGCGTGCCGAGAGTCCAAAGCGCTTCCCTGCGCATCATGGTCGGGTTCGCCTAGCTCAGGATTTGGCCTTGAACAGGGCCGCGTCGATGATTGACCAGATGTGGATGATCCAGCCCATCCAGAAAATCCAAAGTACGCCAGCCAGCACAAACATCAGCAGCGCCTTCAACAAACGCCCCTGCACCAGCTGGCCCAAGCCCGGAATGAATAAACTGCAGATCGCGGCCAATACATTGCCACCGCTGCCTTGTCCTGTGCTCATGCCAATCGCCCCTCCTCGATAGTGGGGTTGATGGTAGCGGCAGCGACCCGCCGAGGTCACGTCAACCAAAACGTTGCACGCGCGGTTGACTGTCGGCCGAACTGCTCACACACTTCCCGGCTTACTGATGGGAGTTTTCCATGGCCGAAGCTGTGATCCGCCACGACTGGACCCGCGACGAAGTCAGCGCACTGTTCGCGCTGCCGTTCAATGAGCTGATGTTCCGCGCACACAGCGTGCATCGCGAACACCACGACCCGAACGCCGTGCAGGTGTCGACACTGCTATCGATCAAGACCGGCGGCTGCCCGGAAGACTGCGCCTACTGTCCGCAAGCCGCGCGCTATGACACCGGTGTGCAGGCGCAAAAGCTGATGAGCGTGAACGCCGTACTGGAGCGCGCGAAGGCAGCCAAGGCCGCCGGCGCCAGCCGCTTCTGCATGGGCGCTGCCTGGCGCAGTCCGAAAGACCGCGACGTGGTCAAGGTCGCCGAAATCATCAGCGCGGTGAAAGGCCTGGGTCTGGAAACCTGCGCCACCCTCGGCATGCTCAGCGATACCCAGGCGCAGTCGCTGAAGGCCGCCGGGCTCGACTATTACAACCACAATCTTGACACCGCGCCGGAGTTTTACGGCGAGGTCATCCACACCCGCCAGTATCAGGACCGACTCGACACGCTCGAGCACGTGCGCGCTGCCGGCATGAAGACCTGCTGCGGCGGCATCGTCGGCATGGGCGAATCGCGCAGCCAGCGCGCCGGCCTGCTGCAGACGCTGGCCAACCTGCCCGAGCACCCGCAGTCCGTACCGATCAACCAGCTGGTGCAGGTCGAAGGCACGCCGCTGGCCGGCATCGATGCGCTGGATCCGTTCGAATTCGTGCGCAGCATCGCAGTCGCGCGCCTGCTGATGCCGGCCTCGATGGTGCGGCTGTCGGCCGGTCGGCAGCAGATGGACGACGCGGTGCAGGCGCTTTGCTTCTTCGCCGGCGCCAACTCGATCTTCTATGGCGAGAAGCTGCTGACCACCGGCAACCCGGACGTCGAGCAGGATCGCGCGCTGTTCCGCCGCCTCGACCTGCATCCGCTGGAAATCGTGGAGACGGACAACACCGTGCACGCCGACATTCTCGAAACGGAAACCGTATCAGCCGGCTGTGGACAGGGCTGTGGCTGCAGCGTCGCGGCCTGACCTGCTGGAACGATTGGCCGTCCAGACGGCCGAACGCGAGCGGGCCAACCTGCTGCGTCGGGTTCGCACCATTGATCATGCCGATGGCCCTTGGGTAGAGATCGGCGGCAAGCGGCTGCTGTCATTTTGCAGCAATGACTACCTCGGCCTGGCACAGCATCCACAGCTGATCGCTGCCCTGCGTCACGCGGCGTCGGAATGCGGTGTCGGCAGCACGTCGGCACATCTGATCTGTGGCCATCGCACCGAGCATGCCGAACTCGAAGAAGCCCTGGCGGCATGGACCGGTCGCGAGCGTGCCCTGCTGTTTTCCACCGGCTACATGGCCAATCTCGGCGTGATGCAGACCCTGCTCGCGCGCGGCGACATCTGCGTACAGGACAAGCTCAACCATGCCTGCCTGCTCGATGGCGCCAAACTCGCTGGCGCGGAGCTGAAGCGTTATCCGCATTCCGATGTCGAAGCGGCCACGCGTCAGCTCCGCGCCAGCGAAGGTGTCGGCAGCTTGCTGGCCACCGACGGCGTGTTCAGCATGGATGGCGACATCGCCCCGCTGCGTGAACTGGCCACGCTGTGTGCACGGGAGAATGCCACCTTCATGGTGGACGATGCGCACGGCTTCGGCGTCATGGGCAAGAGCGGCGCGGGCAGCACCGAGGCCGCCGAACTGAACCAGTACGACATCCCGGTACTGATGGCGACGCTAGGCAAGGCGCTTGGCTGCGCCGGGGCCTTCGTGGCCGGTTCGCATGCGCTGATCGAAGGGCTGCGGCAATTCGCGCGGCCGTATATCTACACCACCGCCATGCCGCCAGCGTTGTCGGCCGCTACGTTGGTGGCGGTGCAGATCACCCAGACCGAACACTGGCGACGTCAAAAACTGGCCGCGCTGATCACCCGTTTCCGTCATGGCGCTGCCCAGCTTGGTCTCACGCTCTCTTCGTCGTCGACGGCGATTCAGCCCATCCTGCTCGGCGACGCGCAAACCGCGCTGGATGCCGCCAACACGCTGGAATGGCGGGGTTTACTGGTCACCGCAATCCGGCCGCCGACCGTGCCGGCAGGTAGCGCGCGCCTGCGCATTACCTTCTCGGCCGCGCATGACGAAGCGCACGTCGACAAACTCCTGGATGCATTGGAAGCGCTGCGCCTGCCGCCCGCGATCGGCTGAACGCCCGGACGATCCAGAACCCACCCGTATAATCAGCTGTTGCTTCACCCACCCTACGCCCATGTCGACTGTCAATATTTCCGCCTACAAATTCGTCAGCCTGGACGACCTGCCCGCACTGCGCGAGCGCGTGCTCGAACGCTGCACCTCGCTTGCGTTGAAGGGCACCGTTTTACTAGCGCCGGAAGGCATCAATATGTTTCTCGCCGGCGCGCGCGACGCGATCGATGCCTTCATGACGTGGCTACACCACGACCCCCGTTTCACCGACATCGTGCCAAAGGAATCGCTGTCCGACGCGCCACCGTTCGGTCGCATGCGTGTGCGGCTGAAGAAGGAAATCATCACCATGCGACTGCCGACTGTCCGCCCTGAAGGCGGTCGCGCGCCGGCGGTTGACCCGCTCACGCTGCAGCGCTGGTTGGCGCATGGCCACGACGATGCAGGTCGTGAGCTGTTGCTGCTCGACACCCGCAATCAGTACGAAACGGCTGTCGGCGCATTCGACGACGCGGTGGATTATCAGCTTGCCAGCTTCACCGGCTTTCCCGAAGCGATCGCCGCCGATCGTGCGCGGTACGATGGTAAGACCGTGGTGTCGTATTGCACCGGCGGCATTCGCTGTGAGAAAGCCGCGCTGCACATGCAGGATCTGGGCATGTCGCACGTCTACCAGCTCGATGGCGGCATCCTGAAATATCTCGAACAGACCGACGG
>Ga0302221_10002526_pt1 | contig 11365 bp, 2 predicted proteins | sample II_Palsa_E2_1_FD_193517 | JGI IMG/M metagenome (GOLD analysis project Ga0302221, IMG submission 193517) | Peat permafrost microbial communities from Stordalen Mire near Abisko, Sweden - II_Palsa_E2_1 | ecosystem: Environmental > Terrestrial > Soil > Palsa > Peat permafrost | place: Sweden...
GGTTCGGTTCATACAAATACTCGGTTCTGCCGTTCCACACCGCCTACTAGCCCACACGCTAATACGCGCAATCACGTGACTGAGCTAGAAATGCTCAGAACCGTGACAATAGCAATGCGAATTAAATATAATATAAAAAGAGCTTTTGTTTAATGGTTTTAAAAGAAGTTTTAAGTAAATTTTTTTAAAAGTTAAGCCTTTTAAATAATATTAAAAAAAGGATATTAAAAAAATAGAATATATTTATAATAAATTGGGAAGCTATATTTCAATCTTAATTATAAATATATAATATTTATTTAAATAAGGTAAATACTATAGCTATAATATTATATAAAAGCTTATATAATTTATAAAAGTGTATTGTGTATAGATGCGTGCGTGTCACGTGATCTCCTCAGCTCTAGCTATATATATATGCATTTAGCATATTTGTTTTAAGTAGTGATTATTGCTTACGTATCGCCTTTTGGTTATATGGTTTAGGGGTTTAGCTATAGCCACTTTACAAAAAGGCTTATTATCGAAATAAGTCTTTTTATAAACCAATTACTTAAGAGAAGTTAAAACTTTTTTTGTAAATATAATTAACTCCTTTAAAACTTAAATTTAAGATAATTTTAAAGCGATTTGCAACTTTAAAAAAGGCCAAAATAAATTAATTGCTAAATTATATTTAAAGCCAACTTTAAAGTTATAAATAAAACTAGTTGTATTTAAGCCCTTAATAGCGCTTTAACACATTAAGCAATTAAAAAGATATTAATTTCTATATTTTATAAAAAAAAATAGCTATTTTTGTTTTTAGTAGCTAGAAATAGCATAATATATAAAGCATATTATTAATAGAAGTTGGCTTTTAAAATATAAAGCAAGTGCTATATCAAGAAAAATAAAAATGTGCTAACGACGTGCTAATAGTGCCATTTTTGCATGTCCAAAAATTTGGCACCAAATTTTCGACATTAAGTGCCAATTAACTACTATTAGCACCAATTGAGCTATATGCACAAATAGTAACTATTTTGCTAATGCTAATTATTAGGAGTTCTAATTTAATTCTATCATTTACAAAAGCTTATATAGAAATAATTTAAAAAACTATTTTAATATTATAAAAACATAACTTTATATAAGCTGCTTTACTAAAACGCTTTACTAAAACTCCTTGCCAAAATGCTTTACAAAAGTGGCCCCGAAACCCAAGCTGCCCTCTAAAATGCCCTGCCAAAACTCCTTGCTAAAACGCCCTATAAAAGTAGCCCCGAAACCCAAGCTGCTTTGCTAAAACTCCTTGCCAAAACGCCTTATAAAAGTGGCCCCGAAACCTAAGCTGCCCTCTAAAATGCCTTGCCAAAACTCCTTGCTAAAACGCCTTATAAAAGTAGCCCCGAAACCTAAGCTGCCCTCTAAAATGCCTTGCTAAAACTCCTTGCTAAAACGCTTTATAAAAGTGGCCCCGAAACTTAAGTTGCCCTTTAAATGCTTTATTAAAATAACTTATAAAAGTAGCCCCGAAACTTAAGCTACCCTCTAAAATGCTTTACTAAAATGCCTTATAAAAGTAACCTTAAAACTTAAGCTACCTTTTAAAATGCCTTGCTAAAATGCTTTATAAAAGTGGCTTTAAAACTTAAGCTACCCTTTAAAATACTTTACTAAAACTCTTTAAAATATTAAATAAAGAAAAGTTAAATAAAGAGAAGTTAAATAAAGAAATATTAAATAAAGAGAAGTTAAATAAAGAAAAGTTAAATAATAAAAAGTTAAATAATAAAAAGTTAAATAGTAAAAAGTTAAATAAAGAAAAGTTAAATAAAGAAAAAGAAAAGAAGAGAAAAGGAAAGGAAAAAAGGAGGAAATTATAAAAAAACTTTAATTTTACTAATAAAAAAGGGTAAGTAGCTATTATAATATCGCTTATATATACTTTTAAAGCCTTTTAAAAGTATATATAAACAGCTAAGCTTTAATTTCGCTAATAAAAAAGGGTAAATAGCTATTATAATATAAATAAAAGTATTACTTTTTACTTATACCGCTTATCCCTTTATTTTACTAAATAAAAGTGTTAATTAATTAATTGCTATAAGGGTAACTATTATAAGTGTTACGAGCGCTAAATTTATAATATAAAGTGCGTAAGCTAAATAGTTTTAATTATAATTATTTAAAGCTAAAGAAAGAAGAGGTTATTTATAAAAGATCGGTTTATATAAATACTCGGGTTTTGCTACTTTATACCGCTAATAGTCGCGCTAGTGCACGTGACCACGTAATATAAAATGCTAAAACTATAATAATAAGAGTAACTATTATAAAAGTAATTGCTATAAGGGTAATTGCTATAAGGGTAACTATTATAAGGGTAATTATTATAAGGGTAATTATTATAAGGGTAACTATTATAAAAGTAATTACTATAAAGGTAATTATTATAAAAGTAACTATTATAAGAGTAATTGCTATAAGAGTAAAGCTTAAAGATTTTAAAGATATACTTTATACTTATTAGCTATAAGAATATTAAAATAGCTAATTGCTATATAACCCAATTCTCGAGCTTATTTTAAACTATTTTTTAAAACTGCCCTTTAAAATTGCCCTTTAAAACTGCCCTCTAAAATTGCCCTTTAAAATTGCCTTTTAAAACTAGTCCTTAATTGCTAATTAATTGCCTTACTTGCTAATTAACTATTAAGTAGCTATTAATAGTATTATATAAGGCTATATAACTAAATAAAAAATTAATTAATTGCTTTACTTGCTAATTAATTGCTAAGTAGCTATTAATAGCATTAAGCAAGTGCTAATAGTATATACGCTTAAGCGAAAAATCGTTAGCATGTTTTTTTTAATATAATAAGCTTATAATATACTCTTTAATTGCTTCATATTATATTCTCCTTTTCTTAAACTTTTAAAGATCTTAAAGAACTTTTTATTAACTAGTTTTTTAAGCTTTGCTTAAGTATACTTAATTGGTTTAAATTAGGGGAGTAAAGGGGCTAATTTAAGCAAATTAAGGCCGCATTTGTAAATTAATCTCGGACTAAGTATATAATATAAATAAAGGCGTTATCTTATATAAATATATAACTTAAGTTATTAAATTCTTTAATTGCTAAGGCTATTATAATATTTAAGACTTTAATATATAAGTTAGCAAAGTACTTATGCTTTTTAGACTTAAAGTCTCGATTTATAAAGTAAAGAAAGGTATGCTTTATATCTTAAAAGCACCTTTAAACTATAATTCTTATATCCTTTTTATAATTATATATTTAAATTATCTTTAATTTCGACTTTTAAGCTAGTATATAAAAGCACTATTTTTGCTATTTGCTAGCCCCCCTTTTTATAAAATACTTGTTATTTTATATAATAAGTCCTTACTTTTCCGCTATTTAATTAAGCTATAACTTGTATTATATATACCTCTTCTTTATTGCGTTTTTTATAAGGTGCAAACGCTTTATATAACGCTAATTAAGTATATTATTAAACTTAAAAACTTTAAAAATAGTTTTATAAAAGCAAGTAATACTTATATCCTCTTTAAGCTAAGTATATATATATTTCGGATATTCTTGCGCGTGCTAAAGGATATTTCGCTTATTAAAAGGTATAAAAGACTTTATTTAATTAAGATAAGGTTTAAAATAGTTATTCGGGCGCAATTTGTCTTATGCAATAGTGTATTATATAGCCGATCGAAACAGTTTTAAACGTATTATAATATATGCTTTATTATAATTCGTGTCGTATATTTTGAAGATCTTTCCTTTTATCTTTAAAGTTAATTCCTTCTTGTAAATGATATTTAAAGGTAGCTTTTTAAAAGGGCGCTATTACGTTAATATATTAGCTATTTTATTATATAAATAAGAAGAATAATAACGCGAAAAATCGCGCTTTTACGCGCTTTCGGCTAATTTTAATATTTATTAATTATAGTAATAATAATATCGACTTTATTGCACTTATAGTCGGTTTTGCTATACTTTAGCTATAAAATTGTATAATTGTTAATATTAAAGAAGATATAATTAAAACAAGTAAGCTTTTTAGTGTTAAATTAGGCCTTATTCTTTATATTAGCTATTAAATAAGTAAATTCCCTCGATTATAAAAATCCGGCAAAAGCTACTTTTGCTATAATATCAAAATTGATTTAATTTACTTAATCGAGTAATAAAAGTATTAAGGGCAAAGGCATAATAAGTATAAGCAAAGTAATATTTTATAAGATATTTAATATAATTAATAAGGCCTTCTTCTTTTTTATATTATTATTATATTAGTATACTCTTTTTATAATCTTATTTAACTAATTACTCTTAAACACTTTAAAGTTTTACTTATAATTTATATAAATTAAGTAAAGGTAAAATAGCATTTACTAAAGAGTATTAGCCTTATATTGTAATTTATGCTTCTTTAAGCCCCCTTTTTTATAAAATACTAAGTATTCCTTTAAGCTAAGCTTAAAAGCTAGCTAAGCTTATAAATTATTTATAATATAAAAGAACTTATAAGCTATTTTTGTCGATTTATAAATTAAATATATATTTAGCGCTAGCTTATTTTAAAGGAATCTTGCGCAATAATAAAAGAGGCTAAAGGCATTTATATTTAGCTAAAAAGAAAGAGGCTTTAAGATAAGGTTATACCTTATAATAATAGATATATATTAGCTATAATCGACTAATCCCCTTTAAATAAAGCATTTATAAGCATGTTATTTATTCTTAGTAGCTAATATAAAATGATTTTTAAGTTATATTTAGCTATTAAAAGCAAGGTTTAGCGTAAGTAGTAATTAGCTAAGCTAGCTAGTGTTTGCTTTTAAAAGCTGTCACGAGCGCCAGATTTATAGCCCAAGAACGAGCGTTGGTTGAATGGTCCCAATTACGACTATTCAAAGCTAAGGAAAGAAGAGGTTATTTACAAAGAATCGGTTCGTACAAATACTCGAGTTCTGCCGCTCCACACCGCTAGCCGCGCTAGTGCACGTGACCACGTGACATGGAATGCCAGAACCGTAACAAAAGCTATAAAGGTAATTATGCTATTTATAAAAAGCAAAGTGCATTTTCCTTTTTATATCTTTTTTTAATATATAATTGTTACTTGTATAGCTTTTATTTCTAGTACATTAATATTTAAATCTCATAATAAAGGTAATAATGCAATTATATATAAAAAGGCAAAGTTTAGGGTAATAATCTTTAAAGCAAATGCTTTCTTTTATATTATTACTTCTAGTGCTATATACGCAAACGCTTTTAAACTTGATTTGCAAGCATTTATATATAAGTAATTTGTGTTTTTACTTTAAAAGAGGAATAAGACTTTATTAAATAATTGAATTAAAGTATTTTATTATAATAAGTCTTATATATTTGCAAGTATTTGTTAAAGCTAGTGTTTTATTATAAATAAAGAGTATAAAGCCACAAAAGTTTAAAGTTTTTAGCAAAAGACTTAGCTTAGCTATATAGCTAAAGTATATTAAGTAAAAAACTTAGCTAATATCTTTAAATTGGCTAATAAAAGTAAAGTCTTAGCTAATGCAAATAATATTAATGCTATTACTTTTTGTACCTTCTTTAATAATAAGCTAATTGTTAGCTCCTTTATATAAAGTAAATAACTTAACACTTTAATTTAAATTCTTTGCTTATCTTTATTATTATAATAAAGTGCTTTTAGCAAGTTTATAACTTCGATATATAATATAAAGCAAAAATCGATTATATATAATATTATATCCTCCTTAAATATAACTAATATAAAATTGTTTAAGTAATAAGCTATAAGTTTTTAGCTTAGCTATAACTTTAAAATCTAATAAAGACCTTTTACAAATAAGTTAAATATAAAAAGGGAAGTATATAAGCTAAAAAGGAGACAATTCTCCTTATAAAATCTTTTATTTTAGTAAAACCTTAAAAGCCAAGTAATATATAAAGCTAATAATATATTATAAAAGGCATTAGCTATATCTTATTTAATTAAAGTATAACCCCTTCTTGCATATAAGATTATTTATAAGATATTTATAATTATTATATACTTTAAATAAGCTTTTTCGGAGGCAATACTATTATTAACTAAGTTATATTAAAGATATAAAAGATTATAAATATAATAAAGTATACTATTATCTTTAAGGACAAAACTTATAAGGGAGTATATAAAAGGGAAGTCAAGTAAAGTGTAAAATATTTTATTTTTAGTCAAGTTATCTTATAATTTATCTTTTATAGCATCTTTTACTAAGTAAACTAATTAGTAATTTTTAAATATTTCGAGAATTTTAAGGCTATTATAGCTAATAAAGGCCTTAAACTATAATATACTTAAAAGGTAAAAGTGTAAAGGCCTTAAATATTACTTTAATAAGACCTTTTAAGCTTTAATAATAAAAAGGGAGGGGGAATTGCTAAAAGGGGGCTAAAACTAGTTATATAAAGGGAAAGTAAGTATTATATTTAGCTAAGCAAGTAAAGGGTAATATATATATAAATTAGTAAACTTATATAAAGGGGTAAGTTATATATTGCTATTAAGCTAGCTTATAATAAGTTATTTCTCCCTCTTTTAAATATAGTCTTTCTTTAAGTAAGCTTTATTACAAATATCGTATTTGCATTAATAATAATATAAAGTATTCATATAATTGTAATTATTATACCTTTTATATATTATAAAATTGTTATTTAGTTTTTAGCTAATAATTACTAGCGTGTCCTTGTTATTTCTTTAGCTAATAAGAGATTAGGGGTTAGTTAAAGTAAAGCAAATATAAGCTTTATAGTATTATAAAATTATTTAATTTAATAATACTTAAGCTATAGCTTTATAAAGTGTCTTTTAATATATCTTTTCCTTATAAAATGACATTGCTAATAATAATATTGCCTTTTGCTAATTGTATACCTTTGCAAGTTATATAATATTATTATAAAATATTATATAAGCTCGATTTAAAGTAAAGGCTTTAGCGCTATAAAAAGCTTATTTAATTAAAGTATAAATTAGTGTTGGTATAATTAGGTTCGGTTGTTGATTTTGGGATCACGTGACTACGCACTAGTCTCAATTAGGATTAGACAAATAACTGGAACCCACAATAACAATAATAGGTTACAGGTTCTTACTTCCTAATAATTAATCCACTTATAACTACGCAACTGCATTCCACGACTACGTGACGGTGCTACGTGTACTAAGTAGACCGACACTAATTAGTAGACGTATAGATTAGAAGGACTTATTTAGGTTTATTTATATGTACAATTAAAGGGACTTATTTGCGTATAGTGGGCGATTCGGTAGCTTTATATATAATTAACAATCTTGCGTCGTAATTTGACAAATACCGACTATAAAGAGGAGTATAGTGGGCGATTCGGTGGCTTTATACTCTTCTATTGCAGTTATTAATAAAGGTAGTGTATAGTAAGCGATTCGGTGGCTTTATATACTATTTGCGTTGCATTTGCACCCTATTTTACGACTTTTACCCTTACTTACTTCCTTATTACAAAAACCCACGATTCGAACGACCCCTCGAGTCGATTCTTACTTACTTACAAACTTATAAATCTTAAAAGCTAGCACTTAACTGCTAAATAAAGCTAACACTTAATTGTTAATATATACATATAAGGTCTTAAAGCTAAAGCTAAGACTAGAGATACTTAAGAAAACACTAAGGTTTACTAGACAACAATTAAAAGGCTACTATAGTTTAGAGCGGTTTATCGTTTAAGGACAAATACTCTTAGCTCGACGCTATAAGCATACTTAACTTTAAGTTTATACTCTTAAAAGTATTGTAATTTAGCATTAATATAATATTAGACTAGCAAGCTAAAGTTAAGAAGTGGAGATATAGCATCGACTTTAATAATTCTAATAAGGCTAAAATTAGAGAGTATATATACGCTAAACGATACTAATATTAGTTTAAACACATCTATGACATTAACCTTTAAGAGCTCTTTTAAGATAACTTTAAGGACTTTATAATAAACACTTTTAAAAGTATAAACCGGGCTTGTTTATAAGACTTAAGGGCTATACTACGTTATAGCGGCGTTTATGTGAAGCAAAACAACAAACATATAACAATTGCTAAAGCATTTATGGCTATTATCTAATAAGAGGAATTTTACAAATGGATTAAAGATAAGGTTAAAGAGGCTAATTTAAACCTTATATTAAAGCCAATCACGTTAGTTTATATTACGCTTAAGCGTAACTTACGCCTTAAAATGCTTGCAAAAGTAGGGGCTTTGCAACTTGCTACTCCTTAGCTTATATAACCTCTTACTTTGTAATTAATTATAGCCTTATAAATCGATTTGCAAAACCCTATTTTACAACTTATTAGACTTGCAACTATTTTTGCAATTATACTAGTTTTACCGGTAATATTTACTTTTACTATAACTATTTGTATTACCTTATAACTATTATAGTTAACTGCTACTAATTTCGTACTTGTAAATGCTATAAACCTTATGCTAGTTTACTAACTTTAGTAGCATTAACCTTAATAAAGCATAAACGCGAAGCTTATTTCAAAAGTGGCTAAATAATACGAAAATGACTAAAAGTATAATAGAATTAGTAGTCTCGATAAAAAACTGAGGATATTTTATAATACTTACTAGCGCAATGATATATTTGCCGAATTATATATAAGAGCGTTCTCGATTATGCTTAAGGGGTTAGCATTAGACTAATACTATAACTCGGAATTATTGCAATATATATTTTAAGATGCATGCAATAGCCTTTATAACTTCTTCTAAGGACTTGAATTCGAATGTCGAAGCCTTAAGAATTAGAACAAAATCACTTTAGCTAGTATTATAAAGCAAAACCTAAAGAAATCGACATTTGCGGCCCTTTAGTTAATAATTAGCAACTTGCGCAAGCTTTGTTATTATTTACTAGTCGATTTACAGACAAATACGTTCCTTTAAAACAAAATCGTTACTGCTTGCTAAGGATTACTAGTATGCTAATATGCAATAATAAACCCTCCTTAAGATCTTAGTTAGTTGCTAAATAAGCTCGAATCGTCGATTATTATATACAAAAACGAAGTATAGCAAAACCCCGAAACATTCTTTACTAATCGACGATACTATTCGAACTAAAACTGTAGCTACAATAACAGTCGGAATAAGTCTTATCGATACGGATCAAGTAGCAATTGCTACAACTGCAACAACCGTCTAAATACTCGAAATTTATGCTTTATTTGCAAGAAGCTACACTATTATTCGTAGAAGTATACTTAAAAGGAATAAGACGCTAAGAAGGCTTAATTTAAGTCTAAAAACCTTAACCGATTTAACAACAAATTGTCCACTTTTAGCAAACGTTTTAATATAGGTTATAAGCAATATATGGCTAGTTTCGAGGGCGATTTTGACAATAACGATAATAACTTAAAAGACGCTTTCGGCGCCTTACTTGTCGATTATAATAATGAGAGTAGTAACAACAATAAAGAGGAAGAACTTGATAATTTCTTAGCCCCCTCTTATTTTACTTTAGTTAAGAGCTTCTTAGCAAAACCTTTAGCTATTTCTTATATTATTCCTTATACTAAAGCCCTCGTAGATAACCTTAACAACTAGGCCCTTATATACCAACTTACAACCTAGTTACCCTCCGAATAAGACAATCTTATAAATAGTTTTATAGACAGCTTTACTACTAAAAACACTAAGTCTAAGTATAACTCACGCTAGTTTTATAAAGTTATTATTAATATAAGGGCCTTAAAATATTCTATTGCTAGATTCGGACAATTTTAAGCTTTATAGCGTTATACTAATAGCGATATTACACTTAATAAAGCCACGAAAAGACAAGTGAAGGTATAATTTAGTATTAGTTTTACGTTATCTATAGGATTTACAATAGTAAAAACACTAATCGGGCAAGTAAAATTCCATATTATGCATGCGAAAACTCTATTCTTACTTAGCTTAGCCGACATAAACAAGCTAAGAGTCTATTTTAATAACCTCTCTAATGTCATTATTACCCTAAATAGCGTTATACTAATTATACAACACTTTAGCTATTCCTTCTTACTTTAAAACACTACATTATAGTCGTTTATTACAAAATCTTTTATATATAACCCTTGCTATTTAACTAATGTTAAATTGCAACGATTGCATTATAAGTTCGGTTATTTATCAATTACTAAGCTCTAAAAGGTCCTAAAACAATTAAGATATAATGTCGATAAATTTGTTTTAAAATACCTTACTAAGTACTACAAACACTATTAAAAGCATAATTAATCACTAGGATAATTTAGATTTAGCTTTAAAGACGATATAAACTTTAACTATTGCATTATAATCGACGTCTTTTATATCGACAGGAAGCTAGTATTGCATGTTATCGATAAAGGTACACGATATAATGCTAGCAAGTGGCTATAAAACGTTAGCGCAAAGTATACTTGGGATACCCTTAAAGCTTGCTAAATAAACACATATTTAAGCCCCCTTAATTATATTACTACTAATGCTAGCAAGAACTTTGTTAGCAAGGAGTTTTATTAATATGCAACTGCAATAGGTATAAAAGTCAAAATTGTACTAGTTAAAGCTTATAATTTAGTGGGAATTGTCGAACGCTATTATAGGTTAATACGCCGAGCATATACTATTATTATAGCTAAAATACCCGGTATTAGCAAGGATATAGCATTGCAAATGGCCTTTAAAGCTATTAACGACACTACAAGACCTAATAAACTTGTACTAACATTATTAGTTTATAGCATATACCCGCGAATTACCGAATATAACCCCTTATCGGCGTCAATTGCGCAACGAGCTTTAGCTGTCAAGAAAGCTATAGTAAAAGTATAAAAACTAAGAGCAAAACGCTAAGTTAACAATGCTCTTAATATGCGAAATGGACCAAATACGACTAAAACCCACAATTTACCACTTAATTCCGATATTTTAGTATAGCGCGAAGGGAATATAAGCTAATTAGGGAAGTGGGATAAACTATATAAGCTAGTTAGCATAAACGGCGAATCGTGTGTTTTAGGACTTCCTTATAGCAATACGACCTTCCGCGCGACCTTAGTTAAGCTATACCTCACTTTAACTACGCAAATCGAGGTAGAACTTACAAATCGACTAGTTGATAAAGAACTTTCACTTTTACCGGCAAAGCGTAGTAAAGGACGACCTTGCAAGAATCCCGAAATTATAGTATTCTTATAATATAATAAAGACATTGTCTAATTTTAAATATCCCGCTAATTAGAGGTTTTAAGACTACTAGAAAAGGGCGTTTTTGA
>Ga0302221_10002532_pt1 | contig 11345 bp, 11 predicted proteins | sample II_Palsa_E2_1_FD_193517 | JGI IMG/M metagenome (GOLD analysis project Ga0302221, IMG submission 193517) | Peat permafrost microbial communities from Stordalen Mire near Abisko, Sweden - II_Palsa_E2_1 | ecosystem: Environmental > Terrestrial > Soil > Palsa > Peat permafrost | place: Sweden...
ATAATGATATTGGGTATGTTCCGAAATGGTCGCTTCAAATAAAATAGTTCAGACCAAAACATTATCATTCCAATAATATTAACCTTATATTAAAGGCTTAAAATTACATCTATGAATTCAACATCACTAAAAGGACAATCAGCCTTAGTTACAGGCGCAGACAGCGGAATAGGCAAAGGCGTGGCAATAGCGCTGGCAGCAGCGGGCGCAAATGTTATTATCAACCACGTTGACGCCCATGAAACGGCCGAACAAACCGTTGACGAAATAACTGCTGCAGGAGGTGCGGCCTACGCCATCCATGCAGATATAAGCAACGAGGCAGAAGTGCGGGCCATGTTTGCCGAAATGTACGGGCAATATGGCACCATAGATATATTGGTAAACAATGCCGGTCTGCAAAGAGATTCGCGTTTTGTGGATATGACCCTGGAGCAATGGAATACCGTGATCAGTATAAACCTTACCGGCCAATTCTTATGCTCACGCGAAGCCGCAAAAGAATTTATAAAGAGGGGAGTGGTTGCAGAACGGAGCAAAGCAGCCGGTAAAATAATTTGCATGAGCAGCGTACACGAGGTGATCCCCTGGGCCGGCCATGTAAATTATGCAGCCAGCAAGGGCGGCATCAGCATGTTTATGAAAAGCATAGCCCAGGAACTTGCCCCGCATAAAATAAGGGTTGTTGCGATAGGCCCAGGCGCAATTCAAACACCTATTAATACTTCAGCCTGGGATACACCCGAAGCTTTGACAAAATTATTGACCCTTATACCTTACAACAGGATAGGCGAACCGGATGACATAGGCAAACTTGCCGCCTGGCTGGTGTCCGATGAAGCCGACTACATAACCGGAACTACCATATTCATGGATGGCGGCATGACTTTGTACCCGGGATTTGCGGATAATGGATAGGTCATTAGGTCATTGAGTCATTAGGTCATTATTTAGCAAGGTCGTTTATAAACTTTAAGACGTTTCAACCTTACAACGTTCCAATATTTCATAGATAAATGTTTTAATGACATTTAAATGGCAATTGTGAAGTTAATTTTAAATAAAAAAGCCATTAAAATAATGTAAAGGGTTTTTTACCCCGCTTTTTTCATTGACATATTGTAAAAAATACACTAAGTAGGTTGATGAAATTTTAACTTATCATAAAAAAACTACTTAAATTATCAAATAGTCATAAAAGTGTATTAAATGTTTTGATATTGATAACTATATGTTACTTTTGTTGCGGATTTAAAATTTAAAACAACCATGAAAAAGATATTTTTAACAATCGCAACCGCTGCTTTATTCAGCGTTACTGTATTTGCTGCTGATGGCGGTAAAAAAACAAATGAAAATTCTGCTAACGTTTCTTATTATGTACAACAAGAGTTTACGGCTGATTTTGCTGATGCGCAAAATATAGTATGGACTGTAACTAAAAACGTTCAGAAAGCTGATTTTACCGTTGATGGCGTAAAGAAAACAGCATTTTACAACCTTTCCGGTGATTTCTTAGGAACTACACAAACCATAGGTTACAACGCAATTCCTGCTAAATCACAAAAACTGATCGCTGCTGACTATAAAGGTTATACAGCAAATAATGTTATCGTTTACCAGGCTAATGAGTCATTAAACGATGATATTGACCCTACATCATACTTCGTTGATTTGAAAAATGAAAAACACGAAGTTTTAGTAAGGGTAACAAGCACCGGAGGTGTTGAGTTTTTCAAACAGGTAAAATAATTCCCCAAATTACATCTGACTAATTAAAGCCTTCAGTCTTCGGATTGGGGGCTTTTTTCATTAGGCACGAATTTATTATACACGAATTAATTCGAATTACACCAATGTTGAAAAATAAATTTCCCATTCAGAATAACTGATGCGGCTTGCGTTGCTTCAAATTAGTAATTATCCAAAACAATTTACAGACAATAAACCTTTTAAAAGAGAATACGGATAACCAGAATTAGTGTAATTCGAATCAATTCGTGAAAATTAGTGTCTATATGTCAAAAACGATAATTGTTTCAAACAGGCTGCCTGTAAAAATAAGTAAGGAAGGGGATAGTTTTACATTATCCCCGAGTGAAGGTGGATTAGCTACCGGTTTAGGGTCGATTTACAAACAGGGAAATAATCTTTGGATAGGCTGGCCGGGCGCCGAAGTTACTACCCGGGAAGATCAGGATACAGTTACCGCAAAGCTTGCGGAATTAAATTTGCAGCCCGTATTTTTATCGCAGGAAGAAATTAATGAGTATTATGAAGGCTTTTCCAACGATGTGTTATGGCCTGTGTTCCACTACTATGCATCAACATACACTTATTATAAAAAATCAAACTGGGATTGCTATAAAACGGTAAACAACAAATTTAAGGACGCCATATTAAAAGTGGCAAAACCAGGCGATACTATTTGGATACACGATTATCAGTTGCTTTTAGTGCCTGCATTGGTAAGGAATAGCATGCCCGAAGTCTCTATTGGTTTTTTTCAGCATATCCCTTTTCCGTCCTACGAAATGTTCAGGCTGATTCCCTGGCGAACCGAATTGCTTTTAGGTATTTTGGGTGCTGATCTTATTGGTTTTCACACTTTTGATGATGTAAAACACTTTTTGAATACCGCCTGCCGGTTGCTGCCGGTAGGCGCATCCGCGAATGTTATTACCTACGAAGAAAGGTCGATAGTTATTGAATCGTTCCCGATGGGTATTAATGATAAAAAATATGCGGCACTTCCGATGGAAAAAATTGTACAAACACAGGCCGAATTGATAAGAAGCACATTTAAAGACTGTAAGCTGATTATTTCAATTGACCGGCTCGACTATAGCAAAGGAATATTGCAGCGTTTGCAGGCTTTTGAACTTTTATTGCAGCAGCATCCTGAATACAAAGGAAAAATAACGCTTTATATGATTGTAGTCCCTTCCCGGGATTCTGTCCCGCAATACGCCCATCTTCGCGATGAGATCGATAAGCGGGTGGGGAACATCAATTCAATTTACCGCACGATAGAGTGGAGCCCTATCAGCTATTATTACCGCTCCATCCCGATAGAAATGTTATCAGCGCTGTACAGCATTGCAGATGTATGCCTGGTTACCCCGATGCGGGATGGAATGAACCTGGTTAGTAAAGAATTTGTTGCCAGCCGGGTACACGATGACGGGGTTTTAATTTTAAGTGAAATGGCAGGCGCATCAAAGGAACTGTTAGATGCGCTTATTGTTAACCCCAATAACTCCGAAGAAGTAAGCAAAGCCATCATACAAGCAGTTAATATGCCGCTTAATGAGCAGCAAACCCGGATGCAGTTAATGCGACAGGTAGTTGCGAAATTTAATATAACCCATTGGGTTAAAATTTATATGGATAAGCTGAAGGAGGTGAAACAAATGCAGCGTTCCATGCAAACAAGGCATGTAAGCGGCGCTACAGAACAATCAATAATAAACCGTTATCATAACACAAATAAACGCATCATTTTTTTAGATTATGATGGTACCCTGGTTGGGTTCAACTCCAATATTGAACAAGCCGTTCCTGACCAGGAATTATACGACTTGTTAAATGAACTTACCAGCGACCCCGCTAACGAGGTGGTTTTAATAAGCGGTCGTAAACACGAAAACCTGGATGAATGGTTTGGTGATAGTAAATTATACCTGATTGCCGAGCATGGTTCCTGGTTTAAACAGGAGAATACTACATGGCACAAAATTGGCGGCCTTAACAATAATTGGAAACATGATATTTACCCGTTAATGGAAACTTATGTTGACCGTACCCCCGGATCGTTTATTGAAGAGAAAAGCTACTCGCTGGTTTGGCATTACCGCAAAGCTCCAAAAGGTTTGGGCGAGCTGCGTGCAAACGAATTAATGAACAATTTAAAATACCTGGCCAGCGACAAGGGCCTTCAGCTTTTATCGGGTGATAAAGTACTTGAAGTAAAGAACGTTGAAATAAATAAAGGAAAAGCAGCCTTAACTCTTATCGAAAACAATAATTATGATTTTATTATTGCTTTTGGCGATGATTATACGGATGAGGATTTGTTTAAAGCATTGCCTGATAACGCGGTAAGCATAAAAGTAGGCGGCAATTTATCGGCCGCTAAATTTTATTTACGAAACCCGGCCGAGGTGCGGAAATTGCTTGCGGGTTTTACTAAGAATGTGTTGGTAACGTAATTTAATGATCTTTAAAAACAAAGAAAAACCGGCGCTGTTTGTAATTTTAATTATAATGTTATAATAAAAGTTATTACCTTTGAGCATGCAACAAATTTACCAAGCAAGGATTACACAAATAGGAAACTCAAAAGGAGTGAGGCTGCCAAAAGAGTTAGCCATGTCATTAGGTACCACTGAAGTAGTATTGGAACGGACATCGGAAGGCATATTGATAAAGCCGGCGCCAGCCATACCACCATTAAAAGAATGGGCGACTATATTTGCAAACGCAGATACGAGTCCCGATCCGGAGTTTAACGAGTGGGATATAACACTACAAGACGGATTGGAAGATGAGTGAACGCTATAAAAAGTGGGAAATAGTATCAGTAGATTTAAATCCCACAAAAGGAGCAGAAATAGCAAAAATGCACCCATGTCTTATCGTTTCACCAAACGCAGTAAATGCCGCATTAAGCACTGTAATAATAATACCCTTTACATCAACAAATAAAAATTACCCTACACGGCTATCCACTAACCATAAAGGAAAACCAGGGGCGTTGGCCTTTGACCAGATTAAAACGATAGATAAAGGCAGGATAGTAAAAAAAGACGGTGAACTTGATAAAAGTCAAAGAGAAGCTGTCAATACTTTATTACAAATACTTTTCTCGGAAGAATAGTAATTTTTACCATTTACTTTTTGGCTCGAAAATTTTCTTTCGGACTTCGCCACTCACAAAAACACCGGCCTGTCCAATTTCATCGCAATCCTGTAAGCTGCATTCATCAATCCAACATGGCTATAGGCCTGCGGGAAATTGCCCCACTGGCTGCCATCATTTTCATCAACATCCTCGCTAAACAACAACAGGTGGTTTGAATACTGGAGCAGGTTTGCAAATTCCTTTTGGGCATCCTCTATCCGGCCTACACTGGCAAGCGCTTCAACATACCAGAAAGCGCATATCAGGAAAGTTGTTTTTGGCTTGCCAAAATCATCCTTGTATAAGTACCTGTAAAATAAGCCATTAGGGGTTTTTAACTCTCTTTCTAATGCAATTAAATGATCTTTGGCACGGCGTGAGGCTGGGTCGAGATAATTCATCATAATTAATTGCAAAGTGCTTGCATCAAGGTTCGGGCTGCCAGCAGAGTTGGTGTAAACTTTCCTGACCGGGTCATAACAGCTTTCAATATGTATCGCCGCGCGTTTTTTTAAGTCCACTGCTTTGCGGATAAGCTTTTTATTATTGATAGTTCGTGCCATTTTTTCCGCAGCCGATGCACCTGCCCATTGAAACAGGTTACTATAACAATGGATATTGGCCATATTCCTGAATTCCCAAATGCCTGCATCTTTTTCGTCAATGGTACGCTCAATTTTTGCTAATAAAAACTCTAACCATCGTACCGAATCTTTTCTTTCTGTAAATATAAACCGGTGATCTGTGTATAAAGGCAGCATCGAAATTAAAACCTGTCCGTAAATATCATTTTGAATATGTTCAAAAGCCTGGTTGCCCACCCTTACCGGCTGGTTGCCCATATAGCCTTCCAGATCATTCAATATCGTTTCGATCAAATCTTTTTTACCTGTAATGCCATATAACGGCTGATAACGTTCTTCCTCATTAAAAGATATATCAGTTACATAACCAAAATATTTCTCCATCTCTTCAAAATGGCCGATGTGATTTAGTGCGGTAATTACATAATAAGTGTCGCGCAGCCAGCAATATCGGTAATCCCAATTACGGCCACTGCCGGGCGACTCCGGCAAACTGGTAGTGCTTGCTGCAATTATTGCCCCTGTATCTTCAAACTGGTGTATTTTTAAAGCAAGTGCTGAGCGGATCACAAATGGCTGGTAAAAAGTCGCTATGGACGAGTGTTTAATCCAAAGCCGCCAGTATTGGATTGTTTCGCGCAAAAAACGTTCCGCTGTACTTATTAAAGGGGCTTCTAAAGGCTCACCATAGGTAAGCACCAGGTAGCGGCTATCGTTCAGCACAAAAGGCTGTTCATCAAAAACATAACTTATAGGAATATTGGTAGTTAACCTGATATCTTCATCACCTCCTAAAAACTGGATATGGTTACTGCCACGGTTAACGTGTAATTTTATATTGCCATAATCAGATACGGGCAAACATTTTACGGTGATCCTCGGCGAACCAACCAGCGGCTCTATTTTTCTTATCAGCATTAGCGCTTTATAATAGCGCTGGTGCTCATAAAACCGCGGGGCGAAGTCGGTAACCCTGTATTTTGCACCACTGTGGGTGGTTATTTCGGTAATCAGCACATTTGTATTTTCCAAATAGTATTGGTGTGTTGTGTAATCTTCAGTTGGTAAAATTGAAAATTCTCCGCCCTTTTTTTTATCAAGCAAGCCGCCAAAAATAAAAGTGCTGTCAAATCTTGGCCAGCATAGCCATTCTACATTTGTATTTTTATTAATATGGGCTAAAAAGGCGCAATTGCCAATTATGCCGGTATTATAAGTATGTTTTTCCATTTATTAATTGTTGGTACAGTATTAAATATGTTCAACAACTTTTTATATGGAATGTTCGGGCCGATTTCGGATTTCGGAATTTCGATTTGGATTTGTTTTGATTTCGGATTTCGGAATTTCGATTTCGGAAGTAGATATGTGAGATTTAGAATTGGGAAAGCAAACACATAAATTCACCGGTTGGTGACGAAATCCAAAATTACTTTTCTAAACCAAATCCGAAATCGAAATTCCGAAACGGCGAAGCCCCCTCTAAATCTCCCCCGGTAGGGGAGACTTTTTTTTATTTCAAATTAAATCCGAAATCGAACATCCAAATTCCTAAATAATATATAATATCTATGTAATTAATAGATTAATTTAAAAATCACTATTGATTTATTGAACAATCACATTAACTTAGTATATTATTTAATCTGATAAATTATAAAATTATGAGTTTACGATTGGGAGATAAAGCTCCAAACTTCAAAGCAAAAACATCCGAAGGTGAAATTGATTTTTACGAATACCTTGGCGATAGCTGGGGCGTATTGTTTTCGCACCCTGCTGATTACACACCGGTTTGCACAACAGAATTGGGAAAAACGGCTTCGCTGAAAAGTGAATTTGAAAAACGTAATGTAAAGGTTATCGCGCTTAGCATTGATTCGGTGGAATCGCACAAGGGATGGATAAACGATATTAATGAAACTCAGAATGTTGAGGTAAATTTCCCCATTATTGGAGATGAAAACCGCGAAATTGCCCTGGCTTATGATATGATCCACCCGAATGCATCCTTAACAGCAACAGTCCGCTCGTTATTTGTTATTGCACCGGATAAAACTATTAAGCTGACCATCACTTACCCTGCATCTACCGGCCGCAATTTCCAGGAAATTTTAAGGGTGATCGATTCTTTGCAATTGACCGCTAATTACAGTGTTGCTACACCTGCAGACTGGAAGCAAGGGGAGGACGTAGTAATAGTACCTGCAATAAAAACTGAAGACATCCCGGCGAAATTTCCGAAAGGTTTTACAATGGTTAAACCTTATTTAAGATTAACACCACAACCAAATAAATAATTTTATTTGGTTATTAATTATTTTATATATTTGAACAGATTGGTTTTTCTATATCTTTCTGGGAAAATTTGTATTTTTCCGGTTTTTGAATAGTTTTTAATCTGCAACACAATTTTTTTATACTACAATTATAATATTTATGAAAACTGGAAAAGTAAAATGGTTTAACACACAAAAAGGTTATGGTTTTATTGTTACCGACGATGGTAAAGATCTTTTTGTACACTTTAAGGATGTACAAGGCGGCGTAAACGCCATTAAAGATAACGATAGCGTTACATACGATGTGGAAGAAGGCAGAAAAGGGTTACAGGCAGTAAATGTAAAAAAAGCATAATTTAAAGAATTAATTTCTTAGGGACCTCTGCCAGTACAGGGGTTTTTTTGTTAGGAAAAATTTTTATACACGCAATATTTCGTGTCTCAAAATATTATTATTAAGAATTTGTTGAAACGCAATACTTTGCTTTCAATGTATAATAATAAGATGCAAAATATTGCGTCTTTACAACCTGATTATAACCAATTATTACAATTATGACTGCTGACACTTCGGCCAAACTCACCAGGAATGCTATTTTTTTGGTATTGGTAGCTTCTTTAGGCTATTTTGTTGATATATATGATCTTTTGATTTTTCTTATTGTCAGGAAGGCGAGCCTGCTGGATTTGGGGGTTAAGCCTACGGAAGTTTTTAACACAGGGATATCTATTCTTAACTGGCAGATGGCAGGCTTACTGGTCGGTGGAATACTATGGGGCGTTCTGGGCGATAAACTTGGTCGCATTAAAGTCCTTTTCGGATCGATAACTTTATATTCCCTGGCAAATTTTGCTAACGGCATGGTTCACAACGTTGAAATGTACACCATAGTACGGGTAATCGCGGGGATTGGGCTTGCAGGTGAACTGGGCGCAGGAATTACCTTAGTCAGCGAAACTTTAAGCAAACAAAACAGGGGCTATGGCACTATGATTGTCGCGTCACTTGGCCTTTGTGGCGCTGCTGCAGCAGCCATTGTTGCAACACATGGCTGGCGTGACGCCTATTTTGTTGGCGGAGGTTTAGGCATATTATTACTGTTGCTTCGACTGGGTACTTTTGAATCCGGCATGTTTAAAGACATTGTTCATAAAAACGTTTCGAAAGGTAACTTCTTTATGCTGTTCACTAACTGGGAGCGGTTTAAAAAATATTTATGTTGTATTTTGATAGGTGCGCCGCTTTGGTATGTAGTAGGTATTTTGATTTCCCAGCAGCCTGAATTTGGAATTGCACTACACGCGCGGGATAAGCTAAGCGCGGGGGATAGTATTTTGTATGCTTACATAGGCATCGCCGTTGGCGGAATGGTTAACGGGCTGTTGTCGCAAATTACTAAATCCAGAAAGCTGGTGATGTTTATTTTCCTGATATTATCCACGATAACCGTAGTAATTTACCTGAACTCAACGGGCCTCACAACGGGGCGTTATCAATGGCTTTGCTTTTTGATGGGCTTTGGCGTAGGCTACTGGACAACCTTCGTAACAATTGCAGCTGAACAGTTTGGTACTAATTTGCGATCTACCGTCGCTACAACTGTACCAAATTTCGTGCGTGGCTCGCTTATCCTTATCAGTCAGGGGTTTGTCGTTTTGGTAAAACATAACGGCATGATAAACAGCGGCTATATCATGATGGCTATCCTAACAGCGCTGGCGTTACTGGCGTTAAGCCAGTTAAAAGAAACATTTGGAAAGGATCTTAATTATGTTGAAGTTAGTTGATTAAGTTTATGAAGCCGGATTGAGTTTTATTGTAGCGACAAAGAATTTATTAACTTAATCAACTACTCACTTAATCAACCACTTCCTCAATCAACCCAATCAACTATCTTTGCTTCGATGATTAATAAAGACCAAATCGTTTCTGACTATCAGCTTATACAGGATGAAATATGCACAGCGCTTGAATTAACAGATGGCAGAGCCCGTTTTGAAGAGGAAAAATGGACACGTGAAGGCGGCGGAGGCGGGCGTACCCGCGTTATTCAAAATGGCAACATTTTTGAAAAGGGCGGGGTGAATTTTTCTGCTGTCCACGGGCAACTTCCACACAGTGTTAAAAAGGCCCTGAACGTTGCACAGGATGATTTTTTTGCTACAGGTATTTCCATTGTGATCCATCCGAACCATCCGTTGGTTCCCATCATCCATATGAATATCCGTTATTTTGAAATGCCATCTTCTTTTGGTGATGGGAAAGAGCCGGTAAGGTGGTTTGGAGGCGGTATCGACCTTACGCCACACTATGTTTTTGAGGAAGATGCGAGGTATTTCCATGCTTATTTAAAATCGGTTTGCGACAGTTTTAACCATGATTTTTATCATCGCTTTAAACTGTGGGCTGATGATTATTTTTTTATCAAACACCGTAATGAGACCCGTGGAATAGGCGGGATATTTTATGACCGTTTAACAGCCGGCGATGAGCTCACCTGGGATAATATTTTTGAATTTTCCAAAGCGCTGGGGCGTTCATTTATCCCTGTCTATACCGAATTGGTTAACCGGAACCAGGGTAAAGAATTTACTGAAGAAAATCAATTATGGCAATACCAGCGACGCAGCCGCTATGCCGAATTTAACCTGGTTTACGATGCAGGAACAAAATTCGGTTTAGAAACCAATGGCCGTATCGAATCAATATTAATGAGCCTGCCGCCAACCGCTAAATGGCTTTATAATTACCAGGCTAAACCGGGCAGTGAAGAAGAAAAAACTTTATCTTTATTAAAAAAGGGTATCAATTGGGTTTAAATATGAAAACGGTTATCGCTGCTATATTATTAATAGTTTTTTCGTCCTCATTTTATTTAAATAAGACATTAAACGGTGTCTGGAAGTACCAGGGCGGCATATATAATGGCAAAGCCGAAGGCGAGCCCAAAGACTATACTTTACAACGAAGGTATAATGCAAGTTACTACGAGGCTTATATAATTGAAAACGGTGTAAAACCCGAAAAATATGAAGCGGGATATTATACTTTGAGTACTGATACTTGCCTGGAAACTGAAACCTACAGCAGCCAGCCATCAAAACTTATCGGTAAAACTGTACACTACCTTTATTCAGTCCGTAATGATACCCTTACCTTAAAAGGCAGATTACCTTCAGGAATGACGGTAACTGAATATTGGAAAAAGGTTAAGTGAAAAGGCTTAGAGATTTGTTATGCTTTTTTTGTCGGTCTCCACAGCATTTTAATACCCGGGATTTTGTTTCAAAGTAGGGTTAATAGTAATCTGAGCTTCAGGAATAGGCATTAAGTTAAGATTGGGCGAAACACCGGCCCCGTTTAATACATCACCTTTCCACGCCCATAAATAACTTCCATCTGTAAATTTACCAAAACGGATCAAATCTGTCCGGCGCTGCATTTCGAAAAGCAGTTCCCGGCCGCGTTCATCTAAAATGAATGGCAAGTCCAATTGTGCTGCTGAAATGTTCCCGACCGTGCTGCCATCGTAGGCCCTTGTACGCACCATATTAATATAATTAACTGCAGTGCCA
>Ga0302221_10002535_pt1 | contig 11334 bp, 5 predicted proteins | sample II_Palsa_E2_1_FD_193517 | JGI IMG/M metagenome (GOLD analysis project Ga0302221, IMG submission 193517) | Peat permafrost microbial communities from Stordalen Mire near Abisko, Sweden - II_Palsa_E2_1 | ecosystem: Environmental > Terrestrial > Soil > Palsa > Peat permafrost | place: Sweden...
ATAATTATAAAAAAAAAAATTTATTTTAATTATTATAAAAATAATTTATAATTAAAAAATTACTTTAAAGTTAAATTATATTATTATAAATAATATATTAAATAATAATATAATAATAATTATATTTTTTATTAATATATATTTTATATAATAATTTTATAAATATTAATTAATTTTAAAAAAGTTTTTTTATAAATATAATATTATTTATAATTTAATTAAATAAAAACTTTATTATTAAAATTATATTATTAACTTAATAATTAATTTTTTTTATTTATATAATTAATAAAAAAAATTAAAAAAAAAATATAAAAATTAAATTTATAAAGTTTAAAAAAACTTTAAAAAAAATTAAAAAATAATAAAAATTTTATTTTATTAATAAACTTTATAATATTATTATTAATATTTAAAATAATCTTTAAAAAATATAAAAGTTTATAATATTAAATAAATAAAATTAACTTTATTAAAATAATTTAATAAAATAAAATTTTATAATTAAAATAATTAAAAAAAATTATTATTTTTTTTATTTTTAAAGTTATTAAATTATATATTAAATATTATAAATTTAAAGAAGTTAAAAAAATAAATTATTAAAAAAAAATTAAAAAATTTTATAAAATATTTATAATTTTTTTAATTAATTTATTTAAGTTATATTTATTATAAAATCTTTAATTTTAATATTTAATAATATTTTATTTATTATAAACTTTATCTTTAAATAATTTAAATAAATAAAAAAATTATTATAAATATAATAAAATAATAATTTTTATATTTAATTTTAATTAAATAAAAATAAAAAAATATTATAATATAATTAATAAAAGTCTTATTTATATAATTATAATTATTTTTAATTTAAATATAAAATAAATTTATATTAAAAATAATTAATAAAAGACTTAATAAAAAAATATTAAAATAATAATAAAATTTTTTTTTTAAAAAAAATATAAACTTAAAGATTTATTTTTTTTTAATTATTTTTAAATATAATTTTATTTAAAAAAAATTTTAATAAAAATATTATTAAATTATTTTAAGTATTAAAGATAAATATAAAAAATATTATATTATTAATTATATTTATAATATTAATTTAAAAATTTAATAAATTAATATTAAATATTTTATTAATTTTTATTATATTAATTAATTTTAAATATTAAAATAATAATTATAAATTTTTAAAATAAACTTAATATTAATATTATTAAAATTTTTAAATATTTTAAATTATAATATAAAATAAAGAATTAAAAAAATAAATTTAAATATATAAAAAAAATATTTAAAAAAAAATTAAAAAAATAAGAATTAATTATATATAATAAATTATTAAATTATAATCTAGATTATAGTTTATATAAATTTAATATAATCTAGTCTAGTTTATTAAATTCTAAATTAGTCTAGTCTAGTCCATTAAATTTAGACTATAGTCTCGAAAAAAAATTATAGACTAGACTGGCAGACTATAGTTTAGACTACTCCTTACACTGGACAATGGTAATCATAAATAGGACTGAAGCAGCGGGGATGTGGTACTTGAGAGGGAGAAAGGAGTTGTTCAAAAAGCGAAACATCAAGTAAAAGCCCTCTAAAGTTCAGGAACACATGTCGAGTAAGTTCTCTTAACAGTTTTGTGTCTATCCTTCTTACGTTTCCATCAGTCAAGTGGTAGAGCTCATGATAGAATGTGGCACTTATAGGCATAAATTTATCTAAATATATACCAGGACGCGTAGGCGTGGGATAGCCATCAGACGAGATGGCGGTCGCGAGAAGGGGGTGGGAATGAGCAGATCCCGCCTGTGGATCAAATCCTTGACTGCAAGATTGCACAAACTTGCTCAAGGTGCCAAAAGTGACAGCTAACCCAAGGACGTTAGGAATCTGCGGGCCACAAGTTGAAGCGTAGTGATCTGGGTTTTGACACAAGTTCGTATATACGATCGGTGTATTTGTTTTGGGATCTTTCCCAAAAGATACAAATGTGTAGCCCTTGAACTCGTCGATATAGAAAGCAGAGTGGCCCTTAGCAAACGTTGGAAATATGTCTCCCAGCGTTATATATTTTACTGGAGCGTCAGACGTCTGAATAAAATCTCCCTGGGAGTCTTTTCCGGGTTGATCCAATGGAGCATTTTCGCAAAAGCTTTGGTCACAAAAGATCCAAGGAGTCACCGGCCCTGGTTTAACAATGCCCTCTCCAACAAGAAACTGGGAGACTTCGGAAATGCGTTCTGTTTGTCTGAATCAATATAGAGTCGGGCTAGAAAGAAATAAACGCTGGGTAGTACCTCCAATAGCTATTTATAGATTCTGATTATTATCCCCATTGGCCAAAGTAGAGTCTACATTAAACCTAATACCTATATAAACTTCAAAAAGTACTTGAAGTCCCTGATCAGACTTGTTTTAGATTATATCAGAGGATTAGGCATGAAAGGAATGGTTTTGGACAAGCTTCTACAATATACTAGACCTGCAGGGCTGTTTTGCACTAACCAGGATTGTTGATTTCTTTGATTGGAGGTACCGACCGGGGTTGCGACGTTGCATGGATTCCAGCGCAACGGCAGCCACAAGGGTGACGATAACTTCTCAGTATTATTGTAGAGCTCCGTGATTCGGATAGAGCCGTTTATGAGATTCGATAGTGGTATAGGCTTGATGGTGGTGATATGATGGAGAAGAACTAAGTTTCAAGTAGCCGAGGTCAGGAGTGTTCTGGACAGGCTTGGCGATGATACCTGAGGTATCGATACAGGGATGGGATGGATGGGGTATCGGCAAGTATCGGCTGAATAGACTGGATAGTTATCCAGTCTATTTATACTACACGGACTAATTAATCCTTATAATTTTTTCTTAAATCCTTATATTTTTTAATAAATCTTTATATTTTTTTAAAAAAAAAATTCTTAAATAAATTTTAATATTATTAATTTAATAATTTAATTTAAAAATAATTTTTTAATAATATAATTATAATTTAAAAATTTTTAAAAAATTTAAGTTTAAAAGTCGAGATTAATCTTTATAAATAAATATAATATAATCCGGTTATTTTAATTTATTATTAAATTTAAAAAAAAAATTATATTTTTTAATAAAAATTATAATTAAAAAAATTATATTATATTTAATATATAAATTTTTTTATTTATTTATAATAATAATTAATATTTTAAATAATTAAATAATATAATATTATAAAAAATAATAAAAATATAAATAAATAAAATAATAAATAATTAAAAAATATAAATAATTAATTAAAAAATTAAATTTAAAAATTTATTATTTTATTATTTTTAAAATATTTTATAAAATTATTATTAAAAATAATAATAAAAAAAATATATTATTAAAAAAATAAAAAAAATAATTATTATTAAAAATTATTTAATAAAAAATTTAAGAATTTTTATTTATAATTAAATTATTTTTAAAATTAATATATTATAAAATAATTATTATTATTAATAATATTAAAATTTTTAAAAAAATTAAAAAAAATATATAATAAAAAATAATAAAAATAAAAATTATTTTATATTTTTAATAATAATATATAATAATATATAATAATATATTATTTTTAAATAAATTAAAAAAAATTAATAAATATTTTATTATATTAATTAAATTAATTTATTAATTAAATAATTATTAAATAAATAAAATAAATCCTTTATTATATAATTATAAACCTTAAGTCTAATAACAGACCATGCTTTTAAGTCACTTTTTTATAAACTTCCTCGAAAGATTTTTTATAATAGCTGTCTTAAGACAACATTACCGCCTTCTTGCTTTAACGTATTATGAAATATCTTGCCTGTCTCCTTGGTGTAGGCTCGCAGCTCTGCCACATTGCCGAAGGTCCAAACTTTTTCCTCACTGTCACTTCGTCCCCATTCAATCAAATCGACAATACAGTAGGCTTCGATTCCGGTGTCCTCTTTATACACTCTCTTAAGTTTTACATAACCCACACTTAGTTACTACTAAAGCATTTCCGGTCAGTCGGTGTTCGTCATAATATTGTAGCCCGACAGCGTACGCTGCAGCTTTAAAAAACCAGTTCGTGCCATGTCATTACCTGGTAGCCTGAGGATAGAACGTGGAACCAGGGAACTCATGCATTGCCCATTGAAGGAAAGAAGTAGGGAAATGCAAACAGTATAGTTGCTTATAAACCCGACTTCCCCTTCATACGCGTTCACTAGAACTTTTGACTCGCTCTCAATCAGTATTCTTGTAATATAATAGTAAATAATAATAAAGTCTAGTCATGACAAACTGGACGTTGCTAATCTCGATGGATCTCATTTAAACAAGGACGAACTCCTCTACTGCAAACTTATCTGCTTTTATCACCTCGCCATCCATGCAATCTTGTAGGTAGCATGCTCCGATCATCTCGTATTGCCCATTTGGAACCAGTCGTAGGAGATGGGGAACCTTCGCCCCATGAAAAACGCAAAATACATCACCGGCTCGGGCTCTTCTCGGAACCCAGGCTAGCCTGCCTAAATCATCAGAGCAGAGGTACCTATAATTTGCGAACGGCGCAAAATATCGGTCTAAATCGAAAATAGTGCTTTGTATCTCGCTCTCGTCATCATTCACCAGAGGCCTTGCGCTACTTTGCAATTCAAGACTTCTAGAGAGCAGTAAGTAGAGCCTGTCCAGACGATCTACAATCGTCTTGACCAGAGGAGATTCACTCTCCAAATCCCCTGTGTGGCATATCGCTTTGCAGAATCGGCGGTAACTCTTCGAATTCAACATTTCCTGCGTGGGTGAGAATTCGTCACCAAACGCGATTTTATGGCAATCCGCCAACCAGTCCAGAAGCCACTGCGTAACCGACAGCTTTAGTCTAGCTGCATCGATTGCCGTAGGTGTTGGGGTACTAAGTGTGGTGCTGAGTGTGGTGTACAGTGTGGTAAGCTCGCTATATCGAATAGTCCCGAGTCGGTCGACGGATGAAACTCTCTTCCCCATGATGATCAGCAGATCATTATTAGAAGAGAAACTCAAACTTGGAAGACGTGTACCTCCCGCATTAAGAGACATAGGTAACGCCTCAAAGGGGATGTGCTCCACAGGTCGAGACCAGTCAGGTACCCAGGTAGGTAGTACCACCTGGGTTGTGTCGTCAATGTAGTTTGTAGCCGAGAGATGAGCTAGGGAGCCAGAAATAAGTTCCTGCTTCGTGTATTGGATGAAAAGTCTCGACACCTGAATAGTATAGTCAGGACTCTCCCAAGACACGGCATCAGAATCAGATATTCCTAAAAGAGCGTATAATTTGTCTCTTGGGTCCGTACTCTTGAATTCCCTCGCGGAACAAAGCAGTTTGAAAAACGGTCTGCGGGATTCTGAATTTTCTGGACGCATGAGACAGATGTTCTTGAGGGCTGATGGTGCAAGTTTGAAGGCAGTGAAGAGGCCCGTTAGATCGAACAGTATAATCTTCTCTGCGACTTCTGCGAATGTTGACCATGCAATTGACTTTGAGCCATTGAAAAGTTGCGCTGAATAAGCTACAAGAACCTCCTGGATAACCCATACTCTCTGAAACCACGGCCTTTGAAGCAAATATGCAATCTGTAGCCAAGAGGTTCGAGGTATACTGTTTATCATGCGTGAAAGAAATTCTGGAGTGTTGAGCGCATGAATATCTCCTATGATAGGTGGTGGTGTTGGTAAATTTGTCTCAAGCTGTGACACGGCATTGAGGGCTTCAGAGTCATGATCAGTCTCCGCACCCAGCCAGATAAGAACCTGGCGAGCCTGCGAATAGATCTTGCCCATGATCGATACTTGGGCACTTCGTTCCCCCAGATCTCGTTGATTGATGCAAATGGCATCGGCCCAAAGCGTACGCTTTTGACTAGCAAAGCGAAATCGACACAATGCAGAGTGCAGACTCTTCGTGACTGCCAGCTGCTGACCTGAGCATATGATATCGCATGTTTCGGTAGGGTCGCCCTATACGTATGAGATAGCCTCGTAGTCCGGTGCCGAGGCGAGGCAGTGCTGCTCGAGGGAACATGAAACCTCGTCAGCAGCCTCACCGCCATCTAAGACCAGAAGACGGAAATGTGTTGATGGGATAATGGTTTTGTTTGAATCGTTGTGAGAGGATTCAAGACTAGTGTAATGATGCGCCGTTAACAGTGCCATCGAAAATCCGACGAGAAATTGAGTCAGCTTTAGCTTTGCGGACTTTGGTGTCAGACTTTGAGGTCGTAGTAGAGCGGTAGAGGAAGGCATATAATAGCCGGGTAAGGTTACGATTAAGTTAAGTTAGCGTAACGATAAATATGATATTATGTAAGCCACTCCTTCACTTATTAAGATGCTTGGCATATTCTGTACCTCCTCCCACTCTGTCCGGATAAATCCGGCACGTGGGTTTCCTTGTGCTCTATGTCCTCAGAGCTTAGAGCTATATTCTTTCTTGATAGGAGCTTCGTGCTAAGGTCCCGAAATTTGAAGATAGGCTAATGATTGTGATAGAGCAAGGGGGACAGCCAAAAGGACTTTTAATACTGTCTTTGACGGCTGTCCACGCGTCACCTGATACGACACACGTCGCATAACTGCCGCACCACTTGCCGCACTCTAGTTTCAGCTACGGGCCTAAGATCAGGAGACGTCGGGTATAACTTACTTCTTTTTCCTCGACTTCTTTTTTTCCTCTTTAGCTTTAAGTTTTAATTAGACTTTAAAATCGAAATTTTTAATATTAATTATTTATTTAATATTAAAAAAAATTAAATATTATAATTTAAAATTATTTATAAAATTTATTAAATTTATTAATAAAATAAAATAAATATTTATAAATTATTTAATAATTAATATTAAAAATAATAATTTTATAATATATTTAAATTTTAAAATTTATAAAAAAAAAATATAATTAAATAATTTTAAATATATATTTAAATATAATTTATAAAATATAATTTTTTTTTATTATTTAAATTAATAAAAAATTATTTAATATATTAAATAAATTTAAAATTAAATAAATTAAATATTATTATTAAATAAAAATATATATTTAATATTTAAGTTTATAAAATATATTTAATTTAATTTTAAATTTATTATATTATTTTTTTAAACTTATATTTTAATTAATCTTAATAATAAAATAAATAAATATATATATTAATTTCGCTTATATAATAAAAAACAGCGATAGCGGGTCTGATTTATAAAATAAATCGTGTCCGAGTCATGCCCAAGTCCGTTCGGAGGTGCAGGCCCTAGTGTCTGTCACACCGCCCTGGATTCTGCCAAGCAAAACCCGGTTTACGGCGTATGCTACGAGGCACTTCAGCGCACCCCCTGCAAAGGCGGTGTAACAAACATTAGGGCCTGCACCTGCGTACATCCCGCATCCCGCATCCCGCATCCCGAACGCGTCGACACCTCGACCTTTCTTTTGGCATCCTCTCTTCGCGTTAGTCATGTCTTCCAAGTACTGCTCGAATTGTCTTCAGACGCGCTTACTCTCTTCCTTTCTCTTAGACCATCTAATCCGGCGATTAAGGAGCTTAAAACCGATGCTTCCTGCCGGGTGTCGATTGCAAAGTCGCGAGAGAAGTTGAAAGAGAAGAAGAGGAAGCCCTTGCAGCCTCTCGATTCTAACGTTCCGGCTAAAAAACGACTATCTAAGCCTGCAAAGGCTATTGCGCGGCTACAGCCTCCTCCACCTCAACCTGATCCCTCGATCCGCGTACCGACGCCCTCCTGTTATACCTCCCCCACCTCTTCCACGTCGACTTGAACCCTCAATCCACGTACCTTCACCCCTTTTATACTACATCCGCCTCAGCCTGATCCCCCGATCTGCATCCCTACGCCCCCTCCTCCGGGCTTCCTTCCTCCTGGCCAATGGCGGTGGATACGGGATTTTCACCTGGCGATGGCGGCGATAGAGATGGAGACCTGCAGCCGGTATAGGGAGTATTAGTTTTCAATAGATCTGAAGAATACGGTCTGCTATACCGGTTACTTGCGAGATAAGCGGGGTCAAACTCCCTTTCTAATGTCCGCAGACAACGAGATGGACCCGGGAGATATTCCGGCCCATCTGCCAGTCCTGACCAGGTCGAAGAGATGATTATTGCCCGGTCTCACGTACAGATGTTGGTACATTAGTACCGTGGGCATTAGTATCACTATTCGGGTCACTGTGAGTTTTATACAGAGTACGGTTAAGACGGTAAGCGTGCTCCCGAACTTACCTGTAGAGTTATATACTGTCCTTCTACGGCCGTCGGATCAAGTGATGGAGAGTAATCCGAGGTATCGACAGGAGTTCCGGGCGGATTTCCGGGACCGTCGAGGCCATGTTCTTGGATATAGTATATGCCTCCCCCCCTCCGTTCGCCGTGGTAATGACCTGGAGAGTGGCCTCGAACGACCATCGGTGCTGACATTCTGGACGCGATTTTGATCCAGCGATCAGGATGTGGTCCGCCCACATCTACGAACAGCTCGACAAGGAGGTGGTAATACTGTTGGGCGGCTCTTCCCTTGCCTGGGTTTGCTGTCGCATTCTTGAATTGGATGCTCTCAAACGTCGCTTCCATGGCTGGTTGATTTTGGTTCTGATTGAACCCTTGGGCGTCGTTTAAACTTGATCGCCCCATGCTGTCTCCGTAGAGACCATGCGACGCGGGTGGACGTGGTGCCAAGGTGATTCGGGCCGGTTTTTTTTGTGGACCTTTGTTCCGCTTCGGGGTGTGTTGGACTAATTCGATGGATTTTCCATCGCGTCCATCAACGACTGCTGCTATCGACATCGCAAAATTGTGGACTTGTGGCCCAGAGCCTCCATGATGTTGGACGAGATACATAGTCGCATTCGGGATCGTAGGTTGGAGTGTGTACGAGCAATTGAGAGAAAAGTAATTCCTTCTGTGACACGTCCAGTCATTGCTGGCCATAAAGAAGCCTCTGTTGATCCTTCCAAAGATCTCTGGCTTGATTATTTGTCCATCTGATGTCTGTAATATATAGATCACTTCTGTTGGAAACATCGGGGGGCAAAGCGTCTCTCCCAGAGAGCCATCCATATTTGAGATAGGAGCTATTTGCACGTGAATTTGCCGATATACTTCGATGTCCTCCTTCTCTTCTTCGGCCCCTTTAAGTCCTTTGGAGTTCGAGTCTGTATTCCTGTCTCCTTCATCATTTTCGGTTTCCAGCTCTGGTAGACGGGAACGATTGAATGGTGCTACATCTATCAAACCTTGACTAGGAGTTTGTTTTTGAGAGGTAAGCACCGACCACCGTCTGCACTCAGGGCATGTCCGACCTCCATTCTTAACTTCTACCTCCGCAATAGAAGCTTGACAGCTTGGGAACGGACAATGGCCATCCTTCGCCAGAAGATTATCAAGGATAATTGACATAGACAGATGATCATCTTGCTTTACTGCATGCTGCCATAAAGCCTCTGTTAATTGCCTACCACCCCGTGCATTCATGATCAGGTACTGGTCCATTTCGACGCGAGATTTGCCTGGTTTGTTGCTGAAGACAACACCTAGTAGCTTTCTGAACGTTGCCCACTTTTGACAGAGCTGGTAAGGCAAAGCGATCGTCTCACCTAAAGCATCCGTAAACTGCACGATTGGTAGATTGATATTGAGAGGAAGGAGGGCTTCAATCCGACAAAGTGTGGTATGAAGGCTAAAGAATAGCTGCATGAGCTTGGCCATCGCCATTTGCATCTCCGTCGTGAACGTGGCGCATAGTTTGAGCATCCTGCTTAACTGCCCTGTAATGAGGCGGAGATTCATCACACCTGAAGTGGCTAGGGTCAAGATATCTGTAGCTGTAGAGAGAATAGAGGTGGTCTGCTCTCGGGTATGGGTGGCCGTGGTTTGCACCTCGTGGATCATAGCTTCTTGTCCTCGAAGCTGCTTTTGAGTCTGGTCGGCTTTGCTTCCCAGATCCTCGAGAACAATAGAGTGATCTCGCAAGTGCAACTTTATCTCCAGCTGTTGTTCTATAGAACGTTCAACCCGCTCATTGACACGCTCGAGAAGTCGTCGATAAGCCAATATCTTGTTTTCCAGGCCACAAGCTAGCCTTAATCCATCGTCCTCAGCCGCAGCTATAGATCCCACAGTTTGTGTCATCAGAAGCAAGTTGATCGTGGCAACATGGCTTCCTAGGATCGACCTCAGCTGCTTCACGTCCTCTTTGTACATCATTCTCCATTGTAATCTGCGGCCAAACCCCTTGTATCTGTTATCTCTAGCATTGAAAGCGCCTAATCGAGCTTCAAACTTTGAGATTTTAGCTAGGAATTCTTCCAGCGGTCGCTGGCAGGTGATGGCGGTTGCTCGGATCGCATTAAGCTGAACGAGTTCTTGCTTGGCGGGCCGGAGATTCTCGAGCTGGTGAAGTGCGCGGCTGAGGGCTTCGAGTTCGAGAAGTAGGGACTGGTACTCGGGAGCTGCTTCACCGTTCTGAGAAATGAGACGACTTTAGCAAAGACCCGTGATAGAGATCTACGCTTACCCCTTGAAGCTCGATAGTGATCTGACCGATTAGCTTTCCAACGGCGATGAAATCACCAACTCCGACACCAAAGGGGATAGGCATGTTGGCCTGCAGATTAGTAGTGGGAGAAAGACTTTCATTCGTCTCGATACCAATAATTGAGACTCTTCAACTCGTTCGGGCTTAGCACAACATCAAGGCTTACTTGAAGTCTAGGAGGTAACACGATGCTGTTGAAATTGTTGATGAGAGAGGCTCGATATCGAGCAGCTGAAAGCCTTGTGGTGAGGTGTGGCTGTGCTAGTCGTGAGAGTGCTTGACAACATCAGGTTTTGGCAGAACTCGGCTTACTTATGTTCTCAAGCGTAGCGAGGACTGGGGGCTTGGTGGCTAGCCGTCATAAAAAACAAAATTCCGAAAATTCCAAAAACGTAGCTTTTACCCCACGTGAATATTCTATCCGCGGCCCCTAGTACAATGAGCTTGGACTGAGAAGAGCAGATAAAGTCATGTGATTTATACTCTTAATATTATTTTTTATTATTTTAAGTATTAAAGTTATAATAATTAAAAACTATTTATAATATAATTAATTATTAAATTATTTATAATCGTCGACTATATTTAAAATAATATAATAATAATATAATTTTTTAAATTAAATTTTTTTTATTCTTTTTTTATTAAAAATATAATTATTTTTTAAATTATTAATTTAATATTATTATATAATTTTTTTTATTTTTTTTATTTATATTTTAAAAA
>Ga0302221_10002536_pt1 | contig 11332 bp, 1 predicted proteins | sample II_Palsa_E2_1_FD_193517 | JGI IMG/M metagenome (GOLD analysis project Ga0302221, IMG submission 193517) | Peat permafrost microbial communities from Stordalen Mire near Abisko, Sweden - II_Palsa_E2_1 | ecosystem: Environmental > Terrestrial > Soil > Palsa > Peat permafrost | place: Sweden...
GGGTCGAATATTCCTCCGTTGCGGACTGAATGTTGCTCCGGGAGTTCTAGTGCTTACAGGTCACCTGATCCCTAGCATCACTAGCCCTACGCGTACAGCCGACTTCACGCATATCACACTCCTCCTTTATCGGTCTAGCATTAAACTTATTAATAGCTACTTGCGCGCCCCTAATATTCAAGGACTTGTAAAGTAGTGTGGCGGGGCGCCACGGAGACTACTAAATTCTGTTGATTTTAGAGGTTCTTAGATAGTGCTACATGTGACTAGAATAGGGGTATCATTGCTAGGTTTTTGTAGCTATATAGACTTCACTCCTTATCATCTATACATATTATACACATCACCTAATAATCGTACATTCGTTGCCAGTCTTGCAGTCTTGCTTTTGTTTTATGATTACACTTAGTTCTAGCATGTTTTAGTTCTTCCCTTTCTTTTGCTATTGCTTTATATCTACATATACATTTACTTATTGCTTTACTTATTGGTATCCTAGAGGCGTTCTTGTAGGGCCTTTTCTTCTAGTTAAGGTTCGCCCCCCTATAGTAGTCTAATAGTATTATTAAAGATAAGATAGCTAAGTAAATAGCCGATAATAAGTCCCCTTTTTAGCACTTAAGCTTAATAAAAGTAGCGAATTAGATAAATGCTTAGTTATACACTTTACTTAAAACTGCGCTACCCAAGGTTATTTTCCGACAAAAAAAGCTTATTAAGTAGCTTATTACAAAAGAAAGATACGGGGAGGTGCTAGTGTAGCAAAAAGTAGTACTTTTAAGGAGCCGATATAGCAAAATTAGCTTATATTACTAGCAAAAGTGCTACCTTTTACACCCTGCGCTACTTGTATAATATTACTTCTTATAGCACCTCAAATACTAACTTCTCAAATCGCAAATACCCTTAAAAATTCGACTTATTTTACCGAATTATTACCTCTTTAAATAATATTAACACTTGCTTTTAAAGGAGGATATAAGCCTAAAATAGTAATAATCTAGGCCAAATTTTTTATACTCTTTCCCGATTAAGCTAAAGCTAAAAGGCTTATAGCTTCTTAAGCTTAATTATTACCTTTTACTCTTTGCACTTTCTATAATTAAGTGATCTTTATAGTATTGCTAAAACTAAAATGGTTATATTAATTATTAAAGATAGTTAAATTATATTAATCTTAATTATAATACTACTAATATCTTAAGCCTCTTTAAAAGTTAAGTCTTTTACTAGCTAAAGCTTTTAATATTATATAATTAGCTTAAAGACTTTCAAGCTAATTTGTAAGCTTTTATTTAAAGCAATAATGCTAAAAGGACTAAAGTCGAGGAAAAGGATAAGGTTATTTGCAAAGCTTGAGTAGCTAATAATAAGGCATAACAAAGAATAGTAAACTAATGCTCTAAAAATTATATAATTAAAAAGTTTGCAATAAGAGATATTATAGTATCAAAATTGCCTTATAATACTTATACTTTTACCGATTTTAAGAGGGTCTTTAAAAGGGTATTAGCTTAACCTTATAAGTATAAATACTAGATCTAGATGGAGTAAGGGATTATAAATAAGCTTTTCCTTGTTAAAGAGCTTATAAGAGTAGTAAAGTCTATAGTTAATTACTTTACAGTTTATATCCCTAAGACTAATATAATAGGGCATTAAATGGACTACTAAATTATATCGATTTTAGAGTGTTTCAGTTAGTGTTACACGTGACTAGAATAAGGGTATAATTGCTAGGTTTTTGTAGCTATACAAACTTTACTCCTTATTATTTACAACACCTAATAATCGAACACATTTATTGCTAGTTTTATAGTCTTGCTTTTGCTTTATAATTACATGTACACACTTCAATTCTTGTATACTTTAGTTGTTTTCTTTTATTATTGTTGTATACTTATATATGCGTTTTGCTTATTGCTTTATTTGTTAATATCTTAGAAACGTTCTTATAAGGTCTTTTTTCTAGCTAAAGTTCGCTCCTTTTCACTATACTTGCTTTTATATTATTTGCTAAGTCTAACATTATAAACGCAATCGATTTAAGATCCGGGAAATTAGTAGCAAGATCGGGTTTATTACTTAAAAACTAGTTAAAATAGACTTTATCCTCATTTATGCCAAGTCTTATAGCCAAATCTTAACTATCATTATATGTTACTACTTCTTCTTGCTCTTGCTTAATAGCTTACTTTACTTGTTATTTCGTAGCTAGTAGGGTAGGCTTTTGGGGCGCAAACCATTAGAATACTAAAATGCGAAAATTGCAAAATACTAATTTGCGAAAGTATATTAACTTTTAGTGGCAACCACACCAAAAATCGATGTATTTGTATAAACATTTATTTCTTATTTATACTAAGTTTATGCCTTTAAACCTAAATTCCCAAAATAACCTTAAATTGACAAAATATAATATAATTGCTATTTGCTGCTTAATTAATATTAATTTCTTGCATAATATACTATCTAAGAAACCCTTGTTATTGCTTTTACTTACATTATCCTCTTCTTCCTTTTCTTCTCTTAAGTTTACTTTTTCCTTACTAATTGCCTTATTATTTAATATATCTTCAAGTTATCAGTTTAATCGAATAGCCTCTTACTACTAGCGTTTAGCTTCTTCTCTTTGCGCTAATACTTATTATATATTACTATATATAGGCTTAATATTTAAAGTCTTTACTAAGAGGTTATATTATTCTTTAAAACTTTAAAGGGCAAGTTATAAGAAGTTATAAGTATTAATATAAGATTAGTTAAAGTCGGATTTCATCTCTTTTATAGAGTATTTGATATTGCTTACATTTAAGAGTCTTTGGCAAAGTAGTATAATTTCCTTTAATTACTACTCTTGCTTGTTATACTTAGCTAAATCATCTTTTATTTAATATAGCACCTCTTTTATATTGCCTTTTAAAATAATCTTGTAATTAGATTAGCTATTGTAAAAAAAAAGTATAAGTCTTTTAAGTGCTTAAATGAGATAATATATTCTTGCTATTTTTGCTTTCGGATTATATAAATGTTATAAAGGTTAATAAAGTTTTTAACTTGCTTCTAAAGCTTGCTTATATAAATAAACTATAAAGCAATTATATTATAAACTAATTCTTTATTAAACATTTATACTTTTTGTCGGTCCACTTGTAACGCGTAGCACTATTATATATTTGTGGAATGCTATTTGCGTTATTGTAAGTAGATAATTTATTAAAAGGAAGGATATCTAACACTATAGTGTAGGATATACTTCCTCGGCTACCCGATCTGGACTAGCGCTGTCACATGACATAAGGTCATGTGACCTACAAGTGAATATTGTGCCAACACTTTGTTAAGTATAATAAAAAACTGCTTTTAGCTTTTTATAAGTCTATTTGCAAAGTTATTCTACTAAGCTTCGATTTGTTAGTTCTTAGTAGAGGGGCTAAACCCATAACAATTCTTAAAGGGAATTCTAGAACAACTCGAAGTATATAAAACTAGCTAGATAGCATATATAAAGATTATCTTTATACCTTTATCAAATTTAACTAATTATAGTATTTTATATTAATAAATAATCTTAAGATAAAACTTTTAAATTATAACTTGCATATAGTTAAAGAGGCTTACTTAATAGCTAAAGACATATTATAAGTAGCTATTAATAATTTTATACATTTAAAGGCTATATTCTAACAACTTATTATGCTTATCAATTAACTAAACTCGATTTAGGCCTTATATACTCCATCTTTTACGCTATTAGCATTTATTAGGTTAATAGTTTTTAATACTAATATAATTAAAAATATGTAAAATATGCTAAATATTTTGCTATAAAATAAAGATTAAAAGTTTAGCTTATACCTAATTATATATATAGCCTTTGCTATATCAAGTAATTTATCTACTATAAAGCTCTCTTTAAATATATTTTCAAGCTTTTTAAATAGTATTATAATATTTTCCTTTTTTATATTAATATTATACAAGGTTATAATAGTTGCGGAGCTATTATAAAGCTTTTATAATAAGGTTAAAGAAGCTAAAGTTAATTTGTAATTAATAGAGAATTCTCTTTAATGTGTAGTTATAATGCTAAAACAGTTGAATTAAGGACACTAAAAGCGTATTAAAATGCTATTTAAAGCGTTTTAACTTCTAATATTTGCTATTAAAGCTTTCTTCCCTCTAGTTCGCAAGATATTATTTATATAAGGGTTAGCTTAATGTGAAATCGAAGGTTGCTATATAAGCTTTAATTGCATGCAATAGCAATTTTTGCTTATAAAAAAGCTTTTTAATAAGTTCTTTGTAGGTCTTCCACAACTTAAGATTAATTGTTATAATAAAAACAAGTTAAATGTATTATTTTAATAGAAATTATAATAGTATTATTAATAAAAAAAGAGTGTAAAAGCTAAAGAAATTTCTATAACATCTTGGCTTAGCTTATATATATCGCACGCGTAGGTGGATGCCTTAGGCTCGCGCCCAGGCGCGCACCCAAGCGTACAGTGCTCACGTAATCTGCTGCTCCTAGTGTATATATAAAGGAAGCTTAACTTTCTATATTTTAGCTTTTAAATCAAACAATTTTATAATTAATATTTTGTCCTCTTACTTTATATTATGCACAACAGTTATAAGCCTGGTTTGCACTTAAAGCTTCTTTAATACTAGCATTGCAAAGTAAGCTAATTGCCTACTTTTTATTTCTTTTATATATACTTTACTAAAATTACAAATATAGCAATAAAACAACCCAAGTAATATATTATATATGCTATGCTTTTTAAGGATTAACAATTATAGCTTATATAGTTTATATAGCTCAAATTCTAATTAAACTTTTATATAATATAAAAACTTGTTAACTTTAATGTGCTAAATGCTTTATATATTAGCATTTAAGCCTTATAGCTCCTTTTTTTAATATAAAGGCTATTAGAGCAAAGAGATAAGCAGCTTTAATAATAATATATTATAACAATTAAGCACCAAAGTGCAAGTTTTTTAAGAGCTAGCACTTTATAACCTTTGTCTCTTGCTTCTTTGACTTATACTAATATTAAAGATTATTATAATACTCTTTTTAAGGACTATTTACTAGCTTATACCTCGTAAAATGCAAGTTTAACCAAATATTAGCAAATATAAAGCTAAGTAAATAGAATAGTTAATGCTTTAATCCTTTTAACAATTATAATAAAGCTTATCAAAAATGAGAAGTGTCGGAACATATACTGCATTTACCCCCATTATTGCATTTACTTCTATTCCTATACGGCCTAACTGCTAGCCCTGTTCCTAATCCTACTTTCGGGTTCTAGCGGGCTTGCTTTTCGGGCCCTAGTTTAGATCCTTTGTACGCACGGGCCCGATGCATTTAGTATATCTCACTTCTATTTATAAGTGGGATATGCACGACTTGTATAGTTATACTCGGCCTGTTCGGGCTATGCATAACTCGTACGAATTAGCACTTGCTTTGCATATACTATTTTACTTCTTACGCTTATTATATGTATATAGCAGCCCCTATTTAATAAAGGACACACATTACAAACTTATTAAATATATTACTTTTAAGGTACTATTATGTGTTATACATTCGGATCACTTGGCTATACTAATACTAATTAGTAGTTGATTTATTTGGTTGAATAAACTATAAAGTAGCTAGGTAAAGACTAGAAGAGACATTTTGTATTTGTTGTAATAAGTTAAAAAGAAAATCGAGTAGCAATACCAAGTTAGCTTGATTTTTGGACTAATTTTGCACTACTTTATAAAGCTATATTAAAGGAACTTAACAGCTCTTCCTTTAAATTAAGTAAAATTAAGAAGTATAAAAGACTTTTAAGAATTTAAGAAAGGATTAAGTGGCAATACCGAGTTGGCTTAATTTTTGCATTATTTTTGCGTCTACTATGCAATTTACTATTTTTATAATATATAAACTATTATATAAAGATAATTTTATTATATAACAATAATATATTCTTATTCATTATTGCAAAAAGCTATAAGCTAGATAAAGACTATTAGGGCAAAGACTTCGACTTGAATGACTCGAAAACCCATATAATGGAATATATAAACAATTATATTACTTTAACAATCTTATAGTGCAAATACTACAAATATATAGACTTTGATTACTAGGAGGAAGTTCGGGAGAGTTTAGAAGGCTAAACGCTTAAAATGCTTAAAAAGACTAGTTAATTAGCTATTAAGGAACTTTATATATATTTATATACATATAAAGTATAAGTTAAAAAGCAAGTCGGATCGATTTTATTTGCTAAAACAATTTATAATATCCTTATAAAGGAAATATAGCACATTTAAATAAAGAACAAAATCTAGGAAATGCTCGAATCGGACTAAGAGTTTAACTTTAAGTTAAATCCGGTATACTAAAAACTATAAGTAATATTATATATAACAATTAAATAGAATATTAAACAAGACTAGTTAATTTTATGCTATATAAAACTACTTTAGCTAAAGCAAACCCTAAGTTATATGCTACTAAGATAGCTACCCCGGGACAAAATACTATATCCCTTAATATAGCTATATAAATAATTTAGTAGCAATTTATACCCTTTACTTAAATAAGGATTATTATCTTTTATTATATAACCGGAGCTAGTTATCTTATATAACTTACTTGTTTATATAGCTTAGCTATAGCTACTTGTAAATATAATAAAAATCTATACAAGTAATAATAAGAAATATAGGAGTAAAGAGTATAATATTTTAAATATTAAACTCTAAGTGTTTTTTGATTGCTATATAAAGGTTAAATTAGTAGATAACTAATTTTACTTGGCATTTTCTATTATGCTTAAAGGATAAGCTAGCGCATTTTATTATAATAAAATATTTAAACAATTATATAATTTTATTATTATAATAAAAATGACTAGGATTTACTTTAAGATAAAGGAATAGCGACAAAAGTATCTTATAAAATAAAGAGGAATAATACTTTATTATATTATAACAAAACACTTTAAAAAGACTTAACTTGAATGCTTAAAAGTGCTCTTTAACACCTTATATATAGCTTAGCAAGGGCTATTAGTAAAATACTAAAACGAGTATAACTTATAAGATTAAGTAATTAATGCATATAATAGTATTCTAGAATGCTAACTAGTATTATTTAAATTAGCATTTACCTTTAAAGGTATATGCACAAAACTATATTTAATAGTAAGGCAATTTATATAAGAGAAGGAGCTAAAGGATTATTTAGTATATTATTAGGAGAACAATAATTTATATAAACTTACTTAGCATTAAATTAACCGAATATATAAAGGTTATAAGCGCAATAGAAGGGGCCGTTTTGCAAGCTGTTCCCGAGGTTATTTTATAAGGCAGTTTCTAGGGTATTTTGTAGGTTATTTTGCAAGTCATTTTGTAAATTGTAATAAAATTATAAAAGATTGTATAAAGAAGTGCTTTGTTTGCAGATAACTAGGATGCTAGTCTATAAAGCATATAAATAAGGAGAAAAAAAGGCATATTAGTAATTTATTGCAAATGCATTAGAAGAGGATTTTTAGGGTTTTATATTAGAATTCGAGGGAACTTTAAACAAGAATAGTAATAGTAATAACAAGTTAGATAATTTATTGCAATTGCACGACTTATAGTAGATTGTATTGCTAAAAATGCATAAATTATTATATAATATAAAGTAATTCTTTACTAAATTCGGTAAGATTAATAGATTAAAGGCAGTAACGACTTTAAATAACTAGTTATTTATATATGCAATTATTATAAAGGACATTTTCACTTAGCCTTTAGAAATATTAGTTTTTACGTTTAAAGATTGCTATTCCTCGAGTGTATTTTAAGGAATTATGCTTAATAGTAGCGCATTAAGCGTATCAATTGCAAGAGAACCTTAAGTCTTAGTATTATAAAAGCTTGACTTGATAATTATAATTAATTATATAAATATTAGAAATTATTATATTCGATTTAGCAAAGGATCGGCAATTGTACAAAGAATAATTATTATAAATATATTACTTAAGCTAATTACATTTTATATTATATTAGCAAATATACTATTCTTGTATTATATTTAAGATATAAACAAAATAAGGGTTAAATTAAATAACTTAGCTAATGTTCTAATTTAAGCCAAGAAGACTGTGCTAATTGTATAGAAATAGGGCTATTTATAAATGCTTTTGCACAAAGAAGAAGCTATAATATATAGTTACTTGACAAAAATAAAGCTAAAGCAACTTTATTGCTGTTTTAGACACTTATTTATATAAAGATTAGCAAAAGTATTAAAATAAGCCGGATATATAAATATTAATTAACGCATAATTAAACGATTAATAAAATATTATAAGAGTTGTTAATTATATGCAAAATTACTTAAGCAATTTAAGTTTACTTTTAAAGACAACTACAATTTTAACTATTTAGTTATAATTAATATGCTTTACTTAGACAATAAACTAGTGCTTTAAGCTATTAATAAAGCTATAATATTTAATGCTATATAGTTTTTAAAGGACATATTAGCAAAAATAGTATAAGATATTATATAATTATGCTAAATTGACATATATTAGGGTTTATTTAATTACTTAGTGCATAATGCTAAGAAGAACTTCTTATTAATAAAATTTTAGTAGTATGCAAAATTACTAGCTATTAAAGTAAAAGAAGTATTAGTTAAAGCTTATAATAGGATTAGCAAAGTCGAATAATATTATATACTATTAAGACGTTTATACAAAATCGTATAAGAGGATTTGTAAGATGAAAAGCTTAATAAGGAGCTAATTTTGCAAATAGCAATAAAGGCTATAAATAACATTATAAGACTAGATAAGCTTATGCTTATGCTCTTTGTTTTTGGATTATATCTTAAAATTATAAACTAAGACCCTTTTATACTTATAATTACTAAGAGAGCAAAAGCTATTTGTATAGCAATAAAGGAAGTATAACGATTTAATGCAAAACGCTAAGTTTAGGAAGCACTTGCTGCTAAAAACGGGCTAGTTATAGATAAAATGCACAATTTATTGCTTTAGTCGGATATACAAGTATAGCGCAAGAATAAGGGATAAAATGGCTTATATAAATTAATTGCAATAGATAGCAAAACTTGTATAATTTAAATGCTATATAAACTAACTAATTTTCGATTTATAGTTATAAAGCTATTTTATACAAATTTGCAAATTAACTTAATTAGTGTAAAAGCACTAAATAACTAGGCCGTTTTAACTTACAACTTAATAAACTTGGCAGGGGTTAAAACAAAGGAATTAGCAACTGCTACTCGAGCTATAAGACTAGTTGTCAAAATTCCTTTTTACTAGCACAAAGAAAATTTAAAAGTTTTTAATATTAAAAAAGAGGAGGCTAACTTGCAACTTTTACTTTAGCTAAAGGAATAAGGGGTAATTATTATACTTGGACTACTATTTTGAGCTTTATAAAAGCAGGAAATTAAGGCCTTAATTGCAAAGAATATATTTGAGTTTGTTTTATATAATTTTAAGGTTTATAAAGGCAGAATTTTCAATTTTAGACTAGTAAATAAAGTTAAAAGCAAGTTAACTAGCTTATTATATAAGAAATCACAATTAGTGATTTAAGCATATAATAATAAAAGAAAGGAAGTGATTTTGATATAATTACTTATAATTTAATAAGCAAGCTAGAAGCTAATTATAGCACTTGCATTATTACTTGCAAAAATGGATATTGACTTATTTCTTTAAGATATTATATAAGCATATATTTAATTTATAATATTCTTAAATCGACAAATCTTAGCGCATTTACTTAAAGAACTTAAAGATTAATTCTTACTTAAAACAATTATAGTTATATAAAAACTATTATATAATATACTAAAAGCTAAAATTTATTAGTGGGCTATATATTATAAATATTACTAGGAAAAGCTATATATAATAACCTTATTATATAATCCTTGCTTTTTAATAATAATAGCAAATGCTTTCGGATTAGTCGAAATATAAATAGATAATACTTTAATTTTAAGGGATAGCAAATTTAAAGCTTTAAAGTATAAGGAACTTGTAAAAGCAAATATTACTACAAAACTTATAAAGCAATTGTTACTTGATATGCTATTAATTTTTAATAGGTATGTCCTTTAGCAAGAAGGAGATTCGATCTTATTAGTGCAAAAAGGCTAAGGCAAGAAAATCGAGCTAGTTAATGCAAAATTATTTACTTAAAATAACTAGTATAAAGAGCAATAAGCTTGCAAAGTATATATTGCAATAATCTGCTAACTAGAGGCTATTTTCGACTTATTAATTGTAGCTTAGTACTAAGAATTAACTAAAATAGATATAGTAATATTAAATAAATAACTGCAATAGCAACTAGATAACTTAAAATAAGGAATTAAATATATAAACTTGGATTTAAAGCGTATAAAGCTATTTGTATTTGTTAATGGATTATTTGCAAATAATAATGATTTAAGCTTTTAGATTAAATATAAAATTATCTTTTCAAACGAAATTATAAGTATAATATTAGACTTATTTAAGCTATAAGGCAACTTAGTGCATTATAGTAATATAAAGAGCAAACGGGTTATTAGAAGTGACCTTTCGTTAAAGGTATACGGAATAGTAAGAGGTGTTAATTAGCTATTACTGTTAATATTATTATTAAAATAATTATTAATTAACTAAGATTACTTTTAACTTTAATTATTGTTTGTACTAATTCTTATTTATTGTATAAATGCCTTATTAAGCTCGGAATTACTAAAGAGAAGGGGTTAATAATTAATATTATAGCTATCCGATAATTGTATAAATAAAGGGAACTTATAGAAATACAATAGATTAATAGCTAAGATAACTTAGCAAATGCTATAATTAAGGGGACTTTGAATAAGGCTTTAAAGAGGTTTATTGATATAAATTAATTGGATATATAAGTTAAAGGATGGGTAAAGAGAGCAGATAATGCAGTTAGAGGCTTTTAGGCTAAAGCACGTGACACTGTTAATGCTTTAAGTTTAAGGCTACTTAGAGAGAGGCAAAATTAGCGAGTTGCCCCTCCGAGGGCGGCTTGAGGATTAAGGCTGCTTTGGAAGGGGGAATTCCCCCTTTAAGGGCAGCTTGAAAAATAAGGTAGCAACAATTACATATTACTTTCGGGTTTACTTGTTTTTTGATTTATTTAGTTTATTTAATTTATTTAATTTATTTAATTTATTTAATTTATTTAATTTATTTAATTTATTTAATTTATTTAATTTATTTAATTTATTTAATTTATTTAATTT
>Ga0302221_10002539_pt1 | contig 11326 bp, 1 predicted proteins | sample II_Palsa_E2_1_FD_193517 | JGI IMG/M metagenome (GOLD analysis project Ga0302221, IMG submission 193517) | Peat permafrost microbial communities from Stordalen Mire near Abisko, Sweden - II_Palsa_E2_1 | ecosystem: Environmental > Terrestrial > Soil > Palsa > Peat permafrost | place: Sweden...
TAAGAGTATTAGGGTTATATTAAATGCTTATATGGGTAAAGGCTTAAGTTAGCCTATTATTAGTAATATCTTTTTTAATATAAGCATTTTACATATTAAATTTGACTAATTTATTATTATATGCCTTGTTAAAGACCTTAGTAAATGGATTATGCCTTATAACTTGATTATATATAGCATTTAAGGCCTTATTTAAAACAGCTATTAGCTTAAAGAAGTTAATAATATAATATAAGATATATATTATTAATAGCATTAATATAGCCTTAGCAAAAATAATAGCTTATTAGCTTGTCTTTAAAGCCCGCGTCCCGCCTAAGACGATTTAAATAAAAGGCATACTTCGAGTAAGTTATAAGTTTAGTCTTCGACTTTACTTAGCTATTTTTAGTTTAGACTAACCTTTAAAAGATGGGCTACTTAAGCTATTTTAGCTTCTAGTAAACCCTTATTGCCTTTACATTTTAGCTCCTTAAGTTTATAGCAAAGAAGGGCTTAGCAAACATATAGCTATTAACAAAGATTATATTATTGTAAATTGTATAAGTTAAAATATAAGAAATTAAATAAAAGATAAGGCAAGCATTTTCTTTAAAGAGGAAGGTTATATTATAGGGGTTAAGTTAGCTAGGGTTTAAGGTATCTTATAAGGGTAATATATAATTTAAGCTTATTATTTACCCCTTTATAGTTTTGCAAGTAAACTTCTATTACTAGAAAGTCTCTTTCTCCTTGCTTTAGGTTTTATATAATTTAGAGATAAATGTCCTTGTAATAGAGCGCTTTATACCTCTGCTTTGCCTCCTCGAACTTGCTAAGCTTAATAAGATTTGAGATTTGCTATAAAAGCTGCTTATACTTGTTAAGCTCAGTTATATAGCGCTTTTCTATATCCTTAGTTATAGTAACATTTGTCCTGTCGCTATTATAGCTGCTATTTAAGCAGCTATGCTTGTTTATATCTTTGTTAATAGTATTATTATTACTTCTATTATCCTTAAAATCAAAGAGAATATTATTATCGAGTTTAGGGTTATTGCTAGCATTGCTATTATTATCGCACTTGGGCTTATTATCGGCATTGCTATTATTATTATAATTATAATGCGCTGCCTTTTAAGGCTATGCTTTCTTATTAGTCTCTTCTCTTGCGCTAAGAGGGTCTTTGCTAGCTTTGCCCTTTAATAAGTGAACAAATTCCGCTAGTCAACTGCTAATATAAGCTTAAAATAGCATAATAGTAGCAATATTATAATAGTTATCCTTAATAAGGAAGACAAATTTATTATAAGCCTAGTACTAGACAAGTATAAGAAGCAGGTTGTCTAGCCCGGCTATAAACTTAAGTTTAAAAGTAATATTTAGCTCAAATTTAACCTTTAGTATACTATTAATATACTTTAATTATAGATTAGCATATAATATAAAAGCGTTAAAAGAGGGTTACTATACTTTAATAACCTTATATTTATTATTTGCGTTTATATAATTGCTATTTAATTAATAGTAAAGCATTTTAAAATCTTGCTAGTATATATAAAGGGACTTTATCCCCCCTTTCTTTTACTTTTTCTTTAAATAGTTTATATAAACTTAGTAAAAGAAGGATATTATCTTCCCTTTATTATAATTCCGCTTGAAAAGGGTAATATGTTAATCCTCGAACTTATAATATTTGTAAAACTTATCTCAAATTAGCTTAACTTAATCAAATTACTTAAATTTAAGTCTTATAAGTATACTTTATCTATTTTTGTTTAATATAGTAAATACTAGCTTTAATATCCTTCGCGTTTACTCGCTATAAAAATAGTTTATTATCTAAATTGACCTTTATCTAATTATAATCTTCTTTGCTTAGCATTTGCCTTTTTCTTTACTTTAATATTTGATTAGCGTTAATGCATTTTTTAAAAATATTCTCGAGGATATTGAAAGTGTATACTATTAGCACTTAAATAGTAAGAGCTATAATCTTGTATAAGCTTAAGAAGTCTTAATAGTAATAAGGATATTTGCTATTAAAAGCAAAGAAGGGAGGAAGGAGCTTTCGAAGATAAGATATAATAGTAGCAAAGTTACAATAGCATAAAGTATAAATAATAGTATTGTCAAATAAGGATTATACTTGATATTAAAGGCAATTAATTTTAACTTTTGCTACTTTATATTACTAGTATTACTTCGACTTTATAGCTACTTCAAGTATAAGGTAGCAATTTGTGAAAAAGTAAAGACACTTATTATAATATTAATATAGCTTAATAAGATAAAATGCTTAATATTATAAGCAATTAATTTTATTTTATACTTTCTTATATTATTTAAATTATATTAATCTTAAAGCTACTTTAGTTATAAAGTAACAAGTTATAAGAAAGCAAAGACACCTATTATAATATTAACGCAGCTTAATAATGCAATAGTCGATCGAGTTTATAAGTTGACAAGTGTATAAAGAATTAATAGTTATATATAAAGTTATATATAAAGTTTAAAGTTATATATAAAGTTTAAAGTTATATATAAAGTTTAAAGTTATATATAAAGTTTAAAGTTATATATAAAGTTTAAAGTTATATATAAAGTTTAAAGTTATATATAAAGTTAATAGCTATATAAAGAATTAAAGTATAAAGTGCTTCGAAGAGGAGGGGATTATAGTTAATAGCAAAGGTAAAGAGAATGCCAAAACTATTAAAAGTTAAAAGAAGGTAAGTAAAAGAGGATAAGGTAAAACAACCAAGTTATATAATAATATAAAAATGTAGAGGACATTTAAGAGATAGCAAACTTCGAGGGCCTTTGCAAATAAGAGGATTATAGCTAAGCTATAGGACTTATCAAGAATTCGAAGCCTTTAAAAGAAAGAAGGTAAAGAGGGAATAGTGTTAAAAAAGAGTATCTTAAAGAGATGCAATAGTTATTAGAAGTAAAGGGTAAATAGAAACTGCAAAAACTTATATAGCTAAAAGTAGCTGCAAAGCAGAGATAGACAAGGTTTGCTATAACTAATAAAGAGCTGTTTTTAGCTCTTAGATTAAAGAATTTTGGGTAGTTAAAATAATTGAAGATAACAACTAGCAATTTTAGGAGGGGGACTGTTACGTGAGGGCACGTGTTCTCGCTTAACTCATAGCTCGCTTAGCATTCTCTCTCTTTAGCTAGCCTTTAAGCAAAGGAATATATCATCTTCTACTTTAACTACTTCCATCTAATAATAGTAGCAATGCCTTATTAACCATTTGTTACAAGCTTTATATTAGCTTGCAATACAATCTAAGTTAACCTCTAGCTTATCAACACGCAAACCCCGCAATTTTAAAGTTTCTCAATGCCCGCTTAGCTTAATTAAAAAACTATTAAGCTTATGCACTAGCTATATAGCATTATTGTTAAAAACGTTAAACTTGCTAGTTTTATTAGTCCCGAAACACGCATAGCAATCGAAACTATTATCAAGGATTACTTGTAAAGGGAGCTTACCTTAGTGTTATAAAGCGGATAAGCAAGCAAATATTGTTTATTAACCTTATTAGCCGAGGAAGTATTTCCCTCGGATTAGCTAACAAACAAATACTCTTTTAATATATTACTATGCTAATTTATTGCTACTATATAAGCTGTAATTACTTTATTGCTAGATATAATAGCTGTTTTATCAAGTTCTTAGCGTAGAACCTTATTAAGTAATATAATCGAGGAAGTTGCGAGAGAGGAAGTTTTAGCTAAGAATAATAGAAATATAGACTTAAGTAATAGGAATAATAAACACTAGCAATTAATCTTAAGTGCAAAAATGCAAGCAAAAGTTGCATGACTTATTGCACAAGTAATGCAAAAATTTTAGTATATATTTAATAATACTTTAGCTAGAAATAACTTGTATTAAAATTCGCATAACAAGAATAAAGACTATATTAACACGAGATAGCAACTTTAAGATGTCGGATTTTTCGACCTTAAGCTTGACAAATCGCATAGCAAAGGAGATTATATTATTATAAGAATAAATATATATTAACGAAATGTTTATATTTATAAATTAAGTTAAAGATAATGCTATTAGTGTTTATACTTTAATTGTACGCTAGAACTTGTCTTCTTATTTGCAAGGAGAGGCTTTTGCATAGTATATAGATAAGCTTGACAATCTTTAATGCACTAGTTTTAAGTTCTTTTAAAATAGTATTAAAGCATAGTATATTGCGCTAGTTAAGCGGTTTAAAGGTGCACTAAATAAGGCTTTAAAGAAGATGCAAGAAGAGAAGTTTATTAAGTATAACACTTATTTTAGTTGTAATATTTATTTATATATCTCTTTAGTTGTGCAACATATAAAGGCTATAAAGTTCTTAGACACGATTTAGTAGCTCTTTTAAGCATATAATAACCTTAACACTAAGCTTTGCATTCACGTTATATGCCTTAAACTAAATATAACACTAGGCAGCTTTATAAAGGAGGTATTTGCAAAGGCATAGTTATAAAAGGATATGCTAAGATTATAGTTACAATTCCTTAGCAATAAGAGGCTATAATTATCTTAACAAGACAGCAAAAGAGGTAATAACAATTTTATTATTATTACAAGAAATAAAGTTTACTAATACCTTATAACAAGACTAAGCTTTAAACTAGCCTTTAAACCCTTTATTTCTTATATAAATTTCAAACTTTAATATCCTTTTTTTAATTAGTTTCAAGATAAGCTAAAAGTTTATTTCGATACTAATAAGAAGTTTAACGCGAAGCTACTATTATTGCTAAAGCTATAATTGGCTTTAATAGTAAGCTTTACTTAAGAATAAGGAAAGTAAGACAATTGCTTAAATAATAAGTTCTATTATAAAAGTAACTCTTATAGTAGCAACTCTTAGCAAAATAGTAGTAAATTCCGAAAATTTAAGCGCTATAATAGAGCAAACTTTATAAAAATTGATTATTATAATATTCCGGAGGAATTTGGAGATTATTATAATAAGGAATTAAAAGGGAATAGCTATTATATAAGCGAGGAGGTGCATCTTCCCGATAATAATAACATTAATGATATAAAACCCGAGGATAATAGCTACTTTGCTATTGCGCTAGTAAAGCTACTTATATATTAAAAGTGCTCGGACTTGTTCTTATCTCGGAATAAGCTATTCAAGCATATTTACGCGAATAGTTATAAAATTAAAGAGCTTATTACTACTTTTAGCCCAGAGTTAAGTAAATTAAGCTTTTAATAAATTGCGCATTCGAGTAAATACAAGTCCCAAGTTAATAAATATACTAGAACTTTAGCTATTTACCAAAATAAGTTTCTCCGAGGTTTTCGAGGTAATTAATGCTTTACTATTAAAACTTAATAATATATCTATCTTTAAATATACTTACTTTATAGTTAAAGTCAAGTTTACTGCAAATAGAGAAGGCTAAGCTATTTGCATTAATATTAGCTATTTATAATTACTTATTAACAAAGGATAGCTTGCAAGCTACTTATAATATACTATTAATATAAAGCAATTTATAATAGTAAAGGGGATTAGTTTAAAACTAAAGCTATAAGGATTAGCAATATTTAATTTGTATTTACTTAAAAAGGTTAATAGTTAAGATGCTTTTAGAAAGGTTACTATTTATACTTAAGTAACTAAGAACTTTAAGCCTCGACTTTTGCTTAATAATAAATTTTTGCACTTATATAGCGCAATTATCGATTTAAACTGAAATGTAATTGTAATTAATGTATACTAAGGGCTAATAGCACTTATTAATATTTATTATAAAAGCAGACATATCACGCGAAAGGTTTTTGTAGCAAAGATAATTATAATCTTACCAAAATTTACAATTGCTATTTTATTTATATATAGCTTACTTTTAAAGGGCTGCTATTATATATTTAATGCTTCTTATTAAAGTGTATAAGACGCAATTATAAAATATGCTAACTTTATTACAATTATAAACTTATTAAATAAGCTAAAGAAAGTCTTAGCAAAGTTTAAGCTTAATACAATTACAAAATATAAAGAGGAAGGCTATTACTTTATAAAAGAGTTTGCAATAACAAAAGAGGCTATAATAATAAACAAATATAGCAAAGATTTCGCGCCTTACGCTTTTATTAACAATAGTCTAATAATTAAAATCTTAAGACTAATTAATATTCCCGAGATTATAGTTAATAATAAAGTTTATATTTATAACCTTAAGCCCGACATTACATAGCAAGTTATAGCATTAGTTTATAAGTTTGTAGTTTACTAAGAAGAGAAAGGCTTTATTAATATGTTAAAAGAAGAAATAATATTAGTTCTTTTAGTAAACAGTTAACAAAATAAAAAAATCTTAGCAAAGGTTTATTTAATTAATATATAAGACAAGCACGCAATTAATAAGGTCTTTAATAGTCTTTATACAAAGAACTTTATAAATTAAGCAAAGTTTCTTACCCCTTTTAAGTATATAGTGTTTGTAGTATAAAGGACTATTAAAGGAAAGGCAAAGAGTCAACTAGTAATAAACTTGTAACTACTAAATAAGTAAGCAGTTCTTGACGTTTACTTAATGCTACTATAGTTAAATATTATTAAATCTTTGCAAAAAATAAAGTATATCTTATATATTAATAAGTTTACCTTCTTTTATTAATTTCTAATAAAGCTAAAATATAAGGAACGCTTTACTATTATTAGTTACTATAGCTAAAAATAGTTTAAAGTTGTATTAATAAGATTTAAGAATTTTTTAATATATATACAATGCTTTATAAACCAGAAGTTGCAATTATATTAGGAATTTGCTTATGCATTTATTAACGATATAGTTATATTTTTTAAGACTATAGCAAAGCATATTTACTACCTTTGTCAAGTGCTTCCTTTATTTATTAAAATTAAGCTTTTGCTCTCTTTAGCAAAATCATTTTTAGTATACCTGTTAATATAGCTGCTTAGGCATTAAGTAAATAGACTTGGCATATTAATTATTAAAGAATGCATTGCTGCAATGAAGAATATTTTATTTTTATAAACATTAAAAGAACTAGAGACTTTTATTAGTATAATAAGCTTTTTTAAGCAATATATTCTATTTTATATAAAAGCGAGCAAGCTTTTATAATAGCAAAAGACAAAGATATTAGTAAAAGGATGCAATTAAGGTGCAATTAAATTAAAGAAAAAGAAGTTTTATACTTGCTTAATATAAATACTTATTAACTACAAAAAAGCATCTTTTAACATTATAAAGGGTTACCTTTTAAACTCTTAGTTTTTAAGTAAGCTTTTAAGCTTTATTAAGAAAAATTATTATCTTATTAAGCTAAAAGTTGCTTGTCTAGTTTATATATATTGCTAATTTAAAGTTATTTTTTAATTATTAAAATACTTTATAGTTATACTTACAAATTACTTTATTACTTGAGGAGTTTGTAGTCAAGTGATATTAGTTATATCGGATGCTACTTAAGCAAATATACGCCTTTATTATATATTATAGTACTTGTCTTAATTCTTGCTTAAGGTTTATTATATCTTTAAGAAGACAAATATTATATTTAATATACTTTTTAAGCTTAAAGCTTTTAAGCTTAAAGATATCTCTTAAGATAATACTTTTAATAACATTTATATTATATTAAAAGTGTATATAATAGAGGAGTTTTGTAAACGCCTCACAAAAGGCTATTATAAGGACTTATACTTTTAGCAAGTTCTTTGCTTGCTATGCTATGCTAAGAGTGCGTTTCTACAATTTACTATATAACTTAGCATTTTATTCTTTGTTAAAAATAGTTTATTATATAATACCTTAATAAAAAGCCATAATTGTTTATATATTCCTGATATAGTCCTCGAGGATGTGCTATAAGAGGCTTATATTAAAGAGTACTTTAAAATACTAAAAACGATATATAAACTTTAAAGATTTTATATTTTAAAGCTTATAAAGAAGATTAAAAACTTTATTAAATATTGCTTGAGCTGCTTAGTAAATGCTACTTTATATACTTAGCCTAATAATAAGCTATAGCCGATTTGTATAATATTATAATTATTTTACATAATTATAATAGATTTTATTTTAGCTTTGCTAAAGATTAAGGCTATTAAATTATAGTGTCTCGATAAATATAATTTCTTTAATTGCCTTATAACAAATATATGCAAATTTTCTTATAAGACCTTATTAATTCTTGGCTATAATATATATATAGCTAAAGATTAGGCGTTTATCCTTGTTTGGATGCTACTCCTTGTATTTTAAAGGATTTTAATAGAGTTTATATTAGACCGAGATTCGAAGTTTGTGTTTGTAGTTTAAAGGAAGGTGTTTACTTTAATGCGCACTAAGCTTCTTTACTCGATTATATAGCACTTGTAAACTAATAGTTAGTTTAAGGTTAAGAATTAGCATATAGAGATTGCATTTTATTATTAAGTATATAAATATCCCGAGTGCTTATAGTTTACAAGAGTACTATTCTTATAATATACTTTAGATAACTTATTTTATTCCCCGATTAGCTATAGTCCGAACAAGATTGTTATAAGAATAAAGGCTAATATAAGACTTAGTTTTATTGCTTTAAAGCAAGAGAATAAGCTATTATTAGTTATTTATAAACTTCGACAATTAAATGCGTAAGTTTTAATTAACTTTGCTATAAATGTAGCTAAAGAAATTTATAACTTTAAGTATTAACTAATTTTGTTTAAGGTTAGTAATAAAGTATACTTATAATTGCATAAAGGCTATAATTTGCTAAAAAAAAGCCGAATTTAAAGCTTTTTAAGTAGCATATAAGACTATTTATAATTTTAAAGAGAGTTAATTGCTTAGCTTATAAGCTTGCGCTATTACTAAGCTTTAAAATCTATCTTATAATCTTTATCGCTTATCTTAAGCTTGCGCTAAAGGATAAAGATATATTTAATAAACTTAAACTAAATATCTAAAAACTAGTTAAAGGAGTTTAAAGAGATTCTAATAAGTGGAAGTCTTATAAGCTTAAATGTTTAGTAAGCAAGCGCATTATATAGTATAAAGGAAAACCTTCTATTAAGTACCTTACCAAGTATAAAGGATATTCTTTAGCATATAATAAATAGTTTCTTGTTAAGCTCTTAAGAAATGCTAAGGAGCTAATAAATAACTATAAGCAAAGATTATATTCCTTGCTAGCTTTAAGAACTTAGGGACGCTTATTTAGAAATAATACAACTAATGCAACTTTAACCCTTTAGCGCTGTAGTTGTCTTTAAAAGGATATATATTAAGGTAGTTGCTTTTAGCGTTACTTTACTTATATAATATTATCTTTTAAACTTATTATTCTTACAAATATATTGCTTTTATATTTACTTTACAAGTGTATTGCAAGCTTAAGGCTACTTTCTCAATCTTATTATAAACATTCTTTTAAAGTCTTAAATTTTATATTCTTATATTATTACCAAATATTATAGCAAGAACTTTAGATTTTAACTACAAGCTTGATTAGCTTTAAGATAAGCTGCAAATAGCAAAAGATATTAAATTTTTTAATATAGTTAAAAATAATATAACCTCGATAATAGCTACCTTAATTTGCTTAGTTATATCTTGCGCTAGCATATTTTAAGACTATATAGCAAGAGAAGACTAGCGCTAGCATAATTATGCTAGCACTTACCTTAATTCTTTTGTGTAAGATAATAAGTACTTTAATATTCTTAACCCAAGTAATAGTTTTTAAAGCAATATTCCCCGAGTCTATAATATTCCTTAGCTTTTATATAGCTTTTAGTGTAATATTTACTAAAAAGAAGAAGATATTCACAGTTACTTCTTAAAGTAGGGTAATAACACTTACAAATATAATAGCAATTCTTAGGTAAGCCCCTCTTATAATAAGAGTATTTACTATATAAAGAATAGCTAAATAAGTAGTATTTACAAGGACATTGCTAATAAAGATAAAAGGATGCTTAATTTGCTAATTGCTTTTAAGAAGAGGCAGGTTAAAGACAAAGAAGGTAAATAGCAATTTAAGAATAATTTTATATTTGCTTGCTAAAACTAAGTATAATTAAAAGGAATATCTTAATATGCAAAATACTATTAGGCTTATAACCTCCTCGAAGTAAAGGACCTCTTTAATTAAGCCTTAATTAACAAGATTATTGCGCTTAATAATAGTATATTCCTGATTTAATTAAGAATTAAAGTATAAGACCTTATTATAACTTTAAATAAAGGAAAAAAGAAGAGGGTCTTTGCCGGATAAAGCTACCGAAAAAGCTAGCAAAATCAAAAGTATTTACATTTACATCTATACCGGGACAAACTTTAGCTTTAAAGCTACTAATAATATTAACCTTAATAGCTTTAACTTAAACGCTAAAACTTAAAACAATTTTGTAATTAACTTAAATAAATGTAAAGCTATTTTATAATGCATAACACTTAATCGGACTTGCAAATAACCTTTACTTCTAGCTATAGCATAGTAGCAAGCTTCTTGCAAAAGCAAACTTGTTAACGCGTAAAGATTATAAGTTTTAGCTAGCTTACTTTAAGAAAGATTATAAATTTAACTTAAAAAAGCTTTAGGACATGTTTTTAAGTTATTGCTATAATAATTATTTTTACTTTATTATACTAATATCAAAGGCAAACTTGGAACGCATATTGTTATTTATAAAAAGCCTTAAGGCTAAGTCTTTAAGCTTTTATTATAATTGCTAGCAAGGCTTAGCATTTGCAGAGATTATTTACTTACTTAAATAGCGCAATATAAATAATGATAAGTTATATGTTATTACTTTAAATAATAAAAAGCTATATTCACTTATAAACTTGCGCAAATAGTTATTTATCTAAAAAGCTCTTAAAAGACTTAAAGGAGATATTAAGATAAAAGAATAAGAGAGTAATATTATTGAGGTTTTTACTTTAAAAACTGCAAGTCTTAATAACAAAGGCTAAAAGGTCAAGATTGTTATACAAGGGAATAAGGCTAAAGCGCGCTTAATATAGCTTAATCTTAAATACAATTTTAAGAAGCAGATTCTTGCACTTACTTTTAATGCTATAAGCTCGAATTAAGAATTACCGATTTTGCAAGAAGAGTATAATAAGTAGCTACTATACTATTTAAGTATTTAGTTGTCTTTAAGTTATCTTGTAAAGGGAGTTAAGAATAATTATTAGGCTAAGCAAGTAGCCTTAATAAAGAAGATTAAAAATAATGTTAATTAATAGCTAGCAGCTAAGATGCTTATATTCAAGGAGATAAAGACATTTTACAAGTTTATTCTTGATAAACTTGTTCCCGAGGTTCCCG
>Ga0302221_10002540_pt1 | contig 11323 bp, 8 predicted proteins | sample II_Palsa_E2_1_FD_193517 | JGI IMG/M metagenome (GOLD analysis project Ga0302221, IMG submission 193517) | Peat permafrost microbial communities from Stordalen Mire near Abisko, Sweden - II_Palsa_E2_1 | ecosystem: Environmental > Terrestrial > Soil > Palsa > Peat permafrost | place: Sweden...
CACGTATCTCATGTTGTCTCCTTCGAGCGAATCTCGGTTTGTAACTGCTTAGGGGCCCACCGTTGGCTAAATCGTCTTCTACTAGCTAAATCGTAAACTGGCGGGCAAACACGACACGTTAGGCAAAAATCTTCTTGTAACTGCCAGGCGGAGTTGGCAAATCAGGAAGCACCCGTGCCGTCGCTACGGGTAGTTTCTCGGAAGGAAGACCGGGCAACTCGCTCAGCGAAAAGAACTTCCATGACGGTCTTGCAGTCAGCTGGCGCAAGGTCTGCGGTGGGCCTTGAACAATCGCACCAGCGCTGATTATCCCCGGCGTCGGGCAATGTGGAGAACTCACAAGTAGTGTTTTCGAACCTGACCGCTCGGCCGGGCGCCAATTCGCTGCCGAATCTCTTGATCACGCTGGCCAGGAGCCGAAAACACGACGGCCTTCTGGCCATTCAGGTGAAGTTGCGGAAGCCGGATGCAAAGAGCAGTTTCGCCCATGAATGTTCGCGCCGGCGCATCCTCATCGCCGCCAAATCCGAATACGCCAAGCTGAAATAACCCATTTTCCCCGGCATTCAGTGCGGGTTACCTCATTTATCCGCCGCATGAGTTCGACGCTGGAACTTTGCTCTCCCCGGGTGTAAATTCCTCTTACGCGTGGGATGGGATCTAGCTCGTCAATTGGTGAAACAACGAACATGCAAGCAGCAGGCAAGCTGGCAGAAGCAGATTTGAATGACGCGCGGGAAACCGCTCGCCCGAAAGCCCCCTGGTTTGCCTCCGCGGCTGCGGCCATTTTCAAATTTGCAGCGCGTTGCTTTGCATTGCTCACGGCTGTGGCCAGCATCGTAGCCGTATCGCTCGTGGCCGTGCTCTCCATGGGAGGCTACGCCGCGGTCAAAGTTCTCGAGAAAGTGCGCCCCTTACGCGAGACCTACGATTTCCTCTCTCAAGCTTACGACCGCTTTATCGATAGCCTCGGCCAAAAAGTCTTGCGCGATCCTCGGGACACTCCCGCCTTGCGCCTGATGGTCTCGCTCACTCTGACCGTGGTGCCGATTTTCGTGATCCAGCTCGTTTTGGGAAAGCCTCGAATCCTGCTCGCGGCCACCTTCTATCTTGCGCTCTACGGCCTTAACTTCCATCGCTTCGTGCGCATGTTCAGCGCCAAGCACCTGGAAGCCCACCGTCCGCAAGGCTATTTCTCGGATAGATACGATCCGGTCTTCGGTCGCTACGTCGAATTCTTCCTCGGCTATTTGTACGGCAACGTTCCGGAGCTGGATCGCACGGTTCACGTCCGTCTCCATCATAAAGAAAACGCCGGACCCGACGACACTGTGGCCTCCAGCGGCTACGATCGGACGAATCCACTCCACTTTCTTTGGTATCTTTCGGACAACATTTGGACCGCCCTCGGCTTCGCTCCCTACGCCTACTTCAAAGCCCGCGGCGACGACAAGAATCGCAGGCGAATGCTATGGGGCATGGCGCGTTACTACGTTTTTTTCGCCGCCGTTTTAATTTACGATTGGCGCATCGGAATCCTGTACGTCCTGGTTCCGCTTCTGGTCATGAACTCCATCATGGCCATCACCGCCTGGGTCCAGCACGCCTTCTATGACGCGGAACGTCCCGAGGATTATTTCGCGAACACTGTCACGGTCTACGACGAAGTGAACTTCATGAACGAGGGATACCACCTCTGCCATCACCACCGCAGCAGCCTGCACTGGACCGAAATGCCCGCCCACCTCGAGCGCATTCGCGACAAAATGCGCGAGTCCGGCTCGCTGGTCTTTCGCGACCTGGATTTCATGCAGCTCTTCGTGGAGCTGACGCTGCTTCGCCGCATGGACCTGCTGGCCGAAAGATTGGTCACCTGGGAGCCCATGACTCACGAAGAAAAGGTGGCATTGCTGGCGAAGAGAACCAAACCTGCCAGGGCCGTGGCCGCTTGACGCAGCCCGCAATTCTTCTCCCGTAAAAAAAATTTGAATTGAACCGATAACAAAAATCTCCGCCGCATTTATGACTTCTTAATGCTGCGCCTGCTAAGGTTCCGCCGCGCATTCGAACGGCGGGCTTCTCTGCCGTCGGATGCTCACCCTTATGGCCAAAATCCGATCCTTCCGCAGAACACAACTCATTTTTTCCGCTATGGCTTTGGCCCTTTGGCCAAGCTCTTCTTTCGCGCAAAGCGCTGCCGATGCTTCGTCGTCGGCGGCGACTTCCGCTACCAGCCCCGCCCAGCAAGCCGCGCGTGAAAATTTCTTCAAGCGCCTATGGAAAGCCTACGAAGACGATTGGAAGGGAACCGCGCAAAGCGGCCCGGAGCCCGCGCGTCGAGGCCTGCCCGCGCCGGTCACGAACCCTCCGTTTCCCTTCGCGGATTGGCCCTACGGCGGCTCTCCCGTCATCGGCGCGCCCTGGACTCAATCCGGCCCACTGATGCAGGCGCTGTGGAGCGGCTCGCACGGAGATTGGTGGAAGGAAACCAAAATCCAGATTTACGGCTGGCTGAATTTCGGGTTCAACGCGAGCACCTCCGACAAATCTTTCCCGGGCAACAAGTACGGAAATTCTCCCACCGCCTACGACGAAGTTCCCAACGCCGTCGAGCCCGACCAGCAAGTCTTGTACATCGAGCGCCAGCCCGATACCGTGCAAACCGACCATTTCGACTGGGGCTTTCGCCTCACCAGCCTCTACGGCCTGGACTATCGTTTCACCACCGCCAAAGGCATCTTCAGCAACCAGCTGCTCGGAAAAAATCTAGAATACGGATACGACCCGGTGATGGCCTACGTGGATTTGTACTGGGGGCAAGTGGCGCAAGGCATGAACATTCGCATCGGGCGTTACGTTTCGCTGCCGGACATCGAAGCCCAGCTCGCGCCCGACAACTACACTTACAGCCATTCCATCCTTTACACTTTCGACGCGTACACCCAAACGGGAATCAACATCACGACCAGGTTGAGCGATCACTGGCTCATTCAAACGGGCCTATCCGCGGGCAATGACGTGGCGCCCTGGGTCGGCGAGCCCAACGCCAAACCCACCTTCAGCGGATGCGTCGGCTACACCTGGCTCGAGGGCCGCGACAATCATTACGCCTGCCTGAATTCCCTGAACTCCGGCAAGTACGCTTACAACAATCTGCAAAGTGTCTATTACACCTGGTACCACAAGATCAGCGCGAACTGGCACACCGACACGGAGTGGTGGTACATGTGGGAGGATCGCGTGCCCAACCTCAATAATCCCGCCGCCAAGCCGCTGCTCATCAATGGCGCAAACGGCGCTTTTTGCAACAACTCGACGGAACTAACCTGCTTCGCTCCCGAAACCGCGGTGGTGAACTATATCGAAAAAAAGTTTTCCACCAAGAATTACCTCACCATTCGCAACGAATTCTTCGACGATATCAAAGGCCAGCGCACCGGAACCAAGACGCGCTACTCCGAGCACCTGCTTGGCTGGGGACACTGGATCGGAACCACCGTCCTTCTCCGTCCGGAACTTCGTTTCGAACGCTCCTACGACCGCCCCGCTTACGATCTCGGCACCAAGAAAAATCAGCTTACCTTCGCCGGAGACGTCATCTACTTTTTCTGAGCAGGATGTTTGGACGAAGACTCTCGGGCCTTCACGACGGCGCCCCTCGACGGTGATTGCAACCAAATCCCAAACGGGGCGTGACTATCCGCCACACTCACATATAAGGCTCCTTGTAATAGAACGAACGGTCGTGCTATTATCTGCGCATGAAGAGACGCCTGCGATCGGCCCATTCCCCTCATCCGGCCGAGCGGCAATCCGCCACCTCGCGTCCTGTCGGGGTCCAGACGTCAACGAGGCGCCCGCGGGGCCTGAAGACCCGCCATGCAATCCTGAAGAAAGCCGTAAATATTGCCTCCATCGAAGGACTTGAAGGGCTCACGGTCGGAAAGCTTGCCTCCCTTCTGCGCATCAGCAAGAGTGGATTGTTCGCCCACTTTGGTTCCAAGGAAGAGCTTCAGAGCGCGGTAGTTGAGGAAGCCCGCCGGATTTTCATCGAGAAAGTGATTCGCCCCGCCTACGAAGTCCAGGGCCTCAAACGTTTGCGTTCTCTTTGCGAGCACTGGCTGAGCTACGCGGAAGAGAGAGTTTTCCCAGGGGGTTGTTTTTTTGCTGCGGCATCCCTGGAGTTCGACGATCGGCCCGGCCGCGTGCGCGACCAAATCATAGATTCAATGAAGAAGTGGCTGGGAGTCTTGGAGCAAGCGGTCCGCGACGCCCAATCTGCCGGCGAAATCAGGAAGGATGTGGATGCAGGCCATCTTGCATTCGAAATACAAGCCCTGGCCCTGGGGGCGAACTGGGCCTCGCGCCTGTTTCGGGATGAAGGCGTGTTCCGCTCGTCGCGCCGCGCCATTCTGGAGCGCATCGAGCACGCCACTGAAACGACGCAATCGAGGAAGTAATGCGATCTCGGCACTGCCAGCTCTTCTGCACCAGTGCGGCCCTCTTCTTTCTTCTCGCGGCGCACACGGCTGGCGCGCAGGCGCAACCCTCCGGATCTGAGATTCAACTTCAACGCTGCGACCGCTTGCCAGTCGCAATCCTGCAGGTCGACAAAGCCGATAAGCGCTTCCTCATCGATACCGCCGCCACGTCTATGCTCAACGCCAAATCTTTTGCGAGTCAGAGCTATAAAGAAGTTCACATCCAATCCTGGAATGAGACCACATCGTTAAAGGCGCGCGAGGTAGTCCTCTCGGAACTCAATCTCGGGAGTCACCACCTGCGGAATGTCAGGCTGCCGGCGATTGATCTGAGTGCGATCGCGAAAGCTTGCGGCGGCCCGATCGATGGGATTCTCGGTGTGGACCTTTTAGAGCAGCTTGGCGTGACCATTGATCTGAACCGCAGCGTCGTCCGCCTCGGCATACCCCCGCCGAATTCCTCCGAGCAGTCCGTCATCGCAGACATGGAGCGAGCGATGCATTCCTGCTCCGAGGCATTCAATAACGCCGACGCCGAAAAGCTCGCTTCCTGCCTCGATCGCGATTTTGTCCTGAGTTCGCCGGAAGGCGAGTATCGTGGCAGGGACGAAGCCACGAATTATTTCCGGCAGCAGTATTTCAACAGCAGCCCGCACGCCCATCTATCCATGATCATGAACGATCAGCGTGCCGTCGGCGACGTGGTTTGGAGTTCATACGACTACACATTCGAGTCCCCATCTCTCCATTCCGCAGGACGCGGAATGATGATCTGCCGGAAATCGGACAGCCGCTGGTACATCCTCAGCATGCACGAATCGCCTACCGCTTCGAGCGCGGCCACGAAGCCGTAAACACTTAATCCGCCACACATCCGACTCGGAGTACGCTTCGCATGTGTTCCTGGTATTGCACTCCCGCGCAGATCACACTCCAGGCCACTGTCATCCCGAGCGGAGTCCCGCGCGATTTTTCTCCCACGCGCAGCGTGGGCGCGGGACGGAGTTCGAGGGATCTGCTTCTCATGTTCTCCGTTTTGTGTTTGCATGCCTTTAGGTTACGAAGGAGCCAGCCATGAGAAAAATAAAAAAGTTCGAGCCTTTGTCAGTCATGCGAATTGCAGCGATTTGCTACGGAGCGATCGGATTGCTGGAAGGCGCCTTGTTCAGCGTCGTTTTTTCAATTATTACGTTTGCCGGCTCGAACGACCAACACATGCCACGAATCTTTGGGCTCTTCCCATTATCGCGCTAATCGAAAAATTCATCTGCTTGAACACAAGCGAGATACAGCTGGCCAGATTAGTAAATATCGTACAAAGGGCGCGATTGCAAACACGTAACTTACAGAAAATGAATCCTTCAGAATCGCAAGAAACGCACGTACCGTGATTCTTTAGGCCAACTGTAGGCCAAAACGCTAGGCGCGTATGAAGGCTTCGATTATGGCGACCGCTCCGTGTTTTACTCTGTGTTGACGGCAATGTAGCTTGGTTCTGCTAAACCGCGCTAGAAACGGACCAAGACCAATGGGTATTATGTTCGTATTTTACTTTATAGGATTGGGACTCGCCCTTGTCGCTACCATAGGGCTTCTCACTCTCGCTATTGTCCCTGCGTTTCGAGTCACGCGCGCCAATCTGATAGCCTTTATTATTGGTGGGATTGTCGGTATGTTCGCGCTTGCGAATCTTATCGAGCCATCTTTAGTAAATCGCGGACTTTATTCTAATATGGCGATCACCAAGCAAAATAATCTACACATCGCATTTGACAGCCTTTGGGCTTTCATCGGTGGGACAACCCTCGTGTCGCTCAAGACAGTTTGGCTAAAAATTAAGTCTCGACCCCGGTAAAAAAATCACTCCTCGGGCAGAATTCGCGAGACTCTGGTGCCTTGAAAAAAAAGGGCCCGAGCCTTTCGGCGTCCTTCTAAACTCAAAAATCTGTTTTGCCCCCGCAGCTCAGTAGATATCGTACTGCTCCCAATGCAGCGTGGGGTCGGCCTGGATGATGATGCTCTTCTTCGTCCAGCGCTCGAGCTCTTCGATCAGCGACGATTCGCGCGTTTTCAGCGCCTTCGAAATTTCCGGATGGACGCGAAGCGTGAGGCTTCCGGAATCGACTTCCGGCGCCATCTTCCGCGCTTCCGTCTGGATTTCGTAGCATAGCGTGGGAATGGATTTCACCATGCCCGAGCCGGTGCAATACGGGCAAGGCTGGCACAGCGTGCGCTCAAGCGCCTGTTTCGTGCGCTTGCGCGTAATGGCCACGAGGCCAAATTCGTTGAAGCGCAGCACTTTCGAAGGCGCGCGGTCCGCCCGCAAAGCGTCTTCCAGCACCGCCATCACCTTTTCGCGATTGCGCCGCTCTTCCATGTCAATGAAGTCGATGATGATGATCCCGCCCAGATCGCGCAGGCGCATCTGCCGGACGATTTCCTTCACCGCTTCCAGGTTGGTGCGCACGATGGTGTCTTCCAGCCGGTTCGAGCCCTTGCCCACGAATTTCCCGGTGTTGACGTCGATGGCCACTAGTGCTTCCGTGTGATTGATGACGATGTACCCGCCCGACTTCAACCACACTTTCGGACGCAGCCCCTTGTCAATTTCCTGCTGGATGCCGAACTCTTCGAATACCGGCGTCTCCTTGGTATAGAGCTTTACGCGGTTCACCAGTTGCGGCTGGAACCGGCTCATGAAGTCCACCACCTTGGTGAACTCCTCTTCGGTGTCCACCCAGATGGCGCCGAAATCCGGCGTGATGTAATCGCGCAGAATGCGCTCCACCAGGTTCAGGTCGCGGTGCAGCAGCGACGGCGCCTTGCGCTGCTCCGAGCGCGTCCTGATTTCCGTCCAGGTGCGCGTTAGGAATTCCACGTCCGCGCGAACTTCTTCTGGCGTGGCGCTTGCGGCTGCCGTGCGCACGATGAAGCCGCCGCCCGCCGCACCCTTGGCGTCATTCACCAGGTGGCGGAGGCGCGAGCGGTCTTCTGCCGAAGCGATCTTGCGCGACACGCCGGTGTGATCGAGCGTGGGCATGTAAACGAGAAACCGTCCGGGCAGCGCGATGTGGCTCGTGATGCGCGCGCCTTTCTTGCCCAGCGGCTCTTTCGCAATCTGAACGATGATTTCCTGGCCCTGCTTCAGCATGTCCGCAATCAGCTGCGTACGGCGGGGCGGCTGCGGACGGTGATGGCCCTGGCTGTGCTGAGGGCGCCGGCCGCGGTCGTCGCGGCGTCCGCGATCTCGTTGGCCGCCGCGACGCGCGGGGTGCTGCATGCGCGAACGGAAATCGTTGCGTACACGCGCCTGGAAAGGCTGTCCCGCGGGCTGCGGATTTTCGCCGGAGATGGGCGTCACGTTGTCCGCGGATGCCTCGGCTTCGAGCTGCTGAGCGTGTTCCTCGGCATGCTCGCTCTCGCCGGGCGGCGCGATCATTCCTTCGGTTTCCGCGTCGGCTTCTTCCTCCTCGAGCTCGGCGTCTTCGCTCCCTGTTTCGTGCGACGTAAAGTCGCCCTCGGAATGATCCGAGTGGGCTGCGGAGTCTTCCGCCGCATCTTCACTCAGTTCACGACCCGCTTCATGACCGATCTCATGTGAAGTCTCGTGGTCCGCGTCCGCGGAAAACGCTCGATCCGTCACGATGCGCGCAGCTTCTTCGTCCTGCGCGTCGGCGATATGTTCGGCGAGCGCGCTCGCTTCATCCTCGCTCAGGTCAGGAGTCAGGCGTACGTCGATCGGAGCTTCCGTATCGCGCATTTCATAGCCCGACTGGGTGTCGCTTTCGGAATTCGAATTGTACGCACCGTGTGAATCACGCGAGTCGTGCGAATCGTCCGCTTCGTTCGAGGTGTGCGCTTTGCCCGAGGTGTGTGCTTCGTTCGAGTCGTGCGCATGGCTTGAGGGCTGCTCTTCGCTTTCCGTGTGCTCCAGGGGCACGAGCGGAGACAAGGGAGCGAAGCGAACCGCGTCGGGAACGGGAAGCGCGTCCGCTCGCTCGACTTCTTCCGGCGGCAGATGCTGGTGCGTCTTCCACTTCGAAAGCCTCTCGCCCGGCAGAGGCTCCAAACCCGAACCAAACGACGGGCGCGGCGGGAACGCCGCGGGCGTGGACGCCGGCGCAAAATTCTGTGCGGAATCGTGAACGGCAGGTTCGTGCGCTGCAGTTTCCGGCGCGGCGGTTTCGTGCGTTTGCGATTCCGGCGGCGCTAGAGTTTCCGCGGGCGCGGCGAAATCCGATACTTGCGTCGCCGGCGCAGAACCGGAAATAGTTCCGGGAGTCTTTTCTCTGAACTTCGCCAGAGACTCTCCCGGCAGCACAACGGAGATGTGCCCTTCGCCTGCCGGAGCATCGCTCGGGCCGCTCTCAAACGAGCGAGACGGCGCGTATTTCGACGAGGGAAGTTCGCGGCCGTAGCGGGCGTCGCCTCCGCGAGGAGGGCCTCCTCGGCGATTGTTGCGTCCACGTCCGCCGCGTCCGCGGAAATTGCGCCCGCCGCGGTCGCCGCCTCCTTGTCCGCCGTGCGGACGATTGTCGAAGCGAGGACGATCGTGCGTGGGAGCTCTGCTTGGTTCGCGCGCAATCACCGGCGGAGCGAGCGGAACGCTCGCCGCCGGCATCGGCTCCGAGATCATCGCTTCACTCATCGGCACCGGGCCCGCCTCCACGTCCGTGGGCTCTATGGCGGGAGCCGTGGCGCCCGTGGCGGCAAATACCTGCCCGCCCTGCGCCTCCATCTTCTGGACTTTGTCCTCGACGGTCGTGACGATGTGGTCGAACTCCTCAATATCTTCGAGGAAGTCGCTGACGTACAGGAAGGCGTCGCTATCGAGGCCGATCTCCACGAAAGCCGATTGCATGCCGGGCAGCACGCGTGTCACTCGGCCCTTGTAGATGCTACCGACTAGCGCAAATTCTTTTTCGCGTTCGACGTAATACTCACAAAGCTGTCCTTCTTCCAAAATGGCGACCCGCGTCTCGTGGGGGTTCGCCGATATCACCATTTCCTTCGACATTTAAAGACTCCTGGTGCATCGGAGCGGCGGAGCGCGCAAATCCCGCGCGCGCAGTTCGGCCGGCGGAGCGGCGGGCGGCGGCAGAGGAGAGCCAAGACCCAGCGCTCGGGAGATCGATCAAATTGTGCGGATTGTCTTTCCTCACCCGATGCATTCCTAAATCAAAATTAAAATCCAAAAACGAGCCCCGAACTTTCGGAGCTGTTAGAACCGTGGCTTGCGGGCTCAATTGACGAAACGCCGCATGCGGACGTTCATCACCAGGCCCAAAGCCAAAAAGACAAAAGCCGTCGCGGAGCCTCCGTAGCTCATCAGCGGCAAGGGAATTCCGGTGACCGGCATGTAACCGATGACCATGGAAGCGTTGACCAGAACATGGAAACCCAAAATGGCGGTCACGCCCATCACGATAAACATTCCGGCACGATCTTTCGCTTTCTGCGCGTTATCCACCAGGCGCAGAATCAAGCCCAAGTACAACAACAAAACCAGACAAACTCCGATGAAACCCTGCTCCTCGGCGAGCGCGGCCAGAATGAAGTCCGAATAGCGGACGGGCACAAAGCCCAATTGGTTCTGGCTGCCTTTGCCGAAACCTTTGCCCCAAAATCCCCCGGAGCCCACAGCAATCTCGGACTGCAAAACCTGATAGCCGGCGCTGCGCGGATTTTCCTCGGGGTGGAGGAACGTCTCGATGCGCTGCTGCTGGTACGGCTTCAAATGGTGGCGCATGTTCCAGCCGACCGGAATCAAAAGCGCGATCAAGACCAAACCGACGGCTGCATGCTTCCATTCGATGCCAGCAAGAAATGCGCCGACCGCGGCGACGGGAACGAGCACCATGGCCGTTCCGAGATCCGGCTGTATCAGAATCAATCCTACAGGAATACCGGTGAGGAGGGCAACCTTCACGAGGTCCCGAATGGAGAGGTGATCGGTACGGACCTCGGCGAAGAAACGCGCCAACACGATGATGATGATCAGCTTCATGAACTCGGAGACCTGGAAATTGGGCCCGCCGCCGAGGGAAACCCAGCGCCTGGCCCCGAACTGCGATTTGCCGATGGCGAGAACGATGAGTAACGTGGCAACGCCAAAGGCGTAGAGCGCGGGCGCCTGGTCCATCAAGGTGTGGTAATCGATGCGCGAAATAATGAACATGCCCACGACACCGAGACCGAGCCACATCAACTGCTTCCATTGCAATCCGGCCATGGCGCTGGCGTGGGTGGAAGAATAAATTTCCATGAGGCCCAAGCCGGTGATGGCGGCGACGATGGCAAGCAAAACCCAATCAAAGTCCTGCGTGTGCGGGCGGTCTTTCATGGACGGCGCGCTCCGACCGTGGCGACCAACGGCTGCGGGGGACCGGGTTGCGCGGGCGCAGTCAGGGAGGCTTGCTGCTGCGTGTGCGCTGTTTTCTTATCGTAAAAGGCTTTCACGATGTCGCGAACGACCGGCCCGGCCGCTTCTCCGCCGTGCTCCATGGTGTCCTGCACGATAGCGGCGATTACAATTTCGGGATTGCGGCGGGGAGCGAAGCCGACAAACCAGCCGTCCATTTTTTTGTTGCCGAGGCGATTGGCGGCGTCGTAGCTCATCAGTTGCGCGGTGCCGGACTTTCCGCACAAGTCAATGTTAGCCAGCCTCAGGTGATATCCCGTGCCCCCGCCTTCGTTGACCACGCCGAAGAGGCCCTGGGTGACTTGTTCGACGGTGTTGTCCGAGAGCGGAAACTGAGCGGTTTTCGCGGTGGTCATGTTCTTGAGCAAGTGAGGTTGCACGAGCGTGCCCCCGCTAGCGACAGCAGCGGCCATGCGAGCGA
>Ga0302221_10002542_pt1 | contig 11318 bp, 13 predicted proteins | sample II_Palsa_E2_1_FD_193517 | JGI IMG/M metagenome (GOLD analysis project Ga0302221, IMG submission 193517) | Peat permafrost microbial communities from Stordalen Mire near Abisko, Sweden - II_Palsa_E2_1 | ecosystem: Environmental > Terrestrial > Soil > Palsa > Peat permafrost | place: Sweden...
GATCGATCATGTCCGGACTCCTGACGATGAAACATGGACTCTGGATTGTAGTGAGTACGATGTCAGCGGCCTATCGTGGCGTCATCCCCATGCACCACCATAGGAGTTTGTCCCATGAACACCGTCCTGATCACTGGCTGCTCGTCCGGCTTCGGCGTCGATATCGCCTGCTATTTCCTCGACCGCGACTGGCAGGTCATCGCCACCATGCGCACGCCGCGCGAAGACGTGCTGCCCAAGTCTGAGCGCTTGCGCGTGCTGCCCCTCGATATCACCAATGCGGAAAGCATCCAGCAGGTTGTCGAGGCTGCCGGCCCCATCGACGTGCTGGTCAATAATGCCGGCTTCGGCGCGGCGTCGCCGGTCGAACTCACGCCGATGGCGACTGCGCGCGAGCTGTTCGAGACCAACACCTTTGGCACCCTGGCGATGACGCAGGCCTTCGTGCCGCAGTTCCGTGAGCGCGGCGCCGGCGTCATCGTCAACGTGACCTCGAGCGTGACTCTGAAAGCGCTACCGCTGGTCGGCGTATACAGCGCCAGCAAGGCAGCGGTGAACGCATTCACCGCGTCGCTGGCGGCGGAGGTCGAGCCTTTCGGCGTGCGCGTGCGGCTGGTGCTGCCGGGGCGTTCGCCCGAGACCCGCTTCGGCGACAACGCTCGCGCTCATATGCACGGCATGGAGCATGAGGCCTACGCCGAACTGGTGACCAGCGTGCTCGCCCGCATGCGCGATGACTCCGGCCCGCTCACGCACTCGTCCGACGTGGCCGAGGCGGTGTGGCGCGCCGCAACCGACCCATCCTCCCCGCTGCGCATTCCCGCCGGTGAGGATGCCGTGGCGTGGGCCAACGGCGGCTGAGGCGAAGCGGGGGATCTGAAAGGTGTCAGGAACTATTTCATTGCCGTCAAAGCGAATGCGAAAAGTTTTCCCTGACACATTTTTCGAACTGACGCGGCTTTTTGGCTCGCATACAGTGCATGTACCCGACCTAGTGCACGTTTGATTCGCAATCTGCGCGCGATCAGGAAAAACATGCGCCTATCTTGTCTGTGCCTCGACCCAGGTCAGCGTCTTGTCGGATACTTCCTCCCAGCCGGGTTCGGCAATCAGCCAATGGCTGCGCCCAGGAAATTCCATGATGTCGGTTCGGCTTGTCGCAGCACTGTGTTTCCGGTACATGGTGCGAACCATCGAGGGCGTGCTGGTGCGGTCCTGTTCTGCGGCGATCAGCAGGAGCGGCGGACGTTTGGGGTTCTTGAAATGGACTGCATTACCCATGCCTAGCGCCGCCTGGAAGTAAATGCGCCCGGGGGCTGGAATGATGTACTTATCGTAGGCTGCTCGCTGTTCGTTTGCCGGAAGCGTGTTCGCGAATGTCTTTGAGAAGCTCTCAAACGACATCGACAGAATGCGTTTCCAGCCACGCCACGCCAGCAGAACCGGCATGGCGGATTTGATTGCGGTGAAGCTCGGCAACACGCCACGGGGAGGGCCTGCGTCGATCGCGACGCCAGCCGCGCCCAATCCACGATCAAGCAGCATTTGCACGATCAGTCCGCCGAAGGAATGGCCGATCAAGACGGGAGGGGCGGGTAATGCGCGAACCTGCTCCTCGAAATGATCGACGAGATTTTTTATCGTTAGCTTGGCCAATCGTGGATCCGGATGACGGCGAAGTTCCTCCACCGGCTGGTCCAGATATGGCCATGCAGGGACGACAACCTTATGGCCTTTTGCCTCGAACAAATCTCTAAAGTTTGTCCAGCAGTTCGTGGTGACCCATGCGCCGTGCACGAGAAGGATAGTCTTTGACATCGGTGCCGCTCCGTGTAAACGATGCATCCATCTTAGTGATCACTTCGGGGCGTCGTATGGCGGAAAAGCCGGCATTCTTTGCTGAAACACCGATGGCGCTGGGCACCGAGTCAGATCCTTTTGCCTTCAAACGCGATGCGTTTTCGGACGTGCTTGAGCTGATTCGTGTGTGCGGCAATACGGTGTTCACCTGCGCGGCGTCGGCGCCTTTCGGCATTCGCTTTCCAGCGGGAAAGCACCGATTGCACATCATACGAAGTGGAACCGTGGCGATCGAAGTGGATGGACTCGGCGAGCTCTATCACGCCTCGCAGGGCGATCTGATCATGCTGATGCATGGGCATGGCCACGTGATATCGGATCAGCCGGGGCGCCCGTCAGAACTGCTCACGGATCTGGCGCAACATGACTACGCTCCGGAGCGCCTGACGCTGGGAAGTGGCGACATCACATGGTTATGTGGCGACTTCGGTTTTGACGGCATGTTGTCGCAACGCTTGCTGTCCGTACTTCCGCCAGTCGTGATCTTGAAAGGGCTCCGCGACCGACCTTTCGAATGGCTGGAGTTGAGCTGCCATTTCATCCTGGATGAGGCATTGAACTTGCGTGCTGGCGCCGCGGCCATGATTTCCCGCCTGCTCGATGTCATCTTCATGCAGCTGCTTCGTACCTGGGCGACCGAGGGTGAAGCAGGGCATGGCTGGTTGTCAGGTGCGATCGATGCGCGCATCCATCCGGCGATGACGGCCATGCACGCCGATCCCGGCAGGGCATGGAGCGTCAAGGATCTGGCAGAACTATCGAACCTTTCCCGCTCGGCCTTTGCGGATCGCTTCCAGCGCATCGTGGGGCAGGCGCCGTTGAGCTATCTAACATCCTGGCGTCTCGATCGCGCGGCTGAATTGCTGCGCTACAGCCGTGCTCCCGTATCCGACATCGCAAGGCGAGTGGGATACACATCCGAGGCGGCGTTCAGTCGTGCCTTTAAGGGGAGGTATGAAATGTCGCCCATGCAATGGCGACGATTTGAGCCCGACCGTTTGAGCTGAAGGTGTCGGTTACCGGATCGATTTCGTGTCTACCGCCGTGCCGACGAAATGGCAGCGCCATGAGCAGTGGCCACCACGACGCAACCCTTCGGGTCGGGATCGGTTTGCACCCATGCCGGCGTCATCACTCGGTCGCGTACCGACGTACACTCCCTCCTTCTTCCTTGGCCTGCGCGCAAACCGATCCCGGCGCGGGCTACGTGGAGATCGTGAACAGGCTCTTACATCGCGGGATCGGACATCGAAGCCTCGTGCTACTCGATAAGCAAGGCGTTCCCAGCTAGAGATCAGTTGTCGTTGCCGTTGAGCATCGAGCCGACGATGCCGCCGAGCAGGCCACCGCCCACACCCAGCGATGCTGCTCTGCCACCGCCGCCGCTGGAGGGCAGGTATTCGGCGATTTGATGCGCGAGACGTGAGATGGGCAGCGTCTGCAGCCATACGGTGCCGGGGCCGGTGAGCGCGGCCAGAAAAATGCCGTCGCCGCCGAAGATCGCGTTCTTGATACCGGGCACGGTGGTGATCTGAAAACCCACCGACGCCTGGAATGCACCGACGTGACCCGGGTGCACCCGCAAGGTTTCACCGGGCGCCAGATTTTTCTAGATGAGTTCGCTGAGCGGAAAAGGTGTCAGGGATAATTTCACTCTCGTCAAAGCGAATACGAAAGAAATTATCCCTGACACCTTTTTCGTTTTTCGGATTCTCAATTTCAGTTCTTCTCAGGAATAAACCCAGCGTTTCGAGATGTCGCTTGCTTCCTGACTATGTCTACGACCTCCGTAACAGCATGCACGACCAAATCAGGTTGATAGGTCTGTATGTATTCCGTGCTGATGTTGACGAAGATCTGCTTCCCTTGTGTGGAGTGCGCAGCTAGGTCAGCCTGGTTTGCCAAGATGGCATTGATGACCTTTGCTCGTAGCGCGGATGGCATTCCCCGTTGCTCATTCGTGCTGCTGAGCACGATGAGCGGTTTATCATCAAAGTGGAAGTGAGCGTGCTGCAACGTCAACTCGGCGTTCGACAAGCCACCGTCGGATTGCGGATAAGTATCGAGTAACTCGGTCAACAGCGCCTCCTGCTCGGACGGCTTGGCCAGTTGTGTATTGAGCAAACGATGAAGCGCTAAGTCTGCGTTGGGCGGATCATCCATGCAATTGGGATATCGCGTTGGCGCTCGCATCAACGCACCTTTCTTGGCCAGAGCAAAGCAACGGCGAGCTTGCTTGATGTCTGCTTGGTCGCTGGCCCGCCACTTTTTTAGCCAAGGCCGATCGAGGACTTTCTCAGCCGCCATATCAAGGCCAAGATTATTCGGGTCGATCATTACCAGACCCGCGACCTCATGTGGAAAATAGGCGGCGTACAGGCTTGCATAAAGGCCACCATCGGAATGGCCAACTAAAACGACTGGCTTCGGGAGGTCGGCTTGGTTAATTAACCCGTGCAAGTCACTGACGATATGGGCTGCGGTATTCGGAAGACCCGAGGGATCACTGAATCCCATGCCTGCACGGTCGTAGCTGCAGACGCGAGTTACGGTGGATAAACGTCCTTGCACACGCCGGAAAGTCAAGCTGTCGTCGCCGCCACCGGCTTCAAGGATAACGACAGGCGTGCCGGTGCCGATGCAAAATAGGTTCAGACGACGTCCGTCGGGGAACGCGATCAGGGTTTGAGCATGCTCGTAGGCAGCCGCAGGAACGTCAGTCGGCGAGCTTAGATTCGTCGTTGTAGCAACGACATTGCTCCCAAGCCACCACGGCGTTATACATACGGCGACTATCGCGATGAAGCGTTTTCCGCAGAAAATATCGAACATCCAGTGTCCTTCTGAGGGGTCTTTTGCATTAAGGGGAAAAGGTATAACTGACAACTCAGTTGTCGTTGCCGTTGAGCATCGAGCCGACGATGCCGCCGAGCAGGCCACCGCCCACGCCCAGCGATGCTGCTCTGCCACCGCCGCCGCTGGAGGGCAGGTATTCGGCGATTTGGTGGGCGAGGCGTGAGATGGGTAGCGTCTGCAGCCATACAGTGCCGGGGCCGGTGAGCGCGGCCAGAAAAATGCCGTCGCCGCCGAAGATCGCGTTCTTGATACCGGGCACGGTGGTGATCTGAAAACCCACCGACGCCTGGAATGCACCGACGTGACCCGGATGCACCCGCAAGGTTTCACCGGGCGCCAGATCCTTCTGGATGAGTTCGCCGGAGAGCTCCAGCCACGCCGTGCCGTTGCCGCCGATTTTCTGCAGTAGAAAACCATCGCCACCGAAGATGCCGGCGCCAAGCGACTGCTGAAAGCCCACGCCAAGCGTGACCTGCGGCGTGGCGCAGAGAAAGCCATGCCGATGCACCAGGTACTCATTGGAAGGACTCACCGGCACCGGCACGATATGGCCAGGCACCTTGGTGGCAAACGCGACTTCGCCAGGCCTCTGCACGGCACGGTATTCGGTCATGAAGAAACTGCCACCACCGACAGCGCGCTTGAACATGCCCATCAGCCCGCCACCGCCGCCCATCTGCGTGTGCGTGGTCATCTGGATCGACGCGGTCATCCACGACAGCTCGCCGCTCTCGGCGAACACGCTGTCGTTGGGGTCAAGCTGCACTTCCAGCACGGGCATCACCGTGCCCTGGATACGGGTCTGCATGAGGCATTCTCCTGACGGTTGGCGTTGACCGTTTGCCGCCCGGACACCGGGCGACCATCGGCAATTCAGCAATGGCTAACGGATAGTACGCCGCCGCAAAAGCAAAACGCGTGGGCAAGATGGCACCCCCCCCCTGAATTAGTGCGCATTCCCATCGGCCATCTCGGTGGCATGGACATCTTCGATACACCACCGCGCGACGGCCGATGCGTCGGTGATTACCGGTTCTAGGTCGTACACGATAAGCACGCGTCGTCTGAGAAATGGCGGGTCCATCTCCGCAATACGTGCCCTCGGCGCGCGCCATCGGCTGCTACCCTGCGGCCATGATTAGAGCATCCATCGCCACGACGGTTCGACGGCTCGGCACCACCCTTTTCGTTGTTGGCCTGCTGGCCCTGGGTGGCTGTGCCACCGCGCCGCCTCACAACAGTCAGAGTATCTGCCAGGTCTTCGAGCAGTACCCGAGCTGGTACCGCGATGCCCGCGTGGCGCAGAAGCGTTGGGGCACGCCGGTCAATGTGCTGATGGCGTTCGTACGGCGGGAATCCGACTTCCGCGAAAAGGCTCGCCCTGATCGACCGCACTTTCTGTTTATCCCGCTGCCGCGCCGGTCCAGCGCCTATGGCTATGCGCAGGCGCAGGACCCAGTGTGGCAGGAGTATCTGAAAGCGAACGGCCGCTGGTTCAAGAGCCGCAAGGACATGGACAACTCGCTCGATTTCCTCGGCTGGTACACCGACCGCATCCATCGCGAGTTGGGCATTTCCAAGTGGGACCCAAGGCATTTGTACCTGGCCTACCATGAAGGTATCGGCGGCTACCGAACTGGCCAGTGGCAGCACGACAGTCACCTGCTGCAGACCGCCGATGGCGTCGACAACCTCGCTCGTGAGTACGGCGCCCAGCTGCAGAACTGCAGGTAGCGAGTTGACTGGGTCAGAGCTCCTTTTGCTAGCGTCGGAAACGATCAAACAAAAGGGCTAGTGAAATTTCACCGGAGATTGAGTTCACTAGCTAGCAAAGCTAGGGACGTCGCTTTTTCATTTGCCTTGGTCAGCAAAGCCTTCATGGCCGCGATAACGGTGTCGCGCTTTTATGTTGCTGTGCTTCCTGCGAGTTTTGTGCTGGAGCCAGCGCCTGAACCTGCTGTAGATGCTTCTGCGTCACTTGCTCCATCGCCGCGGTACTTTGGGCGATGGACGTCTGAACGGCTTGGGCTGTCTGCACTGGCTGCGCGACTTGTTTGGTGAAGGATTGCAGATCGCCCTGCACCGCGAAGGCCTCGCTGCCGTCCTTGCTCATCACGACGTGATCGATCTGTTTCAGGCCACTACTACGTGCCGCCACGGCGACGGCGGCGGAGAGATTGTCGCTGCGCTGGTCCGGGATGCGGCCGATTTGTGCGTCGACCTTGTGCACGGCGCTGCGGGCCTGTTGATAGAGCAGGTGATCGGGATGCGTCGGCTGGTCAAGCCGCACCGGCGCGGCGGCAGGCGAGTTGGTGCTGGCATGCGCTGCCTGTGCCTGCCGTGTGGCGTTGAGTTCATCGCGCACGTTGCCGTCGGCGGCGTTGGTGCCGTAGAGCATGCCGGGCGTGTTCCATTGCCCATTGGCCGCCCGCGTATAGGTGTGGCCGTCTGACGCCTGCACGATAGTGTCGGGTGTTTTCAGCGCATGGCTCACCGGCTCGGGCATGGCGCCGTACTGATGCCAGCCGTACTGCGCATAAGCGGCCTGATAACGCTGGGCCATACCCTGCGGTGAGGCAGCGATATTCCCGGCGATGGTTTGCCGCGCTGCCCGATCGAGTTGCGTGGCGCGTGCCGGGTTGGCGTTCTCCTGGCGCGTGCTGGCCATGCCGTGTTCGAGCATCTGGTCGGTAACTTCGCGCGACCATGTATGCGTCTGTGCATCGCGTGTCCAGGGAGCGTCCCGCATACTCGGCGTGTCGCCTGCAGCGGGTGCCTGCGTGTAGGGATTCTTCGGTGTGCCAGGGTTCGCCAATGCCAGCTGCACTGCGGTACTCGATGCCTCGAAATTCAGCTGATTGGAAAGTGTCGCGTCGGCGGTCACGGTGCGGCGTTCGTCCTGGCGCGTCCAGCCTTGCGAAGGCTGCTGCGGATCAAAGCGCCAGCTGTTTCCGTGGCTGTCGGACTGGTTGTAGATGCGGTGGTGATCGATGGCATCGGCGATTTTGTTGCCGCCGATCGCACCCGCGATGCCACCGATGGCGCCAGTAGCAAGCAGGCCCGGGCCGGACTCCACGCCAAGGGCCGCACCCGTAACGGCGCCGAGCTCCGCACCGGCCAGCATGCCCAGATTGCGCCCGCCAAAATGCAGAATTTCCGATTGACCACCGACGCGGTTGCCCGCGTGGAGAAGATCCGCAGTGCGTTGCCCGGTCGTGCTCGCATCGTAAATAACGGCAGCAGCACCCAGTGCACCCAGCCCTTTGCTGGCCGCGCTGGATGACAGGCCTGCACTTGCACTGCGCTCGGCCTGCACGGCGAGGCTGTTGTCCAAACTCTTCAGGTAAGTGGGTTCGGTATACAGGCCGCGATGCGGCACCAGATATTGTTCGGCGCCACCAGGCTTGGTCACCAAGCCGCCCAACTCCGAGGTCGGGGCGACATGGCTGACAAAAACTTCGGTAGGCGCCTTGGGCTGGATTTGATAAACGTCGTAGCGCGCCGCCTCGCTCTGGATCGGCAGGCCGAAACGATCCGAGATGTTATGGCCCTGACTTAGCGCATCTTCGAACGCGGACTGCTTGGCGAAAAACGGCGAATACGGCGAGACCTTGCTGCCGCTTGGCACGATCTTCACCAGCGGATCGCTGTTGATCTCCATGCGCGGAAGTTCGCGGCCGGAGATGATCTGGTTGATCGCGCGATTTCTTATCTCCAGCAGCGAAGAACGGGGATCGGCCTCGACCAGTCTCTGCGTATAGATCTGACCGTTTGGCGTATCCAGATAATCCTTCGCGGCCTGCGAAGTCACACCCTGCGTTTTGAAGGTTTCGCTTGCGGCGATCTCGGCACGGTGCTGCTGCCTTAAATCATCGGAAGTCAGCCCATCAGTCATGGGCCTTCATCCCGTCGCGTATCGCCTGCATGCGTGCAAGCGCCTGCTTATCCTGCTCGGTAAGGCCGCCCTCCATTTCGGTGATGAAATCCGCATAAGTCTCACCGACGTCCGGGTCTCTATAGGGCATGTAAACGCCATCACCGAAGTTATAGGCGCCGGGAATGTCTCGTCGCTCCACAGGAGCGAGTACTTGCCCAGCCTTTGCCGCTTCGATAAGCGGCAACAGGGCGCGTAACAGGCTCTGCACATCCTCGCTATCCGGATATTGCTTGAGCACCCACTCCAGATGATCGGCGCTCGCTTTGAGCTTAACGGGATCAATGGACTGCGTCATAGCTTGGTTTCCTGCGCGAACGGAATCGATGAGCGAATGATCTCAAACGTCACAAAGCACGCCGGGATTTTTCGCGAGAGTTAATAGATGGATCGATTGGCAACGGATGCATGGGCGCAAAACATCGGCCGATTCGACGAGGCCAATCAATCCCCTCGGGAAATCACTCGAGGTAAAGGCGAAGCTCATGAACCAGCTCTCCATGCGGTCAAAGCGAAATTCAACTTAGCACTGGCTATATCGACCGCGCAAACGTCTACTCCAGGACAAGGCATGTGAGCGGACGCGACTTCAAACGTGGCGGGCGATAAAAGTAATCGCCCGCAAGGTTATGTGCGTGTATGACGCGACGATAGAGCGTCGGTGCTCAGCTCGCCGCGTCACGCATCACATGCAGCACGCGTGTGGCGATCAGGTCGCGCACTTCTTTGCCGTACTTGCGCATATGGTCGGTTGCCGCGTGCGCGTCGAGCGCTTCCATGCTGGCCCACTTCTCAATGACGATATAGCTGTCGGGACCGATCGCCTCGCGCGCGCCTTCGAGGCCGGCGTCGTTGTCGATGATGGGGCGATATTCGATGCAGCCGTCTTCGGTGTGTACGATTGGTAGTACGGCAAGAAAGCGTTCGAGCAGCTCGGCGCGGCGGCCGGGCTTGGCGGTCATGATGGCGACAACATGGATCATCTCGGGTTGCTCCTTCGTGGGCGTTCCACGCTAGCAAAGTAGACATTGAAAAGGGGTGAGGTTTACTGACCGGCGTCGCACTGGCTTTACTTGAACACGTGATGCTCGGAGAGGGCGCTAAAACGGCGCCACGCTCACTCATTCCGATGACGTAGTGAGCATGGTTCCGCAGGTTGGCGCTGAATGTTTGGCATGGCCGCAGAGATCGATCGCACACCAGGGTGGCTCAGTCGAAGGTGCCTCGATACGCCGGTGCGGCGTCGGCGCGGGTATTGAGCTCGAACATCACGCCGCCGGGCGCACGGCAGAAGAAGCGCGAGCCGCGCTCGTGGTCGATGACACCGGTTTCCATGATCACGCCATCCGCCAGCATCTGTGCGTGGAGTGATTCGACCTCGGCGCGCGACAGCAGCTCGAAGCCGACGTGGAAACTGCTCGGCCATTGCGGCGCATTCGCGTCAATATCCTCGATGACGACGTCGAAGCCGGGGCGCTTCAGAATCCAGTGGCCGTCCGCAGGTGCGATGCTGAAGCCCAGATAGGTTTCGAAGAATGCCGCTGTGCGTGCGGGATCGTGGGACGGAAAGCTGAGATGGTTGAGCTTCATCGGGAAAAGCGCGTTTGACATGGGGTCTCCAGAAGTGGTGGATCAAGCGATCCGGGTGACTTCATGATGTCGATGGCCCCTGCGTTCGCCAACTCGCATGGGCGATTTCGCGCGTTTCCCGCACCGGTGCAGGCGCTTCGCCGCCGTGGCCTCTCGGCACCCAATGCGTTTGCTCACATTTCAGCGCACGGCTGACCCGTCGAGGTAGCCAAAGAGCGCACCAAGCACACGCCGCTCAAGCGCTTCCGCGTCGGATTCACCGCGCACGCCAGCGGCATCAACCAGCAGGCGCACCATGGCAGCGAGATCGTCGGCGGCGATCTCCGGGTCTGGCTGCGGCGGGAGGTCGGGTCGGTCGATCGTGGCGCGCAGCAGCCCGCGGTAGTCGCTGACGCTCTCTACTTCCTGCTGCGCCTCCGGCCGCGTCTCCTCGACATCGAGCAGCCGTGCCAGTTCCGGTCGATCGAGCTGATGACGAACCGCCGCGCTGACCAGATGTGCCAGCGCGGCACGGCCGTTGGGCGCACCAAGTGCTGCGTGGGCATCATGGCCAAAGCGCTCTTTTTCGCGTTGCATCAGCGCGATCAACAGCGCGTCCTTGCCCGGAAAATACTGGTAGAGCGAACCGATGCTCACCCCGGCACGCTCTGCTACGAGGTTGGTATTGAAAGCACCGATTCCCTGGCCTTCGAGAATCTGCGCGGCAGCCTCGAGCATCCACGCATAGGTTTCGACCGCGCGTGGTTGCACGGGTTTCTTGCGAGGGCGCAGCGATGATGGTGGACGAGCCATGGTGTACTCGATTCTAGGGAAAAACGGCATCGGCTTCATCGCCTTCGTGCCCTACTGTGCGACTCACGATGAGAGCCGCATGTGCCTGTCGATGCGATTGCCATTGGCTGATCGCATCGGTGGACCGTCAGACCGCGTGCACGGATCGGCCTGTACGGTGCTGTATGAACCCAACAGGAGATGATCGATGAAGCAGGACTTGTATGTCGTGGCGGTGCTGACCGCGAAAGCGGGTAAGGCTGATGCACTGAGGGAACTCTTGTTGCCGGCGGTCGAGGCGTTCCGC
>Ga0302221_10002546_pt1 | contig 11303 bp, 18 predicted proteins | sample II_Palsa_E2_1_FD_193517 | JGI IMG/M metagenome (GOLD analysis project Ga0302221, IMG submission 193517) | Peat permafrost microbial communities from Stordalen Mire near Abisko, Sweden - II_Palsa_E2_1 | ecosystem: Environmental > Terrestrial > Soil > Palsa > Peat permafrost | place: Sweden...
AAAAAACCTCTGAAGGAAAATATAAGAAATTTTATTTAAGGTACGGAGTTCCCTCGATGGAAAAATTACTTGCTGAATTCTTTAAAATTGACCTCAAAAAAGTGGAAGAAGAAAGATGCGAAATCCTAGAACAAATAAGGAGCCATAATGCTGTATAAAATTCCCGCCGTATGGCATGAATGGGGATTAATAGAAGTAGAAGCGGATAGCCTCGAAGAAGCAAAGCAAAAAGTCCTTGATGCACCCTTACCTAAAGATGGTGAGTACATAGACGATAGTTTTGAAATCGATGAAGAAGGAATACCACAACATAATAATTTATGAAATTTATCATTACCTTTGGTTTTAACCAAGTAGACAATAAAGGAAAAAGTTTAGATAAATGTTATACAACTATCTTTGCTAAAAATAAGACTGAAGCAAAAGATGTTGCAACTGAGAAGTTTGGAGAAACATGGAGCAACCTTTACACTTCCGAAGCATCGGCAGGTGTTCATGTCCATAGCCTCAAATTCCTAAAAGAAGTCGACCTGTAAACTTTCTAACTATGATCGGAAACAACAACGTTATACAAACTATTCCTATTATTACTGATGAAGAGCTCAAAGTTCTTACAGATATTGAGATTGCTATAACTCGAGGGAAAGCACCAAATATCTATAAAGTAAAACAAAATCTTTATAGTGCAATTGATAGTGACTTTGTTGACTGGCTCGTTGAGGCAACAAAAACCAAGAAAGAAGATCTCATTGGCGCAACAGATATGGAAGAAAAATGGAACAATAAAACTAGGCTCCCACTAAGGATAGCACTCGTAAAACAGTTTAAGGGTTTGATACAAGAGGCTGCAAACGAACATCTAAGACCTCTAAAAGAAATAGAATTCCAAGTCACTATAAAAAAAAACGGAACTAAGAAAACTGAGATCAGAAATCTCTATACTGCAAGTGATGACGAATTTCTATGGTATCTTGCTAAGATAACAAAATCTAAAAAAGAGAAGATTACGAAAGGTGAAGATTTGAGTAAGGGTTGGACTAATAGTAATCGTTATTCAGTTCGTTTATCTATTATAAAACGTTTCCATAAAAGCATAAAAAGATCACAAAAGCTCATTGACAAATCGTAACTCTTTTGCTTATAAAATTTCTCACAATAAAGTCTTGACATGATATTATAACTTTAGTACAATGAATTAAATGCCTAGAAGAAAAGGATTTAAACTATCAGAAGAAGAAATAAAATCTGGCAAATTCAAAGAAAGGTTGGTGAAATAAGTTGCCAAAAGACATACAGTATTCTTCAGACGCTCGCTTCAAATTAAGAGAAGGCGTCAACAAACTAGCTAAAGCTGTCGTAACCACTTTAGGACCCCGCGGAAAAAACGTAGGGATAGACACGCAAGGGGATACGGTCAATGTTATCCATGATGGAGTTTCCGTAGCAAAACAAGTAGTACTCAAAGATCCGCTCGAAAACATGGGAGCAAAACTCGTCCGACAAGCCGCATCAAAAACCAATGATACCGCAGGGGACGGCACAACCACGTCTGTCCTGATCTCCGCCGAAATAATTAATAAAGGGCTGGATGAACTGGAAGCAGAAGGTAGTACGGTCAATCCTATGATTATGCGTCGAGGCTTTGAAAAAGCAGTTGATGTTGTCGTCAAGGAAATCGACAAACTAAAAACAGAAGTCAAAGAAGGCGAAATCCAAAAAATAGCTACAATCTCAGCTCAAAGTGAAGAAATAGGTAAACTTATTGCAGAAGCCCTTCAACAAGTAGGTAAAGATGGAATAGTAACTGTCGAAGAAGGCAAGGCTACAGAGCTCTCAGTCGAATATAAAGAAGGGATGGAACTTCTAAGTGGCTACCTTTCTTCATACTTTGTGACTAATACGGACAAAAATGAAGTAGAACTAGAACGGCCCGTTATCCTCATTACCGACAAAAAACTCAACAACTTACAAGACATGCTTCCAGCTCTCGAAAAATTCGTCGCTATGAAAGCAGAAAGTCTTTTCATCATAGCACCAGATGTAACAGGTGAAGCTCTTACTACATTAGTGTTAAATAGAATCCAAGGACGCTTCAAGTTGCTTGCAGTCAAAGCTCCAGGTTTTGGCGAGAATGTAAGGGAAATGCTTGAAGACATAGCCGTACTTACAGGAGGTACAGTTATCTCAGATGAAGTAGGTACAAAGATGGATGTCATCACCGCCGAAGACTTCGGAAGAGCAGACAAAGTATGGGCAGACAAAACTACTTTTCGCATTATTGGCGGCAAAGGGGACAAGCAAGCAATCGATGCCAGAGTAAGTCAAATCAAAGCAGCAGTAGAAAGAGCAACTCATGATTATGATCGCGAAGAATTTCAGAAAAGGGTAGCGAAGCTGAAGTCGGGCGTTGGAATCATAAATATCGGAGCGGCTACAGAGGTCGAATTTAAAGATGCCAAAGAAAGAGTTACAGATGCCGTGAGTGCTACGAAGGCTGCGTTAGATGATGGCATAGTCACAGGGGGCGGCTTGACACTTCTGAAGGTACGAAAATCACTCTTACCACTTATTGGAACCCTCAAAGGTGACGAGAAGCTTGGTGCACAAATACTTTATGATGCACTCGTAGAACCATTCAGATGGATTGTGAAAAACTCAGGCGGAGATCCAGAAGAAGCATTAATCAAAGTTGAAAGTAGTACAGACTTGAATTTTGGTTTCAATGCTCTTACACTAGAATTTGGAGATATTTCGGAAGTCATAGATCCAGCTAAAGTTACCAAAGAAGCAGTGATAAATGCGGTTAGTGTTGCTATGATGGTTCTTACCACAGAAGCACTTATCGCAGAAGAGTACGTAGCACCTAAATAATTATGAATCCTCTTAACGGAAATGAATTAGCAAGTATTTATACTAGTCTCGGTATCAGGCTTGATTCCCTCGGCTGTATCATGCTAGACGTCAGTAACGATATCATCCCAGATTTTCCAAGCTGGGATGATCTTTACGTTTCACCAGATCCCGTTAAATTTTGGATCAATGGTTTTGTCGCCAATGAAACTCCACATGTTACCGTTCTTTATGGACTTATGCAAAGCGGTAACAATTGGAAGAAATATGTAAATGATATCATTCGTGGTTGGAACATTTCTTCAGTCACAATTAAAGAAGTCGGTTACTTTAACAGCCCATATCCTGATGAACCTTACTATTGTATTATCGCCCACCTTGATATTTCTCCCGAACTCCAAGCTATGCATGATAGATTACGAGTTCTACCGCACGTAGACACCAACCCAGGCTTCAAGGCTCACATTACAATTGCCTACATCAAAAATGATCCCTTAGTCCGAGACAATGTGATTGGTTACTACAATTCTAGGCTTGCAGGCAAAGAATTAGACGTGCTTGGGCTCAATTATGGCGACAAAAAATAGTTGACTTCTCTCTGATATAATATAGTCATGGATCAAACGCTTCAAGCTTTTTTGCTTGACTTTGCAACAGAATTAGACAACTTATCAAAAACCCTTGGAGTCACCGCTAAATCCACACACTACTGTATGGGTTGTAAGGCAAGCAAACAACCAGATAATGTTCAAGAAACCACAATGAGTAATGGCAGACGCGCAGAAAAAGGTCAATGTCCAGATTGTGGTCGAAAAACCTTCCGCTTGCTTCCTAATAAGTAAAACTTCTTGACTTTTATGAAATCTTAATAGAATATTATATTCCATAAAAGAAGGGAAAGTTGTTTACGAATAGAAAATACCTCTTGACACGTTCACTCGTATTCAATAATATTATATTATAATTTTATGTTTACTCTTGCCAGTCTCCTTATTATTTTTCAAATTATTGTATTAGACGGTATCCTCTCAATCGATAATGCAGCCGCACTAGCGGCAATCGCAAAAGAACTCCCAGAAAATGACAAAACCCCATTATCACCTTTCTTTAAGAAAATACTTGGAGAAAGGCAACAGCAATCGGTTTTAAAGGTGGGAATCCTTGGTGCGTATGTAGGTCGCGGGATTATGCTTCTCTTAGCAGGCTTTATCATCTATTATGGATGGCTAAAGCTATTAGCAGCAGCTTATTTACTCTATTTGTGTGGCGTTCACTTCTTTAAATGGAAACCTCTTTTTGATTTTAACTTTAAAAGACTAAGCACTTTTTGGAAAACAGTTATTATGATAGAAATTGCAGACCTTGCGTTCTCTCTTGATAATGTGGCAGCTGTAGTTGCAATCTCATCAAACCTTATACTAGTAATAATAGGCGTATTCATTAGTATTATCATTATGCGTTTTGCAGCACAGATATTTATGAAACTAATTGATTTTGAACCTAGCCTAGAAAATGCTGCTTATGTTTTAATAAGTGCGATAGCTATAGAGCTTATTCTTCGAACCTTTGGAGTACAAATTCCCGAACTTTTGCAATTTTCTATTTCAGTGGCTATAATGGCAGGATTCATCTTCGTAGGTCAAATAAGTAAAGCTATCGACAAAATAGTTAAAGAAGCTATAACAGAATGAAAGGAGGTGAATAATATGGTAGGTAAAACAGAACAAGCAGAGCAAGAATTAAACGCATTGATTAAAGATAAAGGCTGGAAAGGTCATTTGACAATTGGAATTATTGCATTGATTCTTTGGGCACTTATTTCAAGCGCATTATTCTTAATCTTAAAAGCATTAGTAGAATTTATTTTACTTATAGGAGGAGTTATCTTAATTATTTTTGCGTTATATGAATATTTCCAACAGAAAGAAAAAGTGAAATAGTTGGAGAAATCTAAAAAAAAAGGAGGTGAATATATTATGCAAGCATATTGTGTTAAATGTAGAACAAAAAGAGAAATGAAAGACCCTCAAGCTGTTACTATGAAAAATGGTAAACCAGCAACCAAAGGGACGTGCCCAAATTGTGGCACTGGAATGTATAAAATCGGAGCAGCTAAATAAAGTTGCTTCAATGCTGGGAAGGAGGTGAATAAAATTTATGAATATTACAGTCAATAGCAAAAAAACGCTAGGGGACATTCAAGTTATGGCAAAAGACATTGTTGTAAAAAACAAAGTCGCAAAGTCACAAGTCGTAGCAGTCTTCGATGTCTCAGGCTCAATGGAAGACATGTATGACGAAGGAATCGTTAAAGCTCTTGCAACACGAGTACTCGCACTCGGACTTGAACTTGATGATAACGGAGTTATTCCTGTTTACGCACTTGATGGCGATTGTCGAAAGGTTGGAGATATAACAAAAGATAATCTCGATACCTTTGTTGACAAAAATCTTAGAAAGCTCGTAGGAGGCGCAACCGATTATGCTCCAACTATTAACAAAATAGTTGCTGATGCAGAAGCAGGCGATCCAATGTTAGTTCTTATCTTCACTGATGGTGAGAATGATGATGAGGATGAAGCAGACGAAGCATTAGTTCGAGCAAGCGAGCTTCCTATCTTTTTCCAATGGTACGGAATTTATGATGGCGATGAAGAGCCAGATTTTGATTTCTTACACGATATGGATGAAATGGAAGGACGCACAGTGGATAACGGTGGGTTTTCTCCATTAGGACTAGGTATCGTCAGCAAAACAGATGAAGGCGATGGCAGTGAAGAGCTCATGACCGACATGGTAAAGGAATATAAAGATTTCCCAGACAAAGCTGCAAAAGCAGGATCAAATTGGGGTAATCTTAGTAATACACACGAAGTATTAAAAGGTCACAAAAAATGGTTCGGGCTTTTCTAAAAGATAGTGGGCATTAAGATAACCACGGTAAAAACTTAAAATCTAATAAATGAAAGGAGGTGAATAAAATGACAGACCAAACAACAACACCAGCAACAACCCCCGCCGCAAGCGGAATTCAAGTGCTGAAGAAAGGTGGATCAATTCCTGTTGCAACAAAAGAAGGCACACCAATTAAGAAAGTTTATCTCGGTATGGGATGGACAATCGAAAAAGATGGTGGAGACAACTTTGACTTAGATTTCTCACTCGCACTGGCAGGAGCGGATAAGAAAATCAAAGATGTGGCGCATTTAATCTACTATGACAACCTTCAGTTTAAGGTTGGCGACGAAGTAGTTGTACAACATTCAGCCGATAATTTGACTGGTTCAACTGGATCAAATGACGACGAGTGGGGCACAATCAACCTCGCAGATGTGCCAGCAGACGTTCAGCACATCTTCGGTTTTGTAAATATGTACGATGCAGTCGTTCGAAAGCAAACTTTCGGAGACGTTACATCAGCATACTTCAAAATGATTGATGCAGAAACCAACAAGGAATTTGCAAATTATGAACTCGAAAAAGAGTTTGCTACTCATACAGGAGTCATGATTTTTGATATCCACAGAGTTGGACAGTTGTGGGAAGTAGCATTACTTGCAACGCCTATTGATGGAAGTATCGAAGAAATACTTAAATCATATCCGTTAGAGTAATTCTAAAAAAGTGTGCACACGCAAGCAAACCCAGGGTAGAAATGCTCTGGGTTTTGTTTTGTCCATAGTGGTATATTGACTTTCAAGAAATCATAATATAATATTATTATAGAATCAAAAATATGAATAACCAGCCTCAAACACAGCCCTCTATAGAATATAAACCAGAACAATTATCATGGTCTCTGTTCGGTGCCTGGAACAAGGCCTTTGAAATAAGAAAAGAACGAAAAATGGAACCAAGAGCTAGAATTTGGGCCTCAGAACTTGGAGGGGCATATATTGATCGCTATCTTAAAATGATGGGCGTAGAACCCACTACACCGCCAAATATGAGGTCTAAACGCAAGTGGGACATGGGGACTTTTTTTGAAGATTATCTCCGTGATATTCTTATGAAAGCTGATCTTCTCAGAGAAACTCAAGAATACCTAAAGTTCGAATATCCTGATCTTTTACCTGTCACGGGACGTTTGGATTTTATCGCAGGAGGTAAGCCTGATTGGGACAAAGCAAAAAAATATATCGAAGAATGGACGGAGTTAAGATGGCCCGAATTTAAAGGTCACTTTAGCCAAGAAATAGAAGAACAACTTCCGCGTTGGGTAGAAATCTCTTTTAACTTCTTAGATAATATGATCGCAGAATATGGCAATAAAGAATTAAAGACAATTATCATTGAGGCAAAAACTTGTTCTATGTTTATGTTTAATCGTTATGAGTCACTAAACAAGCCAAGCCCTCATCACGTATTGCAGCTCTTTCATTATTTAAAAGCAAAGCCCCTTAAAGAAGGACATATCTTCTACTTATCCAAAGATGATGGACGAGCCGTAGAATTTGGTGTCTTTAATCCACTACAACTATACGAAAATGCCTATAGGCATGATGTTGAGCAAATGTCTTATTACTACAAGAACAAAATTCAACCAAGTCTTGAACCTCTTATTCTTTTTGATCCAGATCGTGGAAACTTTACATCAAACTACAAAGTGGAGTATTCTATGTATTTATATCAACTCTATGGATTTGAAACACCAATGGCATATCGTGAATCAGTCGATACCAGAGTCAGACGCTTCAATGGTCTTATCACTCGTATCGCTGAAGAAAAATCGCTAACAAAAATGAATCAAGAAACAATGACCATTGTAGAAGAGTACTTCTCAAACTTTGATGAGCTTGTGGTTATAGCCAAGAATCTTAAGGCCAAAGGTAATCTTGCAGAAGATCACACAGAATTAGCAAACGAGAAAGATGAGGCATTAGTTTAATATGAAACTTTACGCAATTATAGTAAATTATCAAGGAAAAGATTTAGACGCCAAAGAAAAAGGTTGGTATATAACAGCTAATAATGAAGAAGAAGTATTTAATCATTTATCAAAAACTCAGTTTGAAGACTACGAAGGCGAAGAAGAAGGCTCAGGTGTAAGTGAATGGGCAAACTATTATGATGGCGATAAAAAAACCAAAGAAAGAATTATTAAAAACAAAGGAGATTTCGACGAACAATATATGGGCGAATTTTACGATATAAAATATGGCTGGGAAGAGATTGGAGAAGTTACAGATGCAGAAGCGGAGGTGTTAAAAAAGTTTAAAATCTTATGATAGTACGTCAATTAAAAAACTTAACACAAGAAGTGCATCCTGAAAGCAAAGAGCCTCTTGTTTTGATCAAGAATGGTAAAGAAATGAGTTTCACCAAAGCTGAGGCAGGCTCAATCGCTCGGTTTGTATTTAGTTATTTTCAATATTATTCGAGACCTAAGAAGAAAAAAGTTATAAAATCAAAGCCAGATCCTCTAGCTATACCAGAGGATCAAACAAATCTTTTTTAGAGATATAGTATAATGGTACTTACAAAATTTGGCCCTGGCGGTGAAGTGCTTCGCAGGGCGGCGATAACCTATGAAATTTCTGGAGGCGATCCAAGCGAGCTAGGTTTTCAGATTAGCACGGATTACAACGGACTAATGGTATTAGTCAGCAAGGAAGGCAAAATATACGCAGTTGGTGAAAGTCTAACAATTGGACATATCCATATCGTTAGAAAATTAGGAGGTACTCAACAAAAAGACCTAGAAGGTGGAAGTAAACAAACTAATGAAGCTGGTCGAAAAAATAAAACAAGTAACAGAAAGATTTCTGACAAGCACCGTTAATGTGACACATACAAGTCATGTGACATACACGGTAAAAATTAATGGTAAAACAACAAAAGAGGAAGAAGAAACGCTTTTCGTTGACGGTATGAGAGTAGATCCTAAAAGCGACGAAGGACAGAAGGTAATAAAAAAGCTCAAAAAAGACTCAGATAAAAGAGATAAAGCTTGGGACAAGATGGATGAAGCCTTCGAAAAAATGGACGAGGCTTTTGAAGCAGCAGACAGAGTCTTTGATGAAATTTAATTTAAAGAAGGAGGTGCATTAAGATGGGAGACAAATCACCAAAACCAAAAAACAAAAAAAAGAAAAAAGGCGGAAAAAAGTAAAACTTTTTTTAAAAAGGAGCGGATAAAGGATGGTCAGCCCTTGTCCGCTCCGTTTTGAAAAACTATGAATAAACAACGACAAGCATTACAACGGTTTGAAAGGCGACGACATCAAAAGCAAAACGCCAAAGAAATGAGAAAACGCGGTGGATACTTGACCTTTGAATGGCGTCTGTTTACTGGTAGAATAGCAACAAAGCTTAATAAGAGGAAGCAGTTAATTAAAGCTAGAAAAGAAGCGAAATTAGCCAATACTCAAATATGACATCAAAAGACGTAGTTTCAGTTGAGTATGCGCGGATGCTAAAGATGGCTGGACTGCCTCAAGCCACCACAGCTTACTGGTATGGGACAATAGCGTCTTTAGACACAATACAGGGAGAGGCTCCAATTGCTACAGAAAAAATAGGAAAAGTAAAATGGCGATTAGTTCTAGCTCAGCCTCCTGATCCAAGCGCCAGTGCTTATACTCTTAAAGAACTAAAAGATTGGATAGAAATATTTAAAGAAGCAAATCCTACAGATAAACCGTTGCCAGAAGTGCGTCAAGTCAATAAAACATATATTGCTAGTGTTGGAGACAAAGATCTATTTACGGGAAAGAGCGAACCTAATGTTTTTGCACAAGCAGTTCTCTATTTTATAAAAATACCTTAATATGTCAAACATTCAAGTTCCTACATTGTCGCTAGAAGAACAAGCAAAAAGACAAGCCTTAATTAAAAAAAAACAGCTTTTTATGTATGCCATTCTTCAGGCAAATGCAAATGGTATGAACTTCTGTGACGGCTTAACAGTTGATCAATTTAAAGTTCTACTCGCAGAATTTGCAAATACTCTACCAGGAGCGATGGGGATATCTACAGTCGATTATATGGTTCAGAACGGAGGTTACAAAACTTTGATTTTTAGCCATGAATTTCTTAAAACCTTTTTTGGAGAAGAAAATTGGTGGGCACATGGTTGCGCGATGCTAAAAATAGAACAGCCCTTGCTCTATCTTGAGCCATTTCTCAGGCCAGTTACCCCTAAACAAGAATGGAAGTAAAAACAACTCTTGACTTTCATAATATTCTAATATAATATTATTGAGTATTCGGTTTGTCAGTCGAGGTGTGGAAAGTTGGGTTGAGGCTTGGGTGGTGAGGCAGGTTTAATTTTTTAATATATGATTACATTAATAGCCGTTATTATAATAGTATTTTTACTACTTTTTGTTATTATTTATCTTTCGAAACATTACGTTGTCGTTTCTCCAAATCAGGCACACGTCGTAGTTTCTAGAGGCGGTGGTCGAAAAATCTATCATCCCTCTATGAAAGGTACTTCAAGCGCTTATCTTTATATACCCCTATTAATGCGACGAATTATCGTCAGCCTTGAAAACGTGAAGTATGAGCTTACGCAAATTGAACTTCGTGATCAGAATTTAGCTCCTTTTACTTGCGATATCACTTGCTGGTTCAAAATATCTGATCCTGAACTTGCAGCAGAGAAGCTGAATGTAGACTCAGACGGCTCGATTACGGACTCCATTCGCCAAACACTTAATGCTCAAATCCAAGGTATTACCAGAGCTGCTGCTATGAAACAAGAAATCCTTGATTTAATGCGAGACAGAACAACCTTCGGAGACAGTGTTTTTAAGGAAACGAACGGAGATCTGATCGAGTGGGGAACGCAGTTGGTGAAGCTCGAAATCATTCAATTTTCAGATATTCAAGGCGCACACGTTATTCATGATTATGAAGCTAGAAGGGAAGCAGAAATTTCATCAACTACTCGTCAAACAGTTGCAAAACAAACTCAGTTAGCTGAGATTGCAGAAGCAGTAGCAACCAATGCGTCAAATCAAGCACGCATTAGTGCAGACGAAGAAATTAAGATGCGTGGTATCCAACGAGATCAAGAAGTAGGGACACGAGAGCAGCTCTCTAGACAAAATATTGCAAAACAAGCTGAAACAGCAAACACTCAAGAAGTGCAAGCGGAAAAAGCAAAGATTCTTGGTGAAACCTCATATAATGCAGAAGCAGCGGTTGTTGCAGCTGATGGTCAGGCAAGGGCAAGGATAAAGCTTGCAAGTGGAGAACAACAAGCAAAGATCAACACTGCAACTGGAGATGCCCAAGCTATTAAGCTTAATGCAGACGCTCAATCTGAATTAATTAACAAAACAGGAACGGCGGAGGCAGCGGTCATTCAGAAAAAAGCAGATGCTCAGAAGAATTTCCAAGATGCATCTAAAGATATTGAGTTGACAAAGATCGCAGCAGATGTTCAAAAAACGATGTATGTGTCTATGGCAGAAGCATTAGCCAAAGCAAATGTTCAGATCATT
>Ga0302221_10002547_pt1 | contig 11300 bp, 14 predicted proteins | sample II_Palsa_E2_1_FD_193517 | JGI IMG/M metagenome (GOLD analysis project Ga0302221, IMG submission 193517) | Peat permafrost microbial communities from Stordalen Mire near Abisko, Sweden - II_Palsa_E2_1 | ecosystem: Environmental > Terrestrial > Soil > Palsa > Peat permafrost | place: Sweden...
TGTTCAACATATTTACCTTGCGCCTTATCGCCTTAAGCAGCTAGCTCGTAGGCTTCTAAGTCAATTACCTTCGGTTTTACATGCACACTCAAATTATTTTTTATGCATGGATCGTTGTTGTACCCAGGTGGCAAGTAAATAAACCGAGCCTTGCCGCCCGCTTGCCAAACTACTTTATAAGCTTCTTTTGCACTTACAAAGCAATTAGCTATATCATTTCCTAACAAACTAGCATTAGGAGTGACGGAGCCTTGTTCAGAAATAAAGAAGCGTACGTTATCGACGCCACCCCATTCTGTTGCAAGTGTTTGGCTAATATTCGGATATTGGAACTTACGTACAAATCCGGTGATGTTGTTCAGAACAGGAATCATCCTGGTCGTGAGCATACATCCGTACGAATCGCCAATAGGCGCTGTCAGTTCTGTTACTTTTATGACCTATTGCTAGGCGGAGCAACCTCTTCGGATCGCTCTCTCGGTGTTTCCATCGAGTTCAGACTATCGCATCTATTAACATTAAATGGATTTTTTACCAGGATCACTTCTTTCCATGAATGTCCAAGCTATAGGTTTTGCATTTCCCATAACCTTCGTTCGATATCCATCAGACCCACGAAAATGAGCGTCTGTCCAAATTTGATCATTATCAAATTTTATGAATATTCCTTTGACATCTTCAGGAGGAGTTAAATCATCCCACTTTATCCATGCGCTATCAATAGTCTCAGGGTTTAGTCGTTTACGGTGTATTGTAAATTCCTCATGTGTTATCTTTTTCTCATGTGGAATCAATCCCAATTGGCTTATCTGGCAGGAATAATTGACGGTGAAGGAAGCGTTTACCTTCAAAAGATCGTCAGAAAAACTGGTTTCCATTATGACCTACGATTTCACGTTGTTAATACCAATCAAAACTTGATCCATTGGATCAAAGATAACTTTGGAGGATTGATCTACAAAAAAGATAGGTCCTCTCATTCCAGAAATTGGAAAATCCAATATACATGGAATGCTAGTCGATCTCTTTTCGATCAAATCGCTCCTCACATTCTTCCTTTTCTCATAATTAAAAGAGAGCAGGTTGAATTGGGAATTGCATTTAGAAAGACCTTTATCAAATCCAATAGACATTATGGGGATATGATCGCCTTGACTTCTTTTAGAGAGGACTGTCTTCATAAGATGCGTTCCCTAAATAAAAAGGGTTTATAATACTTCCGCCTTGTTATCCTTCCACTATGCAGCGGCTAGGAACTCCAAGTCAATTACCCAAGATTTTAATTCGGCACACTTTTTACCGAATTTGAGATCGGCTTCAACAATGCTGGTGATGTACTCACCAGAATTATTTTGCAAAACAGTAACGACATCGTCCACATCGGCGATGTTCATTTCCGTCGGCAAATCGCCGTTTGTTCCGTTTCAATTCTGTTACTTGATTGACCAATTACCAATTTGCTACCGGTATTTACCGATTTGGTATTTGGCGAGGAAGCCTATTGCACTTCCCTCATTGTGTTTCCACAATGTTCAGAGCACCGCATCTCTTCGAGAACTTTGTTACCTATGAAATTTAGATCTTTATCCCAAACCAATGGAGGTTCGGCGTTTTCACTTATGTCTAATTTTCCAGGACAACTTTCTAATAGTTCTCTCAATAAAGAGTCTTCTCGCTTGCTTCGTTCATCGTCTTTTTTAGTTGACTGCGACGTACGCAATCTGATATCATTTTTGCTTTCACACATTATGGACACCATGAATCATCGGGAAAAATTGGCCTATCTCGCAGGAATTATTGACGGAGAGGGAAGTATCATGCTCTGGAAGAGCGAAATTGACCCATCTAGAAGAGGGCAATTCAATCTTCGTGTAAATGTTTCCGCAACCGATAAATGCCTTATGGAATGGCTTTTTCAAAACTTTGGAGGCCATTTCTATGAAATGAACGCCCCCAGCAGAAAAGCTAATCCACATTGGAAACAACAATATATTTGGGAAGTCCGAAGACCTCAAATGTTGCAGTTCCTTAAAGACATCCACTCTTTTCTCGTCATCAAAAAAGAACGCTGTCAAGTAGCCATTAGATTCAGAGAAACATTTGCTAAACGCGAGCGATTTCTCACGAAGGAAACCTTCGATCTTCGCATGAGTCTTTATGAGCAGATGAAACATCTAAATACCCGTGGTTCCTAAAAAAGTTCGACCTTGTTGTCGCCGTTCAAATTGCCTACGCTCGTACTCGTAACATGAAATCACTTCATCTTCAATTTTTGTGTAATCACCAAATTGACGTAAAAAACATGGATCATCGGTTATCGAAGAAAGAACTTGATTGTTCAAAAAATCAAGTAGTTGTTTTTCCGGGACATTTATAAGACATTTGAAATAATTTTCTATGTTTTCGTAGGTCATAAATTTACGCTGCGAGTTCCAAGTCTATCAGAGAAGATTTATACTGCGCAAAGTCTACGCAGTTAATTACCGACGCCGAACTTTCTAGTTGGTCCCTAACGAGAATGTCTTGCGTTTCTCGAAGACTCTGTCCTAAACGTGCTGCTGCACTATTTAAAACTGGGTCTTCATTGGTACGTTTCTGTTACTTAATGACTTACATTGATGTAAGCGGGGAGGTTCTTCGACACTCCCTCACGGATTTCTTCCTGAACTATAGTCCGTGTCCTGACTGTTGCATACGCTCATCGCGTCCCTCTCGCTCAGTCGATCACCCTGCACATTTCTTGCTTGGGCCTCGTTGGCCTGTTCTAGGCTTTCCGAGTCAATCAGAGAAGGTTTATTCACCACTACTTTTTTTCCTTTGCGTCTTTGTAAGACAAGAAGATTCTGATAGCATTTTTCTCTAAAATCTAAAGTTTCTCGAGATATGCCTAAATGAGCCCCTTTTCTCATTGGAGCATAATTCTGACAATACCCTAACAAAACTTCAGCATTCTTTTTTTTAGCTGTCATATATGGCAATATTTTCTCTATGAATTCGATTATTTCTGAAGAAATAACTAGTTCCCAGACTTGTCTTCCCTGCTTATAGGTGATAGATCCTTTTGGAAACGATTCCCATATAGCTGAGGTAGTTCTTGAATCTGTTTCTCCGAAACTGATTTTTGCTACATATGTAGGATTGATGCATCCTCGCCTTGATAAATCCCTTTTAGAAATCATAAAGCATCCGTCGGTATCCATTAAACCGGCTATATATGCCCACCTTTCAGGAGTTTCAGTGCGTGTTCTGCATGTAGTATCTATTTTCGTTTCATCGTGAACTTTATTGAGATATTGACAAACATTATAAGCGTCTTCTCCTCCCATTTCTCCTAGACAAAATTTAAGAACAATTTTAGCTTGCTCTTTTTTCGATCTAAGGTGTGTAAAAACAATGGGAATGGCAGATGCACATCTATTTTTTGAGTTACAATACCATCTGTATTGTTTTCCTTTAACGCATACAGATCCATTAATAAGAGAAGAAACTTTTTTTATAAGATCTTCGCTTGATTTAACTACCGATATGCCAGGAACATACATACAACCCTGAGGCTTATCTTTTCTAGCCACCTTGCTTATGTACATGCATCCGTCTCCATCTATGACGCCCGCTAAATATGCTTTATCTTCTTCTCTCATGATACCTCTAAGTTTATGCTCAGTGTATCATGTTTACAATTATGCCGCAATCGCCAAATTTGAGTCTTGCTCAATGGTGACTTGGCGAGTTAACACTATATCATACTGTTACTTTGGTGACCAATTACCGATTTACCATCGATATCTACCAATTTGGTAGTTGGCGGGGTTCCCTCTTCGGAGATCCCTCCGTGATTTTATTTATTGTCACGGTTCAGACTGTTGCATACATCTTTCGACGTCCCCTCCGCTCAGTCGTTCACGGTCCATTTCTGGTTCCGCCTCGTTGGCCTGTTCTAGGCTTTCCGAGTCAATCAGGAGGGGTTTAATCTACTCATTTAAACAGTTTAAGTAGCGTAAACTCGTACTCGGCAATCGACATCGACTCGATTCAATTGCTGAGAGGGAGGGTTCATCTGAGAGTCATCTAGAGGCACGGGAAATAGATCTAGCCGATCATATCTCGATTGCCTGTCAATGAATCCCTGATTGTCTGGAAGTTCCACTGGGCTTGCGAAGAGCATGTGAATCAAATTATGCTCTGGCGTACTCAGTAACTTCGCATTGTATCGCTGCTGTATTTGAGGCGGCAGCGTGTTAATGCCTACAGTCATGGGTTAAACCTATTTGGTTAGTACCCTCCGCTCATCGATGCGTATTTCAAAGTCTCATTCCAAAGCGCGTCTTTTTCTTTCTTAGTTTCCGGATAACGAAAAGCCTGAGCCATAGGACGTTTATCAAATGCCTGTGGGGAAGCAACAGTTTTTTTATTCTGTTCCAACCGTTTCTCAACCTCTTTCTCTCGTCTTGCGTCCGGAACCTTCGAGATAAGTCCTTTGGCTTTGATCGTCTCATAAGCCAAAAGAGCCGCGTCGAAAGGGTCCTTGTTTTTAGCAATCGTTTGAGCTAGTCGAGGGTAAGTTTCATCTAGCAATGCTAACGTCTCAGAATTGACAACATCGTCGAAGTCCGAATACTCGCGCCTCAGATCGTTAAACATCGAAACGGCTTTTTGCTGTTCCGATACTTTCGTGAGTTCGTCCAGCTTTCTGTTGAAGTGATCTTGCTGCTGTTTGAGAGCCTTAACGACCTTTTCGCCAGGAATGTATTCTTCCTTTTGAATCTGCTGCAAAATGTCTTCTTCAGAGGGCTGAGCACCCATTGACTGATTGGTCAACAGCTGCTTGATGAGTTCCTCTTGAATCTTAACTTTCCGATTTGCCTCTTCTTCTCTTCGAATCGCATCGTCCCTATCCCTTCTGACTTTCTTGATCCATGACTTGTCTTGATGATCAGTCCAGACTTGAGCCTGGGTAAGAGAGCTGTCTTGGATTGGTTCCTGAGCTGGTTCCGTCTGCGGAGAGGCGGTCTCCATTTGTGCTTGTTCTAGCACCGCGCCTGTGTTTTCGACTTCTTCCATTTTTTCTCCTGTTAGGATCTCCCTATTGAAGCTAGGGGTGCTTAACTGGACATTAATGTAGAAATTTTTATAGTCAAATTAGAGGCAACAATTTGTTTTGTAAGTTATGTAAAAGTAAAAGACCTAAAAAAGATTTCTTTGGAAAAAAGATCTGTTATAAGTGCGAATATGCCCGCAAGATCCGGTTGGTAAAGCGGGTGCGCAGATGCAAAGAATGTAGCAAGGTGGTTCCGCAACGTCGGTGGTCATACTGCGGGGTGGAATGTGCTTCAATGGGAGAATACCGAGCCAAGAGAAGCCATTGGACAAGATTGCTCTCGCAAAGGCTTCATCAAGCTGGCAGTAGAGTTGCAGAAAGGTGGGGATGGGGAAAAGACCGGATCTTTAATTTAGAGTAGAATTTCCAGTTAAGCTGTAAGCAGAGAATCTACCACTGGAGTTTGATTGCGTAAGGGGCGGTCCCTAAAATTAGGAATGGGAACCCATTCTAAGTCGGGATGCTTATAGAATCCAAAATGGGTTAGATCGAAATTTTGCCATGCTTTGATATCTGCGATGAAGTCCGGATCGTATTGATCAGCATAGGATAGAGTCGTCCACATCTCGGACCAGTGAGGAAGACACCAGCAGAACCTAAGATCTTGAGTCTTAGGATCTTTCCAGAATACAGTAGTATCATCTTCGGGCCACGGACGGTAGCCAAAATAGAGAATGCGTCGAGCGAGCGTTTGTTTCATTTGAAGATCTTTCTTCTCATGAACGACGAGGTAGTAGGGCTTGCCCTTGAGATCAAAGTTTTTGATAGCATCGTTGATATCATCGACGAGAGAGGTGGTGAGCTCGCGGCTCATGTCTCCGATCTCAATTTGATCTTCGTGCCGATTGTGAGCTTGAGCGTCGAGGTAGATGCCTCCCACAGTCTTACGGGATGGGTCGTAGATCGATGTATTGGGCTTTGAGAGAGTTGCGTTTGTTGCCGTACCTAGATGGAGCATTCATCCTCTTGTTTTTAGCTTTTGCGTATTTGGGCTTTATCTTCTTCTTTGAGGTGATCATGGGAGGAATGTATTGAGAGTCAGATTGCAAAGGGACCATTATTGCTTCGGTATGTGAGTTGTGCAGGTCTGCGCAGAGCGAAGCATTTGTTTTTCTTGCTTAGCTTGCGCATATTTTTCATTCCATTTCTGGGTGCGATAGGTGGGCTCGCCACTCTTAATCGGACCTTTTTGCACTTCGACTTTGTCTTTTTTAGCCATCACATCACCGTTCCTTTTTTCACGAGCTGCTTGCCTTTCGTGAGACGCGTTTTCCTCACTGGCGTAGGAGACATCCTCTCCTCCTTTATTGATGTCCAAATTTTTTCTTTGCGACTTTGTCAGTTCGATGACTTCTTTCCAGTCCTCGATGCCCAAAGTCGAACCCATGATAACGGGTCATTTTCTTGGGTTCTAATGCCTTCTTAGCGGTCTTTTTTTTTATCATGGAAGTCTTCATTACGAATACCTTCCCTGATAACCCTGCTTGCGAATCTCAGAAGCTTCTTTGCCCTGGAACGCATCTTGTCTCTCAATGTACTCATCGGTTCTGCTGAATCCTTTTTGAGAAAAGTCCTTCTCCGGCTTTTGATAATCCTCCACGTGAGGAGACATATCCCCTTGCTTCAATCCTCTATTTTTCATTGATTCTTTCATGCTTGCTCCTGGCCTTGCGGCGTTTCAATTTGAGGCTTAAGAGCATTTAATATGCCCACAGCCTTTTCTATTTGATCTATGTCTATACTTTGAATCTCCTTGAGAGATTTAATTATATTCAATAGTCCAGCCGATTTGTCTTCTTGCGCCCTTTGAATGCGCTCCGCATTGAGCGCTTTATCCACCTGAATCTTGGCTACTCTCTCCTGGGCTAAGCCGTCTTGAGAGCGTGCGTAGGACATCTTGGTTTCGTTATCGACTTGCATCTGCTGCATCTGGAGCTGGGTAGCGGCTTGTTGCTGTTGAGCCGCAGCCTGTTCGCGTTGCTTGACGCGCTGAAGGAGTTCATCTTTATTCTGGATCAGGAGTTTAGGCAGGATATCGGACCACTCTATGGGTCCACCCATCTCCTTGACATACATGAGTTGCTGTGCTTCCAGTTGCTGCTGCGTTTCTGTCAGCACTCCGAGAGCGACCTTGCAGCCGTACTTGTAGAAAAGCTTGTTATCGAACTCAGCAGTAGGGTCTTCTCCGAGGATTTGCTTCATCTTTCCGAACGTGTAGTTGTTCTGGATCATCTCAATGGTAAGATCTCCATCGAGCCTTTGGAATTCATCGAAGTTGTCGAAGAGGGGCATCATTCGCGTCAGAGAGGCTGATTGACGCAGCATCGTGATAATTCCGGCCTTATCATCGATTTCTTGTCCCATCATCTCAGGAGTCACGCCAGATATGAATTGCGTGATGTCCTTGAGCATCTCTTCCATTTGGAGAAGTACAGGGGAGGGAGGATCGATATGCAGTTTTTCCACTTTGTCGAACATACCGACTTGCGTGGTCAGCACCCGACCGTTGCCTTGATTAAGTGCATCGTCAGGAGTGACTAGCGCCCCTTTCTCCATCTTGATGCCCATTTGCTGAGCCTCGATCTGATCCAAGTCATTAACTTTGAGGCGGTTGAAGAGGTACTGGCTGTCGCGGCAGTCCCTTGAGATTCCACGGAACTTATAAGCATAATAAGCAGTGTCAGGAGAGAAGTACCCAAGACAACAAGTAACAGGGTAACGGTCAATACCATAAGGGGATGCCTCATCAATAAGCAGCCGATCGTTGATGATGATTGAACGTCGGACTGTGGGTTTAGGTTGTTTGCGAACGACGAAGAGCTTTTTGCCTTCGACCATATTGCCTTCAGCGTCTTTGAATTGGCCTCGCATGATGTCACGCAGCTGTTCATCGTCTCCGCGCCATTCTTGGCACTCTTCCGTCTTCCGATCGATAATGAAAGTAGCTTCGCGACTTGTTAAATACCAATACTCATCAAATGCAATTAAGTTAGGAAATTGTATTTGATATACTTCCGGCATGTAATAAAATTTATCATCCCTATAACTACCGCGTGGCAAAGATAATATGTCGTCTGAGAGCTCTGGATAGAGAGTGGCGGCTTCATAGCGATCGAAGAATGTGCGCATCCACCAGAATCGGCAATCGCTCATGTCTTTCTTGCGAAAATATGGATCGAAGAGGCACGAGCGCATGTCGATATAGCGCTTCTTGATATCTCCCGAAACGATATCGGACGTCTGATCGATATAGCTGTAGCAGAAGCCGAGGCCCATCGTGAGCGCTCCCTTTTCAAAGACATCGCTATAGACGTTGTAGCCGTCTGATTTGCCCAGAACATGATAGAGTGCCTTAGTGAACTGATCGGCGGTCTTCTGAGAAGCGTTGAAGACAGGGACACACGTGGAAACTTTGCGGTTGCGGCGCTGGTTGCCTGAGGCGGTGGAAATGAACCCTTGTACCAAGTTGAAATTAAATATCTTACGGCGATATGTAGCTACGCCAGGGAAGATGAGACCCCAGAGATCTTGATCTCCCATCGTGAAGCGATCGTCTAGGTCGGCTTGGTACCACTGAGTCTGCAATATGTTAATACAGTCAGTATAGTTTTTTTCCATACTGGCTTTAATCGACAGATCAATAGAACTATCTGGGAAAAAAATTGGATCATTATTGCGAATAGACTCACCATCAGGTTTTAACCTAATGGTTTAAGAGATAAATTTAATTGGCAAAGGGAGAGATTACTCGGAGTGGATCGGCCACTCTCGATCGCTATCATCTCGATCCCATCCATCTTCATCGCGCGATACTAAATGGAGCACGTGGGAGACATCGAATCGAATATCCATCATGTCCTGACGGAGATCTTCGATTTGCGCATAGATCTTTTCTAAGACTGCCTGAAGAGTACCCGCATCTACCAGGTTATTTGGTACGAGGGGTTGCGGAGACCTTTTCCTGGCATTTCTTACTGTTTTCATATTAATTTCCTTCAGTTTTCGCTTCTTCTTTGGTCCAATAATTCACCAATCTGCTCATGATTTGGCGAATCTGCTGACTGTTCCATCCCATCAGTTTGGCTTGCCAGAAGGCGGTCTTAGCGAGAGCCAAAAAGATGCATTTCTCGTCCGTTTCCAAATGGGTTCTTCGCCATTCGTGCAATTCATCCAGCATGTCCGCGTAATCTCCTATATCATCAGGGGTAAGAAAGGGATGCATTTTGTTCATCTTTTTTCCTTCTCTTTTTGGTCTCGGGCATCTTGACACTCTCGAATAATCGCCGCCACTTCCCAAACAATATCTTCTGCGGGCATATTCATGGCCTTTCCCATATGGAAAAGGGACCAACTGAATGCATAAAAAAGGGCACCCGCCGACGAATCGATATTCTTCACACTCCACTTGGCGAGTTCGTCTAGGAGATCCTCGGCCTCGTCAAAATCATCGGGAGTCATTGTCTCAATAGAATCGCTCATCATCCTCCCCAGAATTTGCGCAAAATGCTATAGTCTTTTTCTACGCTTCCTGTGCCACCCACGATCCTGTCTACACCAGCGCAAAGGTACCGAAAAGCGTCAGCGGCGTGAGATGCATCGTTATGTAGAGGCTCGCTAGTCCACCCTCCAAAATTAGCGTTCCATCTCTTCTTGTAATTTTCAAGATGTTTGAGCCCTTCCATACATTTTCTTTCGTCGAACCAACAGCGACTAAGAGTGGTCTTGACAAGGTTGATCCCTTGGAGGAATCCATGAGGCTCGAGAACTAATCCAGTGAGACCCAGAGGGCGTGCCTGATCCACAAATGTGATCCCTCCGCGTCCTCTCGCATTCGCATCGGTTGGCCACATATGCGTCCCGTAGTTGTAATTCTTTGACTTTAACATAATTGCCATTTGATCTAGTGGAGTATTATTCTTCATCCAAAAGTCAATTACTCTAATATCGTCTGAGCGAGTCACTTGAAAGAACCAGATAGCTGTCATGTCCCCTTGACCTAAATCCCAAGCCGTGTGAACAGGAAGAGAACGATCATAGGAAACATTTGTCACGTGTCCCGAGTCATACAGTTCTTTAAGATAAGTAGCATACCAGTACCCCTCTTGGCTAGCGGCGAAGGCCTCATCAGGTGTCGAGGGAAACTCCCTGAGGATGTCTTCCTTCTGTGTTTTCCATTTGTTTGCATACCACCATTTTTGGGGTTCGCTCAAGACGATACCGCCGAGTGCCAGCTTGGCGAAATAGTCTTTAAGATCTTGGGAGATTTCGACAGAGACACCCATTGTGTAGAAGGGATGCTTCCACCAGGGGAAAAAGAAGAACTTGAAGTCTAGGTTGGTGAGGGAGGGCCTGGGCTTTCTGGCTTCTTGGACCATCTCATAAAAGAAACCCTCCCTACCCTCCGCAGTAGATTCGATAACCATGCTCTGGCCCGCGTGAATGGTGTTGAGAGAGCCTGTGACAATCTCTCGAGCTTTCTCGGGGTTTTTAGCGCAGACCTTGCCGAATTCGGATATGTGCAAGTACTGAAGTGTAGAAGAGCGCAATGATGTACCCACGCGGATAGCTGAGCCGTGGGAAAACGAGAGTTCTTTGGCTGAGTCACCAGTCGGTCGAAATAATGAGCGAATCGTGGGGTGTAAGTGATCAAACGCGTACTTAAGCTTGTCTTGGAATAGGTTGGAGGCATCATCCAAGGTATGAGCGACGATACCCGCTTGCATATTGTCGTTCCACAAAATATTGTCGAGGTGCTTAAGACAGTAATATGTCGTGATGCCAAGCTGCCTGGCTTTGAGAATGATCTTGCATGGGTGCTCATCAGCACTCAGTTCCTGTTGTGCCCAGTTCGGACGAAAGCGGATCCTCTTCCCTTCCTGGTCCTTGATGAAGTAAAGATTGCTCATTCTCCAATTCGCGTCTCCTAGCATTTTCAGCTCGGGAGTTTGCGTCAATCTCTCTAACCGCTCTTCGGATCGCATCTTCCGCTACCTCTCTGATTTCATCGCGGCTGGTATCTCGTTGACCTAACCAAATCTTACCAAGCCAAATAGCCATGTTGGCATTGGTCTTGGATAGAACGAACTGATTTCTTCGCAGACTGATTTTTCCGTTAGCCCCGAACTTTTCATAGACGCTCGAATAATTTTCCCCGTAATGCTCTTTGACTCTGTTACTTAGAGTTTCTGGATGCACCTCTAAA
>Ga0302221_10002549_pt1 | contig 11297 bp, 1 predicted proteins | sample II_Palsa_E2_1_FD_193517 | JGI IMG/M metagenome (GOLD analysis project Ga0302221, IMG submission 193517) | Peat permafrost microbial communities from Stordalen Mire near Abisko, Sweden - II_Palsa_E2_1 | ecosystem: Environmental > Terrestrial > Soil > Palsa > Peat permafrost | place: Sweden...
TTTAAAAATTATTAATTTAAAAATTATTAATTTAAAAATTATTAATTTAAAAATTATTAATTTAAAAATTATTAATTTAAAAATTATTAATTTAAAAATTATTAATTTAAAAATTATTAATTTAAAAATTATTAATTTAAAATTTATTACTTATATTATATTAAAGAATTAAATATAAAATAATCGATTTATAATTCTTGTTTTTTTTTAAATAATAAATTTTTTAATATTATAAGACTTTAAATTAATAATATATTTTTTATTAAAAATAATACTTTTATTAAAAAAAAATAATTAAGATTAATAAAAACTTAATTCTTAATTAAAGATCGGGAATAATTTATTTTAAATTATAAATTAAAGTTTAATGATAATATTATTTATATTAAAAATACTTTAAACTTAATTATATTTATATAAGTATAATATAAAAGAGCGTGTTTTATTATATTTATTTTTAGTGTTTTAGTTAATTTCAAGAAGATCTTGTTATAATAATATAAAGAATATCACATAGTCATTAAAGCTTAAAATATAAGAATTAGTCTTTAATATAATTTATAAAAGAATTTAATATTTTTTTATTTATTAATTATAGTTTAATCTTTTTTAGTTTTAAGCTTTTTTATTATTATTATATATTTATATTAAGTTATTATTTTATAATTTTAAAATTATATAATTTTAAGTTATTTTTATAAGATTTTATTTATTATTATATCTTTTTCCTTTATATATTTTTTAGTAAATAATATAAAAATATCGAATATAATTAAATTAAAGTTTTTATAATCTTTTAAAGTTTTTATAAAACAAGACTTTAATTTTTAATATTTAAAAAAAAAATTTATTATTTTATTTTATATTTATCGGGATATATTATAATTATAATAAAGATATAATTTTATTATTTTATATTAATTTTTAAAGAAATCCAATAATATAATATTAGATTAATTATAAAATATAAATTTAATTTTAAATAAAAAAATAACGTTAATAAAAATTAATTTAGAAAAAGAAAATATAAAATAAAAAAGAAAATAGAAATTATAAAAAAATAATATAAAATAATTATAAACTAAATATAAATATTAATTCTTAATAATAAAATAATATTATTAATTTTAATTTTAATCTTTATTATTTTAAGAATAAGTATAAAAAGATTATTAATTTAAATCTAAAGACTTAAACCAAGGAATAAAAATAAAGGATTAAAAAAAAAAAGAGTCTTATTTTAAATAAAGAAATAAAAAATACTCGGGAATAAACTTTAAGAAAAAATAAAAAAATATAAAAAAAAATCGGAAATTAATAAAAAAAAAAATTAATCACGAAAGAATAATAAATAATAAATAAAATAATAAGAATAAACTTATAAAAATTAAAGAATAATCAAGTAATAAAAATAATTAAAATAAAATATATAAAATAATTTTTTAATTAAAAATATTAAATAAATTAATAATATTTAAAAGACAAGTATAGAAATAATAATTTTAAAGACTTTTGTTTAAAATATTAATTTAATTATAATAAAGAAGAAATCGGGATATAATTAAAGTAAAGTATAAATAATTAAAAAACAAAGAAAAAAAACTTAAAATCTTTAAAAATTTTTTTTAAGAAATAAAAATCTTAATCTATATTAAATATTAATTTATTAATAGAGTCTTTAAAAAAATAATTAAAGAAAAACTTAAGTATTATAAAATTAATCACGATAAATTTTAATATTATAATCTTATAATTTAAAGATTAATTTCTCGTTTTTAGAATTATATTTAAAAACAAGATTATTATTATAATTAATATATCTTTATTACTTCTAAATTAACTAAAAGTATCTTGATTTTAAGAAGAGAATATTTTTATTTTTTTTTAAAAAAATATAATAATTTTTATAATAATTATAAAATATTTAAAAAAAAATAAAAAAATAAAAATTATTTATTATATTTATTTTTAATATAAAAATATTATTATTATAATATTAAAATATATTAAGATAAACTACGATAAAGATAAATTCTATAAAGCTTTAAAGAAAAAATATAAAAATAATAACTAAAAAATATTTTATTTTAATTAAGAATTTTTAGAATAAATTATTAAAAAAAATAAAAAATAATAAATTAATTTTTAAGACTTATATAAATTTATTTAATTAAATCTTAAAAATATTAATTAATCGAAGGGAGTTTAATAAAATATAATATATTAAAGAATTTATAAAAGATTTAAATAATATAATTAAGAATAAAATTTTTTAAAATATTAAATTTAAATCTTTTAATATATAAATTTATAATTATATTAAGATATATAAAATAATAATTAAAATATATAAAATAAAGAAGAAATATTAACGATATAATAAATATAATAATTTAAATTATATTAAAATTAAATAAACTTATTTTAATAAAATAATAAATAATTTATTTTTTAAAAAAAATTAAAAATATATCTTGTTTTTTCTTTTACTTATATTAATCCTTAAGACTTTAAGAGATTTTATTAAAGAATATAAAAATTAAGTAATATTAATATTAACTTAAATTTTTAAGATTAAATAATTAATATTTAATAAAATTAATAAATTAATAAAAAAAAAAATAAAGTTAAAAATTTATATAATAATTTAAGATATTCTTAATAATATTATAAATAATTTAAGGAAGATAATTATTAATAAAATAAAATCTTTAATATTATTTTAATAATTATTTAATAATTAATATAATTAGTCGAGTGAATATAATTAATTAAATAGATTTAATTAACGAGATAAATTCTTATAATATAAAAGAGATCACGATAATAAATTTTAAGATAAATATAATAAATATAATAAATATAATAAATTTAAAAATAATAACTATAAAAATAAAGATTATTAAAACTTGGAATAAATTAAAAAAAGAATAATTTAAAGAAATTTTTTTAAATTTATAAGTAATATAAATATTATAAGATTTTAATTAATTAATAAAAAATATCTTAAATATTATAATTAAACTATTAATAAAGTAAAGAATTTAAAGTATAAAAATTATTATTTTTATAATTATTTATTAATATAATATTTAATAAAAAAAAAATATATTTATAAATTTTAAATTTAATAATATTAAAGATTATTAAAGCTAAAAATAAAAATAATATTATTATTCTTTAATAAAGATCAAAGATAATTTAATTAAGCTTAAGTTATTATTTAAAATAAAGAATTTAATTATAATATTAATATTAAATTAATAAATCTTTAAAGAATAAAAAATTTTTTTATTTAATTACTTAAAAGTAAATAAAAATAATAAATACTTAAAGGAATTAAATAATATTATTCTTTATTATATAAAAAAACTAAAATAAGAATATAATATAAAATAATAATAAAATTATTATTAAAAGAAGTTTTAAGTATAATAAATATTAATTTTAATTTAATTTATTAAATAATAATAAATTAAAGGATTTATATAAGTCTTTACTAATATTAATATTTATAAATATTATTAATAATATTATTATAATAAATAAAAAAATTAAGATAATAAAAAAAATTAAATAAATTTTAAGAAGATAAGCACGCGTGGAAGAATAAGTCTTATAAACAAGATTACGAGATAAAATAAAAAAGTTTAATTAAATTATAAATATTATAAAAAAAATAAAAAAAAATTTAAATTAAGACACGAAAATTTAGATAATATTAAATAATAATCTAGAGAAAATTATTAAACAAGTAATAAAAAAAATAAATTTTTTTTTTTAAAATTAACTAAAATAAAAAAATAATTATAAATATTTTTTATATACTTAATTTAGTTATAATCTTTAATTATTAATAAAAAAAAAATTTATATATTTAAATAATTAAGATAATAAATATTATATATAATAATATATTAAACTTAATAAAATATAAAAATAAACTTAAATATATTTTTATAAAATTAAGTTTATTAAAACTAATTATAATATTTATATTTATTTTAATAAAAAAAATTTATTTATTTAAAAGAAATTAATAAAATCAAGATTTATAATATTATTTTTATATTTTTTAATTATTTTTATAAATTTAATCAAAAAGTAAATAAATATAAAATTAATTAATATTAAAGTTAAAGTTAATATTTTTTTTAAATAATTTATATAAGAGATTAAATATATAATTTATAATATAAAATATTATATTATAATAATAATTAATAAAAAGAAAGCCGGATTTATAAAAGTAATAAAAATTAAGATTAAGATTAAAAAAAAGATTAATTATATAAATATTTTTTTCTTAATTTAAGAATTTAATAAAATTTTATTTAAATAATCTTTTATTAATTATATATAAATAATAATATTTTATTAATTAAATAATTTAATAAATAAAAGATTTATAAACTTTAAGATTAAAATTTTATATATAATTATAATAATATTAAAGTTAAAGAAAAAAAAAATAAATAAATAAATTTTAAAGATTATAAGAAATTTATTATTATAAATAAAAGTAATGACTTAATGAATAATAATATAAAAGAAAAATAAAGTTTAATATATAGTTTAAGAAGTATATTAAAAAGAATAAAGCTAAGCTAAAAGTTTTAAAGAATTTTATTTATTTAGATTTAATAATATTTAAGATTTAAAAAATAAAGTAAAGTATTAAAGGATTTAAAAATAAAAAAAATATTAATATAAATTATATTAAAAATATTTTTTAATATAAGAGAATAAAAAATTAAAGAATTATTAAATAAAAAAATTTTTAAAGAAGAATTAATATATTTTTTATTATAAGTAAAAGATTATTTAAAAATTAAAAGAGATTTAAAAAATAAAAAAGAATAAAGAGATTTTAATATAAATTATTTTAAGAAAGAATAAAGAAAATTAATATAATATAATAAATATATAAGAAATAAAATAAAAATCTTTAAAATTTAATAATAAATAATTTTTAAAAAAAAAATTTAATTAAGTTTTAAATAAAAAATATTAAAAAGCAAGAGAGATTAATATTTAAAAATTTTTAAGAAAAATTTAAAAGAATTTTATTATTTTTAAGAATTATTATAATTTATAAATTAAAAATAAAAAAGATTTAATTAATAAATATTAATAATAATATAAGAGACAATCTTAAAGATTTCACGAACTAGTATATTAAAGTAAAGTTTTAAGAATATAAATAAAAATATATTAAAAAATATAAAAATTATTTATTTTTAAAAATTATTATAATATTTAAAAAATTTTAATTTATATTTAAATAACTTAAAACTCTTAATATTAATACTTAATTATAAGATAATAAAAAGACTATATTTAATAAATTTATAATTAATTATAAAGATATTTTTATATTTAATTAAAAAGAAATTAATAAAATTTATAAAAATATAAGTCTTTTAATTATAATTAAAATAATTAAATATAAAGTATAACAAGAATTAAATTTTTTATATTTTAAAATATTAATTTTAATAATAATAAAAATATTTTAAAAATATTTAAAATAAAGAATATTTAAAAAATATAATAGTCTTTATAAAAATTTATAGTTTTTAATTATTAAGAAGTTAATAAAAATATATAAATTTATTAATATTATTATAAAGATAAATTTTATTATTTTATAAGATATTAATTTATTTTTTTTAATAAATAAATTCTTAAAAAAATTTATAATTTATATTAAATAAATAAAATAAAAATTTAATTATTTTTTATATTTCGCTTAATTTTTTAAAAATAATAATATCTTTATAAAAAATTATAAATTTAATTACTTAATTTATTTAAATTATTATAATAATCTTAAAGGAATTATTTTTTAAAATAATTATATTATTTATTAATAATATTAATATTAAAGAATTATATATTAATTATAATAATGAACTTAAATTATTTAAAATTTATTATTATATATATAAATATTTATAAAATCTTAATTATATTTTTAAATATATTAAAAAAATTAAAATTTATATTAAACTTAAATCTTAATTTTATTATAATAAAATAATCATTATTAATTTTATATATAAAATTAAAGAATAAAGATTAAAAAAAATTAAAGTTTATAAAATTAATAATTAAATTAAGTATAATAATTTAATAAAAATAAAAATATTTATAAATATTTATATATATTATTATATATAAATTTAAAATTATAATTAAATTATTAAGTTTATTTATTATTTATTTAAAAAAGATATTAATTAAAAATAAGGATTAAAAAAAAAAATTATAAAGATTTTAAAGAAGAAACTTATAAGTTTATTATTATTTTATAAATTATATTATAATCTTAAGAATAATTAAGATAATATTATATTTAATATAAATATTAATTTAATAGAATAAAATAAAACTTTAAAATAATTTAATAAAAAAAAAAAAAAAAAGTATTTAATATTAAATTTTATTTATAAAATTATATAAAATAATAATATAACGTTATTAAGTAAAAATATAAAAAAGTTTTAAAGTATTTATAAAAACTATATTTTTAATTATATAATATTTATTTTATTTTAAAGATAAATATAAATATATTTATTATATAATTAAATAAAATTATAATAAATTTTTTAAGAATATTAATAATATATTAATTAATATAAATTCGACTATTTGACTTTAAAGTATAATATATTAAGAAAATAAAATATTCTATAATTAATAAATTATTAAAAAAGTTATAATATAAAAATAATTTTAAAGATAAATTAAATATTAATAATTTTATTATAATAAAGTTAAATATAATAAAAATTATTATTATTAATATTAAAAATAAAGAATATTAAAATAAGATTAATATTAATAATATATTAATTAATTTTATTAAATAATATAATTATATAATATAATATTATAAAATAAAAAAAATAAAATCTTAAAGGATTAAATTATTAAGTATAAATATTATTAATATAATTAATTTAAAGAATAAATAAATAAAACTTAAAGAAGAGGATTTAATTAATTTAAGATTAATAAAAAATTATATAAGTATTAATAAAGACGATAATATTAATAAAATATTTTTTTTATTAAACTTTATTTTATTTAATTTATTTAATAATAATTACTTTAAAAAATATTAATTATTTATAAAATATTTAATTATATTTATTAAGCTTAAAGAATATTTAAAGAAAGAATATAAAAGATTAAAAAAAAAATATTAAATTATAATATATAAAATTATAAATTATAAAAAAATATTATAAGTTATTATTTTCCGAAATTAATTATTAATAATAATAAAATAAAATAAAAATTAAGAAAGAACTTTATAATAAAATAAATTATATTAAATAAAAAACTATATATATAAAAATAATTATATAATATTAATAATTAGGATTTTATAATAATATTTAAAAATATTATAATTTTTATTATAAATATTAATTTAAAATTAAATTTAAATAAAAAATAATCTTATATTTAATAAAAACTATATTTTTTTTTATTATATTAATATTAATATAATAAATATATTAAATTATAAAAAATATAATTATTTACTTATAACAAAAAATAATTTTTTAAAATAAATAAAAATTAAGTTTATAAAGACTTTAATAAATATAAAAATAATAAAATTTATTTATAATAAAATTATTTATAAGTATAATGTCTTCGGGAAGTTAAAGATTAATAAAAATTTAAAATTTTAAAAAAAAATAATTATAAAATTTAAGAAATTAAATATTATTAAAATAATAATCTTTATATATAATATAAGAATAAATAATATAATCGAATACGAGTATTAGCTAATAATATAAGTCTTAATAATTTTATTTAAAGAAAATAAAAAATCTTAAATAAATTTATTAAATTAAATATTTTTTATAAATAAAATAATAATATATAAATTTATAAAATTTATATTATTTTATATAATATATAAAAAAGAAATTATATTATTAATTAAAATAAAATATTTAACTTAAAGAATTCTTAAATAAAATAAAATTAATAATAAAAAAAAACTTCTTAAACTTAAAGTTAAATAAATTAAAATAAAGAATAAAAATTTTATTAAATCTAAATTATAAAAGAATTAATAATATATAAAAAAAAAAATATTTTAATTTTATATATAATATTTATATAACTTTAATTAAAAAAAGATTTAATATTTATATATAATATTTAAAAAAATAAATAAAAATAAATTTAAAGACATAAAACTCTTATATTAATAATTAAAACTATATTAAATAAAAAAGATAAATAATATAAAAAATATTTATATACTTAAAAAATTAAATAAAATTTTATTAAAAAGAATATATATAAGAAATAAATTAAAATAATTTATAAAAAAAAAATTATTAATATTTTTTAAAAAATAATATCTTTATTATATTAAAGTCAAGATTTAAAGATATAGAATTTAAAATTAATATTAAGCTTAAAGAAAAGATTATAAAAGAGTTTTATAAAAAATATAAGATTTTAGAAAAATTAAAATATTTAAAGATTATTTAAGAAATTATTAAGTTAATTAAAATAATTATAAGAATATTATTTTTATTTAAATTAAAAAAAAACAAGTATATTATATTTTTAAAAAAAATAATTTAAAAATAAAAGTAATAATAAAGAAAAGAGTTAAAGCTTTTAAGCAAGAAGATAATATTTTTAAAAAAAGTTTATATAAATCTTATTTTAAGTATTTAATAAAAATTAAAATAAAATTACTTAAAATAAAAAATTTAGTTAAAGTTAAAGAAGAAAATAAAAATATATAAAGAATATTAATAATAAATATTAAAAGGAGGTATATTGATTAATAATAAAATAAAGTATAATTATAATAAAGTAATAATATAATAATAAAGTATAAAAGATTATAAAAAAATAAAAATATTATAAAATAAGTTTTTTATTATTATTAATAAAATAATTATTATTATTTTTATAATTTTATTATTTTTTTTATAAATAAACTTTAATTTATATTATTTTTAAAGTATTATTAATTTTAACTTATATATTTCTTGTTTTTTATAATATTAAAATATTTTTATATAACTTAATTAATTAATTAAAAAAATAATTATAATCTTTTAATTTATTAAATTATAATAAAAAGAAAATTAAAAAAATAAAAAATAAAGATTTATATATTTATAAGAATTAATTAAAAAAGAATTTATATTTTATAAAAGTTAAAGATTAATAAGTCTTTTATCGAGTATTTAAGTAAATATATTCTTTATTAAATTAATAACAAGATTATTTAAAAATATCTTTTAAGATAATAAAAAGATTTTTAAAGCTTTAAAAATTTAATTATTGACTTTAAGCTTAAAAATAATAATATATAAAAATTTTTTAAAAAATTATAATAATTATTAATTTATATAATTATTAAGTTTAATTACTTATAAATTTTTTATTATTATTATTATTAATAGAATATTTATTATTATTTTTATATTTTAGTTATTTTTTTTTAATAACGAATAATTTTAATTAATAATATCTTTAAAGTATTATAAATATTATATTAAATATTTTTTATTTTTTATAATATTATAATATTTTTATAATATTTAAGTGATTAAAGATTAATATAATCTTATTCTTTAATTAAGTTAAGTATTATTATTTTAAATATTTAAAGAAAGTAAAATCTTTATATATTTATATAAAATAAATAAAGAAAGACTTATATTTCACGAAGGTTTAAGATTATATTAAAAGAAGGAGATTTTTTAAAAAATAAAATATTTATAAGATCTTGATAATAATAAGCGAATATTTAATTAAATATTTAAAAAGAAAAGACTTATAATTAAAAAGATTAATAATATAAGAATAATAAATAATAATTCTTAATAAAGAATAAAGCTAAAAAAAAAAAATCTTTAACTTTAAGCTTTGTTTATAATAATATATAAAGGATTTCCGAGAAATAAAATATTTATTAATTTATAAAATATTTTTAAAATTTAATTACTTATAAGAATTATTATTATTATTATTATTATTTTTATTATTAGTCGTTAAGTCTTTTATATAATTAAAATAATTTTTTATATATCTTTAAAATTATTAATAACGAGTATATTTATATTTAATATTTTATTTTAAAAAAATATAATTTAATAAAATAAACTAATTATATAATCTTAATATATTTAAGATTTTAAACTTTAATCTTTTTATAATAAAATATAATTATAAAGAAAAATATTAAAAATAAATAAACTTATATATAATTAAGAAATAAATTTAAGAACTCGTTAAAAAAATAATTAATAAATATAAAAAAAAGTAAAAAAAATTTTTTTTTTAAAATAAATATATAAGTTAAATTTTATTTCTTTATTATTTCTTTATAAAAAATAATTTTTTTATTTTTTATTTATATTATAATTTATTTATTTTTTAATATATTTTTTTATTTTAATTATTTAAGATTATATTATTTTATATTTATATATATTATTATTAATTTCTTTTATATTTTAATATTTCTTTTAACGAAGATATTTTATAATTTATAAAAAAATTAAGAATATATTTCTTATTTATTCTTTATTTTTATTTCTTTAATATCTTTAAAATCTTTATTTAATTTTATATATTTATTAATTATAATATATTATCTTTATCTTTTTTTTTATTCTTTATTTTAAATTAAAATTTAATATATAATTTAAGTTTATTTAATTAATTATTTAATTATTTAAAGTTAAATCTTTTTTATTATTATTATAAATTTTTTTTTTTTAAAAAAATCTAATTATATAAATAACTTAATAACTTTTTTATAATCTCGTAAATATATTTTATAAATTTCTTACTTAATAATAATAATAATATTTTTTATAATATTTTATAAAATATTTTAAAAATTAATTTAATATATTTATTAAAAAGTTTTAATATTTTAAAGAGTTTATAATATTTATATATTAATAATATAATTTTTTTATTCTTTATTAATATATTCTTAAAATTATTAGTATAAAAATTATTAATATTTAAAAAATTTAAAAAAAAATTTAAAATCTCTTTAAAATAAATAAATTTATATAAATTATAAAATTTAATAAAAATTTATTATAATATAAATAAAAAAAATAAAAAGATATTATTAGATTAAAAGAATATAATCAAGAAAGATCTTTTAGAAAACTCTTAATTAATATATAATATTAAGAATATTAAATTTATAAAAATTATAAAAAATATTAAAAAAAAAAAAAAAAAAAAAATTTTTAAATAAAAAATTTAAATAT
>Ga0302221_10002550_pt1 | contig 11297 bp, 2 predicted proteins | sample II_Palsa_E2_1_FD_193517 | JGI IMG/M metagenome (GOLD analysis project Ga0302221, IMG submission 193517) | Peat permafrost microbial communities from Stordalen Mire near Abisko, Sweden - II_Palsa_E2_1 | ecosystem: Environmental > Terrestrial > Soil > Palsa > Peat permafrost | place: Sweden...
TATTAGTAGTCATACTTGCCACTTATTAGAAATCCTTATTATAAATCATATCGGTCATTAGGTTTAAACCCGAATGCCTTACAATCAATGATTACAAATCAACATTCACATACTAATATTCCTTCGCCAAGCCCCCGTCCCCTTATCAATGCTAACATTCTCCAACTTCCTGTCGAAACAGATACGAATGCTGCTAGAGACCAATAATCTACTGGCTTTGCAAATACAATACCCGGAGATGATACTGTGGATATTAATGATGAGAGGTATTGGAGGTGTGTGGACGCTAAATCAGGCGTGGTTTGCGAATCTTCTCGTGGATGCATGTCTTGTATCAGGAGTGCGTCCCAAGACTGATATTGCCTTTACGTTGGCCGACTTTCTCTGGACTGATCAATATCTCGATCCGCTTTCTTCTACAGGGTTTTGGAAGAAGGTTGCCATAGCACAAGGCGCAAAGGGCCGGGATCGAAATTACGAGCATGGGAAGGACCTGGTTCTTCGGCTTCAGACATTACCACTATAGCCTGTGAGAAAAGCACTTTCAATAAAGTATGACCAGGCTATAGGACTTAGGTCCGGCGTTCTCAATAAGTGGGTCGAACTTGGGTAACCCGATCCCTTAAACTGTGGCTGCGACACGTGATATGAGTCATGTGACGAAGCTACGAGGGTGCTTAGACCCTCTCCCCGTGTATTTAAATTACTTTTTACCTCTTATAGTTTAATATATTACTTTCGCAACTATAAAACCCAATTTAATTAAAATAAATTAATTTTTCAATTTAGTTCAACTTATATAAATATAAGTTAAAGTCTTATTTAATTAAGTAACTTGTCGGGTTGTAAAGGATAAATAATTCGGGAGTTAAGCTATTATAAATCTCTAAACACTATTAATTCCTATATTTTAAAGCTAATATAATGTCGCGCATAGTATAGAGTGAGGGGACAAAACATTAATCGTAAAATTGTCTAATTCTAAAAGCTAGAGCATAGGAAGTAAGCTTCCTTTATATACACGCTAGGAGCAGCAGATTACGTGAGCACTATATGCATGTGCGCGTGCTTAAGCGCAAGCTTACAGCATTTACCCACACATGCGACATACCCCCTAGTTAAGCTAAGCAATAGCTAATCGATTACGCATACTTTAACCAGTCCCTAGTATCTTAGCGCAGCTCGTTTTATAATTATAGTACGCGAAACCCGACCGGGTTTAGCGTGCAATTTAGCAAATAATTAACTACTTGCTTATTAGCCTTATGTATACTTGCCTTCTTACGCCTAAAATGCTCCTTTTTAATTAACTAATAATATTAATAACAACACTTGCTTTTTGCTTTGCACTTTTATTATAGCTAAGCTTTTTAAGAGAATATTTAAAGCCTCTTGCGCTATTATACTTGCAAAGGCGCAAGTAGCAAAGCGACTTGTAATAAGTTTATTTTCTTATATATATAAGTAATATAAAAACGCGTTTAACCTTATAGTATTATATTACAAGTGCTAGTCTATTAACTCTAAATCTACGCTATTATAGTTATTATACTCAAATCGATATCTTTAATTTATTAGCTTTATTTTCTCTTGCGCGCTTGCTTTTACCCTTTCTTGCAAATTCTCTTGCGGTTTTTATTGCTCAAATACCTTGCTTTATTCTTTGCCCTTTTTAAAGAGCTTTGCAACCGGTTTCTTGCCTTGAATATATTAAAAGCGCTTTTGCTAGCCGATTGAATAGTTAATATTATAATACTATTACTAAAAACGCGCGTTACTAGCGCTACGCGTTTAGCTATATATATATTCTTATTCTTCTTATTATTGCTATTATAGCTTAAAAGCTTATTAACGCATTAGTTGCTAGGGCCTTTGCTTATATAAGTTTCTTCTTTATATTCGAGCTTTATATAGCTTATTAATTAGTTCTTATAGCAATTAAAAGCACTTAAAATTGCAATTTATATATTACTTAAAAGTAATAAAGAGGATAATTAAAAGTAAAAAGAGAGCTTTTAAAGAGCAAAAGAGGATATAAATAAAGATAAAGAAGAATTAGTTAATAGTATTATTATATGCTATACTTGCATTAAAGCATTACTTGGCTAATTAGTAAATAAGTTAATTAAATAAGCTTTAAACTTTAGAGTATTAGCTTAAAAGCATTGCTTATTATATAATGTGCTCTTTTTATAAATAATTAAGTCTTATTAATACTTAGAAATAAACGAAGGAACTATAAATAAAAGAAACTATATTCCCTTACTATTTTATATCTTTAAGCTTTTTATATAAGTCTTACAAGTTTAGCAATAATCGGAAGTATTTGAACTTATATTACAATAAGCTTTTAATTAAGCTATTTGCTAATATCTCTTTTATAAGGAGATATGTTACTTAGAATACACTTTTAATATACTCTTAGTATAGCTATATATTTTAAATGTCGATATAATATAGCTTAATAATAATTCTCTTGCTTTCCCTTATTATAAGCTTAATTATTTTCTAATTATTATAAAAGATTATTTATAGCTCCCTTAAATCGAGTTTAATATCTTTAAAGAAGCATTAAAAAGCCATAATTTCCTTTGCTATATGCTTGATAGCAAGTAGCTTTGCTTTAATTGTCAAGGTAATAATTGTTAATTAATAAGCTGCTTTTTATATAATTAGCCCTCCAAATAAGAATATAATATATCCTTGCAACGATTGTCAAGTGTCGACATTATTAATATATAAGGCATTAAAGGCAATTATCAAATTAATATTTTAATACTTGTTTAAATATTAAATCTTTAAAAATTGCGTTTTATACAAGTATTTAATTATTTAATTAATAGCTAAGATATGCTTAAGCTTAAAGTTTATCAAAAATTGCAAAAGCAAAGCAATAATATATATTATATTTAGCTTAATTATAATTGTAATATAAAGTATAAAACCGACTTTCTTTTAATATTCCTTAATTTATTTAAAGGGAGCTTATCTTATATACTTTTTATTAATTAGCTAAAACTTCTTTGCAATCTCCTTAATATATATATTATATATAAGCTAAATCTTATAAGTAGCTTTATCCTAGATTACTTAAACTTTTAAAAACTATTTTATATCTTTTATTATACAAAGATTATATACTATATTAATTTGCCGGATAATCTTCTTAGCTAATGCTTTGTTGCGCTTATAAAATATCACTTAAATGTTATTAATATAAAATAAGACAAAAACTTTATATTTTAAGATTATAAAAATGCATAGCTCCTCTTTGCATATAACAAGCCCGATCTTAGTAAAAGTACTTATAAACTCTTTATATTATAATACTAAAGAGTCCTTAAGCTTATATAAAGCTTAATCGATTTTAATGTATATTTTTAGCACTTTAAAGCTATTAAGAAGTTAGCACGCTACTAGTAAGCTTTTAACTAGCCTTTTTGCATTTGCAAAAGCGTTAATTATATTAAATTATTTAATCTTTAAATCGAAAAAGGCTATAATAGCTATTATAACTCTAAATAATTATATTATAAGCATTATTATATAAGTTAACAAGATCGACTCTTTTTTTTAAAGATCTCCTTTTACAATTATCCTTAATTAATACTTAATTAAATAGCTATTAAAATTTACTTTAATAAGATCGGGTAAGCTATAATTTTGCTATACACGATAACCCTTTAATAGTCTTTAAATTTAAATTTCTTTAGCTTAAGCTTTACATTTTACTAAAATAAAGTATTAAATAAATATTTCTTTAAATTATTCTAAGACTTTAGTGCTTTTAAAAGCTTACTTTAATAAATGCAAAGTACTTTGCCTTTAAAAGGTAATCCCCCCTTTAAGCTCTTTTAAAAAACTAATATTACAATTACTATATATACTATTTTATACTTTTTCTTATTCTTATTACCTAATTTGCTTAGCTAATTAAGCTATAATATATTAAAAAGAGATTCGAGGTAATTAATATCTTTTAATTTTGCTATAATAGCTAGTAATGCGCTTAAAGTTACATATACTTAATTGCTATTAAATATAGCTTTATTATAATTATATTTGTTATTATCGGGTTGCTTTCTTTAAAGGCTTTTGCTTACTTAACTTTAAACTTATATCTTATACTCTTATTTGCGTTTTAGCTTTATTATACGTTTTTTAAATTTCTTTAAATTACTTAAAGCTAAATCTTATAATAAATTAATTAAAGTTAGCTTAAAAGGTTTTTTAGATTTCTTTAAATTACTTAAAGCTAAATTATATAATTAATCTATTAATAAAGTCTTTTCCTTTCTTATTTCAAATAAGTGCACTTCTTTAACAAGGTCTAGAAGCTTAATAGCCTCTTTATTTAAAGTGCTAAGCGCACTAATTAGCTTAATATAATCCCTTTTACTTTTAGCTAAACTTAATATACTTTTAAGCTTTAAAGTAAATTTTAAAGATAAGAGTTTAAATCCCTTTATAAGTTTTATAAGTGCAAAGCTCTTTACCCCCGAGTCTTAGCTACTTAAGACTTCGACTAAGAGCTTTAGCTTACCCTTTATAGTAAGCAACTCTTTAATTCACTTAAATAAGTTATTAATTTATAGTTTAATATTTTTAAAGATTAACTTAATACTTTAAATTTCCTCTTTTTTAATTAGTTTAACCACTTACTAGGTAATTGCAATTAGTTAGCTTTTTACTTGCTCGAACTCCTTAAAATAGGGAATATCTTTGTCGAAAGTCACATTTTATATAATAATAACTCTCTTAAGCGCAAGAACTTAAATCTTATATATATTAGAAGCTATATATTTAATCAAATATCTAATATGCTTATAAAGATTAACTTTAAAAGCTCTCTTTTGCTTCTTAGCTTTATATTCTTTGATTATTAGATATATATAAGCTTTATATATATAAATCATACTTTAATTAAGTCGAAGACTAGTTATTAAGCGCGTAATAAGCGCTAAATTATACTATTTAAAGTAGTTTTAAAACTAAATATCAAAAATCTTATTAAATACACGCATATTATACACAAAAAAGGGCTTTTATCATATAAAAATATAATAGCAAGTGTTATTTTTAGCTAAAGGTTTTTTAAAAGCTTAGCTTTAAAGCGCATTTTAATTAACTTGTTAATAGCCTTTTATCTTGCGCGCTTAAAACCTTTATTAGGCTTATAAGTATAAGTAAATATAAGCTCGAGTTTAATGCCTTCTTCTTTTACTTAAATCTTATAAGCTATTTTTCCCTTAATCGCAATTATTAAAGTGTTATTATTATGCCTTATTTTGCAAATTATAAAGTTATATTGCCTTTTTACTTAATAATTAAAGTCTTAAAGTATATTAAACACTTTTATTATAAACTTGCTTATAAGAATAAAGCCAAAAAGCTTCTTATTATACTTGTCCTTAATTATTAATAGCTATTACGCTTTTTTATAACTTTCTAAGAAATTAAATAAGTCTTATTAAATCTTAAAAAATAGCTTTAAAGATCTCCTTTTAAAAGCTTGCTATAAGACAACTTTTATTATATAAGTAATTATATAATATTTGCACTTTACTTTTAATATATTATTAATAATTATATTCTTTGCACTTTTAATAAGTGCTTATAAAGCTTTTAAGCTTAAGTGCTTTGCTTATATATATTATACTTTTTTAAATTACTTTTTAGTTTAAAGAAGTCTTAAAAATGTTAAAACCTCCTCTTTATGCTTTAGTTAATTGTTAAAAACATTAAAATTCTTTTTATATTTATTAAAATCTCGAGTAAAACTTTAAATAAATAAAAAGTAGCCTATATTTAAGGAATACTAAATTATATATATGCTTTAATTGCTTTAATATAATACTCTCCTCTTCTTTTCCGAATCGAAGTAAGCAATCTAATTTATAATATTAGACCTTTGCCTTATATAATTAAGCTTTTAATATTATATTAATATAGAAACCCTTTATAACTATAACATTATTTAAGACTAGATTTGCTAAGCTAAGGCTATTAGTGCTATTTAAAGCCTTTTTAATTACTTTAATGCTATATCCTAAAATTAAAAGGCTTAAAAATCTAGCTTTAATGCACTTATTATAAGAGGCTTTAACAAATAACCCAAGTTTAAGCAAGTCTTTATTATTTACTAAGCATATAGCTTTTTAATTATCTAATAAAGTGCTTATTAATAAAGGATATTTAGCAAAATCAAGTATAGCATATAACTTTATACCAAGTAACTAAGTTAAGAAAAGTGGGTTTATAAGTGCTATATTAATATTTCTTAAAAATTTCGGCTTAGCTAATCTTTAATCCTTTTTCGAGCTAAGTAACACTTTTGCTATAATTTTAACTTTATATTATTTCTCGAGCTTAGCTTTTAAGCTTTTTTAGCGCGGTTTTTAGAGTCTTTTCTTAGCGTTTTCGCATTATTTAGCTATTAGTTAATATAAGATTAGCTTATTAATTAATTTAATAATTGCAAATTTTAGAATTTTATATAACTCCGGTTTTTATTATTATTTTTAAGCTTTAATGCCTTAATAAGGGCATAAATAGTTTTAAGCATTCTTAGTAAAGTTTTCTTGTTTTAATTAAAAGTCCGAGTAGCTATTAAAAGTAGTAAAGATCCTTAGCATTTTAGTGCTTTTTATAATAAAATCTTTTAAAGCTATAGCTAAAAATATAATGCTATATTCTTTAAGCATTATATACTTCTTACTAAGCTTATTTTATTTAATAAGATTTAATAGTTTTATACTTGCTTAAGCAAGGGCTATTCTTCTTAAAATTGCAATTAAGAAGTCTTTTATTATAATTGTTCTTTTAATATTAACTAGCTTAAGAGCTTTAGCATTTTAATAAGCTTTATATTATTTTACTTGCTAGCGCGCCGGGTTTACATTTCTTTGCTTAGCTTACTTAAAGATAATATAATACTCTTATTTTATTATAGTAAGCGTGCTAGTGTTAATTGGGGCAAATTGTTACTTTAAGGCTTATATAATTGCTTAAAGAGAGTTTTCCTTATTTCTAATAAGCTTTATTATAATCTATTCCGCTTACTTAGCTTTACATTTATTAGTATTTGCTTAAATTTGCATTTTATAAGGCATAAGCTAGCAAATAGTCCTTAAGAAGAGCGTTATAATAGTCTTTAACATTAGTGTAAGTCGAGGGAGCAAGAGATAAAAGTTATAAAGTGCTAGCTTTTAAAGAATTTGCACTTTAGTGCTTAATTATTATAATATATTATTATTAAAGCTGCTTATCTCTTTGCTTTAATAGCCTTTATATTAATAGAGGGAGCTATAGAGCTTAAATGCTAATATACAAAGCATTTAGCGCATTAAAGTTAATAAGATCTTATATTATATAAAAGTTCGACTAGAATTTAAGCTATATAAACTATAAAGGCTATAATTGTTAATCTTTAAAGAGCATAGCATATGCAATACGCTACTCGGGCTATTTTATTGCTATATTTATAATCTTAGTAAAGAATGCGAAGTAATTAGTAAAGTATATATAAAAGAAGTAAAAAGTGGGCAATTAGCTCACTTTATAGTGCTAATATTAAAGAAGCTTTAAGTGCAAACCGGGCTTATAACTATCGCGCATAATATAAAGTAAAAGGACAAAATATTAATTGTAAAATTGTCTAATTCTAAAAGCTAGGCATAAGAAGTGAGCTTCCTTTATATATATACTAGGAGCGGCAAATTACGTGAGCACTATATGCATGTGCGCGTGCCTAGGCGCGAGCCTAAGGCATCCACCCACGCGTGCGACATATAATAAGTTAAACTATTGCAAGTAATATAACTTTGCATATAACTATCATTATATATTTATCTCGCTATATCCAAGTTTTATATATTGTAAATTGATAGCAAATTCTTGCTTTTGTTTTTATTTAATTAAGATATAAAAATAATATATTTATATTAAAGGGTAGATTAGGACAATTAATTCTTATCTACTACGCCACCCCTTTATTTATATCGCACTTTAGCGAGATATATTCGGAGTACACAATCTTGTATATAGTAATTAATAACTTCCCTTTTATATATTATAATAAAGCTATATAGCGTATATATATAACTTAATAAAGGAGTATAAATATCACGATTTTAGACACTTGTAAACTTAGTTTAGTTCAATGTTGGGCATAAGTCGGGTCGGGTTAACCTAGCCTGCTACTAGGTTTTAAACCCGACTTAGCTAAATTAGCTAGGTCGGGTTTACCCCGGAGTAGCTAAACCCGGGGTTTAACTTAAATTTATATATATGTAATTAAATTTATAGTGTTTATATAAATAACTTCATTTTTCCAAAAAATAATAAATGGTTATTAAAACTTTATAACCTTAACAAGCGCTCTTTTAGAGATCTTAGCACATTAATATATCTTCTTTTAATAATGCTCTTTTAAAATCTTTACAAGGTTTTTTGTTTGTAATACCACAATGCGCGCTATAGCTTATAAAATCGCGTCGACAACAAAGATTAGTTTTTTTGTATTTATTAAAGTAATAGCGAATTAATAAAAACAAAAGAGATATATAGCTTACTACAAATTATAAATGTCGACCACCTCGAATTGCAAAGTAAGTTTACTTAAATAAGCACACTTGGCTTTATTAAAGCTCTTAAAATGCAACGTGTATTAGCATAAAAATAACTTATTTGTTATCGAGAATATTCTTGGCTATAACAAGAAGATTTAAATTTGTCATATATAAGATAATTTCAACTTTAAGCAAGTAAATAAGACGTGGAGTATTAGTAAGAGTAATAATTTAACGCGCTATTATAAAACTTATTACTTTGATATTTTTGCTATAAAGGAATAAAAAGAGTAAAAGAATATCGAGAACTATAATAAGATAGCAAGCTTTTTTGAACTTAAATCATTTAATAGTTAAAAGAAGAAGTTACGATAACTTATTTTAAACTTTTTTGTTAAGAATAACTTATTTTTCCAAGTTATCAATCAAACCTCTTTTTGAGACTTTATTAAGCATTTAACAAATATTATAATTTCGAGCTCAAGATCCCTTCGACAAGACTTCAAAGACACATTCGAATGCGGCTAAAAAGCAATTTATTAAAAGCTATAAAAGCATATTAAATTAAGAGGACTCGTTTCTTTAATAATAGATTATTAATCGGCTAATAATTAAAAAGAATTTATGGCTATTATAATATATATTATTAATAAGGACATATAAGAGAATATTGCATAGGTTTTTGATATAATTAAGCTTTAAAAACTTGTTTATTTTAGAGTATACTTTTGCTAAAAGCTCTTGAAAGTTATTAATCGATTCGATATTATAAAAGCTTTATTTATAATTACCCACAACAATGCTAAACCGAATAATATTATACTTAAAAAGCTAAAAATAAAAGTTGAAATGCGATAAGAAGCTTTTAATAAAGCTAATTAAATGTGGTATATAATAAGGTTTAAAGTTATAATAAAAGGAATTTGATATAATGCGCATATAATTAACTTTATAGTTTAAAATAATAAGCTTCTTCGATTTAATTAATTAAAGCTTAATTAATGAATTTTATAAGATTATAGCTTATTTTTATTTATATAAAATGCCACGAGATAAAGCTCTCCTTTACCCCGAGTATAAAAAGATAATATTAATTACTACTTTTTATAAAATACAAGTCTTAATATTAGCATTTTGCCGACGCTAATTTAAATTCGCTTTTAAAGCTTAATGTTAAGCTGCTAATATTAAGCATTACTATATACTCTTTAATATACTTGTAAAGTGGAATGTAATAAAGGTTATATTAAAGAAGTTTTATAATATAAAGGACGCTATTATTGCAATAATAGCAATATAAAAGTATAATTAGTCTTTGACAAGTTTAATTTAATGTTAAAAAATAGGTTATAGCAAAGGAATTGCTTGACTTCTTTTTTATATTTTTAAAAATTATAATAAAGATGCAAGTAAACAATTATTTAACTTTTAATAATATTATTCTACAAGTTTATACTTTGATAAAGTGTTTATAAAAAGTTATTGATAATATAAAGAAGCTTAATATTAAGATATAACAGTTAAAAGATATAGCAAAGATAGCTTAAAATAAGCTTAATAAATATTATAATAAAAGTAATAGTCAAGCAATTAGCATTATAATAATAATCTGCGATCCTGATATAAAGGAGCTCTTTTTGAATAGCTATAAAAGGACAATACAAAGTCGATTAATCGAGCAAAGACCCACTTTAAAGTTATATATCAACAATATAAAAAAAGAGATTTAAAGCTATAAGCTTATACAATTCTTAACTTTAAAGTATTTATATTGCTATTTGAGAATAATAAGAGTAAGGATAACAACATGTTTTAAGGCTTTATAAGCAAGATAACTAATATGCTATTAATAGAGGTAAAGAACTAGTTAAAGGGTAATACTCTTTTTAAAAAGGCTAAGAGTAAAGAAGTATAAGCTTTTTAAAAGAGCAAAGGGTACAACTTTTGTATAATTTCATAAATAGCAAAGGATTATTTAATAGTTTTTGGTGCTTTGGCAGCATTGGAGCGCGTCTTTTTAAATAGTGGAAATATTATTATAAAGAAAAGGAATAAAATTAAGGGCGAAAATACGCGCTTTTTATTATATTTAAAAAGCTAGGGTATACTTGAAGAAGATGAAGATGAATTAGAAGCGCTTCTAGAACTTTAAAAAGGCTTATTAAGCTTTACCTAAAACTTTTTAAAAAAGTGCTCTTGTTGTAAAATAAATAAATAAATATTATATTTTAAAACTTTATTATTGCTTAATTAGGAAATTCAAAAGTGTTAAAACCTTAGGTTGGCCTAGGTTTTAGTGACCCCGCGCTTAACACTAGTTTAGTTTAATTTAATCAAGTTAATTAACACCAATTAAATTCCCTCTATTTACATTAGTGTATTCAAGGAATACTTAACTCAATTAATTTAATTATTATTAACTTAATTATAAGAGCCCGTGACTAATTATTAAATATAAATAGCAAAAATGCTTTAATGAAGTTAAACAATTAAATAAATTATTATATAAAAATTATAATATAGTAAATTTCTAAATTTTTTGGTTTTTTTTTAAATATTATAAAATAATTATAAGAAACTTGAAACAATTAATTTATAGTCGAATTCCAAAGTAATAAAGATATCAAAAAAAATGTAGGAAATATATTTATATAAATAATAAAAGAATTTATTTTATTAGAAATTAATTATTAACTTTAAAGCATTGGAAATGATTTTAGCTTACAT
>Ga0302221_10002551_pt1 | contig 11296 bp, 15 predicted proteins | sample II_Palsa_E2_1_FD_193517 | JGI IMG/M metagenome (GOLD analysis project Ga0302221, IMG submission 193517) | Peat permafrost microbial communities from Stordalen Mire near Abisko, Sweden - II_Palsa_E2_1 | ecosystem: Environmental > Terrestrial > Soil > Palsa > Peat permafrost | place: Sweden...
TCAGATGTGGCTCGTTTCGAAGAGTGGTAATCGTCACCGAGGTTCAGAATTATATGTCGAAGACGTTTCTGGTCGAGGTAGCCATGAGACGATCAGGCCACTGCTTGATCTTGATTATCCTTTTCTCCACCATGGCTATTATGATGCAATCAAGGTCGACAAGAAGGGTTGGATCTCGTGGCTGTGCAAACAATTTCGGTTGTCGGATCTACCCCGGCTCGTTGTTCCTTCTGATGGCAGTCCAAATTTCGACTTATCAGAAGACTTTAAGATTGTGTGGGAGTGCGACAATATCGGCTCACTTCGGCTTATGCGGAACAATTGGAGCGAATATTCAAAGTGGGTTGAGGAGGATCCTTTTGTAGATACAGCAGAAAGTCGTGCCTCAAAAGCTAGAGTGAGAAAGAGGCTGTCACAAATGCCAATCAAATGTCGGACGGGATCGTTTCAACTTGGGAAAACTTTTCTCCCTTGTGTAGATTTCGACATGGACGAATTGCCGCTTCCGGTACTGAACATTCCGGATCCTGGTGATCATCGTTGGCATATGCTGTCTAATTTTGGAGTATCGGTGAAAAAGGATGTCCATTTCTACCTGCTCTGCTTGGAAAGTTTTGAGAAACTCAACCATCCGACTAAAGTCATGCATAAGCTGTATCAGAAACTCCAGGGCGAATGCATCGGCAACGAAGAACTTTTGAGGTAGGTGCTTACAACCATCGGTTCTCATCCTCAAGCCCTTGGTCAAGAATTTATGGAAGAAATTTGACCTGTTCTCTCTTTACCTCGTCGTATTTCCTGCTGCAATCTGGATTTCTCTATAGTGACAGTAGAGAATTCAGGTTATCCTCATAAAGTACGAGGGAGAGTACGAGTCATTCTCCCCTCGCTTTCCCAGAGAGTAGACTCAATTCTCTCATATTGTTGTAGACTTTAAACAAACCTCGTTTACATATTCCGACAGTTGTCGATTGAAGACACAGACTATTAGACTGAAATATGCTGACAAAGCTCGCAGGAATGTTTTCAGAGGCAACAATTTTATATGTACAAGAATTGGCGAAGACTCTAGATTGGTTGTATGGCTGAAGGCCCAGGACTGCTTAGGCAAACAGCTGGAACTGGAGAAGGAGTATCCTGACTGTGCAGAACTCTTTCGCTGCATCCTCGCCGCTCAAAAGATCGACATAAAAGACCTCGTCTCAGATGCGAAGAAGATTTCACAATCGAGCAGCTTGGAGACTGTGAGACAATTGTTGTTGGATATCAGCGATTCCTTGCAGGGAATGGATTTGCACAGTGCTTCAACCGCCGTGAAAGAACTGCGAAGACATAAGATCCTGCCGACTTTGGAAACCCAGAAAACATCAGAAACCCACGTTTTTTGGTCTTCACAAGACCGTGGAGATTGGTTTATTGCTGATCGAGAACATTTGCGCGAACGATTCGTTGAACTGGTGCCTCTGCTCGCCTTTGATGTCGGAAGCGTGCAGCGCGCAGACACTCTGCCAAAAGCATTAGAGGTAGACTCACGCAAGTTGTCGGATTTGGTAATGGTTACTTCGTTGGCCAAGGGTCGTATCAATTTACACGGCGACTACTCGAGGATGCTCAGGTCCAAAGCATGGTTGATTTCTAGGTAACCTCCTTTCCGCTCGTGGCATCTTCTTAAAATCAGAGATGTCAGCCCATTTTCACAATCTCTCGACTGACTATTGCTGCAGATTCATTCCCGAAGCGTTACCAACAAGAGCTCAGATCGACGGCCAACTGCGAAACGTTCTCGTCTCAACAGCAACCATTATCGAGCAGGAATATAATCTGACATTTGAAGGAACATCCATCGCAGGACGATCCGATCGAGGCGAAGTCGCGTCAGTACGAAAATCTGACTGTTTACACATATTTCTGACAGAAGACGCCTTTACCTCCCCATGTCCACCATTGGAGCTGACAGATTTGCTTGTTGATTTCTGTGGCATCAAAGATATTCGACATAGATCTTTGCTACAGATGACACTGAGTGAGTCGAGCTCGAAAAGGGCCGAGCAGTTACTTTTTCGGGAGGGTGTCCTTAGAAGAGAAGATTTAAGCAATGATGGTAATGATATCCAACTGTATTAGAAGGAGGAATAATTCAGGTGCTAATGATTCAAACACAGGTTTGGCGATATCTCAAGATGCGGCATTTCGCTATGCCTCTCGTTCTGGCCATATACCCACGGACCCGAATCCGTTTACTCAATTGCAAGTAGCAAGTTATCATGGTGCGGTACCCAGCCACGTTCAAACCGGAGCGCCGTGGGTCCGTGGGACAGCCCAAGGATCCAACATAGGCCAACGATCTCTTACAATGAACGCCAATTATTCTGGGGGTGGTCTTCGGAATGATCGATTGGGAGGCCCGATGGTCCACTTCAAAGCCTACCGAAGGCGAGGGAGGTTGGAAGATGACACGGCTTACCTTGGCGAATTATTGGTACGTCAAATCTCCGATTGAATTAGAGAATTGCTGCTAAGAATTCTTTACAGTCGTCCAAATTTCTACAGAAACAACTCGGGGATGCATACCAACCCGAGACACATTGGACCAGCAAGATGAGGACGCGGTCTGGCTACAGTTCACTCGACGACACGAGCCTTGGGTCAAAAGCGCCTTTCAACTTGTGTGGTGGCAAATGCCAGAAAGCGTTCACAAGATTTCTTGTCGAACGTGGTTTCATTGACGCTAAAAATTGGAAGAGTACACCTACCTATCATTTGGAGGTTGCGGCGACCAGGGGCGATACCTCGGACTCATTTTCCTGGAGTGTTTCCCAATTCGAACGGGTAAGTCAAGGATGCAATTCTTACCTTCAAATTTTATCTCTGCCTGCTACTAATACGGCCCGGACCCCATTGACACCTATGTAGTCTCGAGTGTATAGTCTCGACATGGGTTCTGATAGCCCCGAGAATGTGGCGGTGTTAGTGCGAGTGCTGAATATCTACTCCCAGCCCCGTATTCACATTCAAGTCGACCCATGGAATTTGTACGTGAAGCAGTCTTTCGTTTTCCATCAAGATGATGTTTTTACAGCAAGGATACTACCTACACTACCACGCACTCCAGAAGAGTCGCCGGGGCGGCTTTCGCAGACCACAGTGGAGCCACAAACTGGACGAAAGCGCTATTCCCAAGACTTTCGAAAGTTGATACCGAAACATTTCATGGGAGGCGGTAAACATGATTCTAGGAGCTCACAATCCCAACTCAATGCCTCCCACGGAGATTTGGACTGCAGCGGTTGTGTTGAGTCAGAGAGCTCCTCACCGCACAAATATCTACCATTCGAGAGCGGCAACGAGATACGTCTGCTCAGTCTTTTCCCTGGAGATAATGGCACACCGCTACGAGGGACCGTCTTTCACACTTCGCTCAAGAGAGCACCACCGTATATGGCCTTATCATACGTCTGGGGATCGACAGACGACTTGAGAAATCTATCAACACCTGATGGGGTCATTTCAATAACATCAAGTTTATATTCAACCCTTGATAAAATCCGCGATACAGAAGAGTCGATTCTGCTATGGGTAGATTCTCTCTGCATCGACCAAGAAGACCCAAAAGAAAAGGCACATCAAATCCGACTCCTCCCAGAGGTGTTTCGATCTGCAAGCTGTGTTATTGCATACTTAGGAGACGAAAGGGATAATAGCGATATAGCTCTTCAGACATTGATGCAGATACGTGCTAAAGAAGCAGGCGTTATAGATTGGCCGGACGGACTGCCACCACTCCCAGCTTCTTGGGCGAGTAACAATATTCCACCTCCTCGGGATAGGGTTTGGAGGGACATTGGTGCACTTTTCTCGCGTAGATGGTTTCAAAGAAGTTGGTACGTTGCTTTGCAATTAAGACCCCTTTAGTCCATTTACGTTTTCAGGGTACTCTACATTCTGCCGTTGGTTTTGACTAACCCTACGCTCTGATAGGATCATTCAAGAAGTCATCGCTGCCGCGGAAATACGAGTAGTATGAGGGGTATGGGCTGTGAATTGGAACGATCTATTTAATGCTATAGAAGTAATCGATCGGGAAATGGCTACAGCTGGCGATGCGTACAAAAACGTGGATGTCAGGTGGCGCCATTTCGTTACACTCACCATACATCGCGAGTGGGAAGGAAGGAATACCCGATTTATCCTGGCCATACTTTTGGAGAAGTTCAGATATGCAGAGGCGACACTTCAAAGGGACCGTTTTTTCGCTCTTCTTGGGTTCGCTTCCGATGGCCACGAGAAAGATTTTGAGCCCTGATTATGAATCACCGTTCGAAGTCATCGTTGAACGCTTTGCTCGAGCCTTCATCAAACAGGGCAGAGTGATGGACTTGCTCTACAGTGCAGGCCTCAAGTCTCACTCTCTGCGTTTCCCTTCATGGATTCCAGACTGGACTGTTTTGAGTAATGGGACCCTGTATCAGTCCTCAGCTCGTGGGGTTTCATGTTCGGCATCTCGACGCTCGGAACCAAAGGCAAGCTACAACGATGAAAAAAAGGTGTTGGAAATTGAAGGTCACCATGTTGACCAAGTCAAATCTATCAGTCACTACATGAATGTTCCTGATTACCTCGAGTCTTACCTTGAGGAGGTTGACCAAATGCTTGAAGGAATGCCCAACGCTTCCGATCTGAGATGGCGAATTCCAATTGCCGACGCTTCGCTGCCGGAGATAGTATCCTCGACAGCTATCGATCTCAGAACTTCGTACCGAGCATTACGGGACTCATTTGCAACAAGCTCAAAACAGACGATTTTGGAGCAAATACGGAAGCTTTCGGTGGTCTCTACAGAAGCGCAGCCAAGAGATGAAATTAACCAGCCTCAAGCGACCTTGTCACGAGCGCAGAATTACCTCAATGCTCTACAGACGAATCTACGTGGTTGGCGATTCTTGGAAACCCGAAATGGCTCATTCGGAATTGCACCAAATCATGTACAAGTTGGAGATCAAATGAGTATTTTCAGTGGCGGAGGGGTTCCATTTCTTTTGAGGAATGAAGATCCGGGTCTTTTAGGGTATAGACTTATAGGAGAATGTTATATTGATGGGATTATGAAGGGTGATGCGTATAGAGAATCCGAAGTTAAGATAATAAGTCTTTATTAGCCGTAATGTAAAAAAAATAAAAAAAAACGATTACTATTATATATTTATAGATCCGGTCTGTGTTGGCCTTGGGGAAAGTGATTCTAATATACATAAAGGCTAAGATATTATATACTCCAGGTTGAATCAAATACACCAAGTCCAAATAATGAAACTAATCATGTGACCTGCAGCCTAGCCATGACCATCACATTACCCCCCCTTTAAGAATCACCAAATGCCCTCATTAAAGTATAATTATATAAAAGGAATAAAATATTAATAAAAACCTTTTAAATGACTAGTTTAGTCATTATCACTCCTCGACCAAAAGTCACTTTACTCCGAATCTAAGCCTTTTTCCGAATCCAGACTCTTTTCGGCTGAATCCAAGCCTTTGTCGACTAAGAAATATTCGGGCTATTGCTATTTATAAAATCAAGCTTATAATAACCTGTCAAGAGCTGCTCTATTAATTTATTAAACTCTACTTCTAGACTATTAATAATATTAAAGACGTTAATAAGTAATATAGAGATCTTAGTATAGTACTGATTTAATTATACTATATTGGTACTATACTTACCGTTGGTCGTGCTAGCTTTAATGTTAAAGATCTGGTATATAATCAAAACATGATTATAAATTTTCACAGTCTAATCTTGATCACCAAGCCTGCGGTCATATTGTGGATAGGAGTGTTTATTCCAGAAGTGAGGAAATTATTGCACGGCACACACGGCACTACCCCTCTATAGCTATCACCGTAATATCTCTCTGCACAAATGAATCTATTAATGGATATTCCCAAGCGCAAATTTTTTGCCACTCGATGTGAATTCCCAAAACCTGAAGTACATTGCTATACTATTAAAGGAAAAGACCAATTAAAATTATCCTTTTTCTATATTCCCACTTTCCACATTCAAATCCCATCCTTGCGCCTATCCTTAGGTATTTTCTCGACCTAAATTCAGATCTTACAAGAGCATTACCCGATAAAACAAGAAAAAAAACTATACAAGAAAAGGGACCAAAATTGAGCTCAGCCCACTTGCGGAAGAGACAGATATATCAAAAAGAAAATGAGAAAAGAAAAGAAAAGAAAAGAAAAGAAAAGAAAGGAAAAGAAATGGAAATGAAAAATCCGCCTTATACCTCCTAAATCATACAACAGCATCAATCACATGCTCAAGATAAGGGTCAACCTTAGAAACGACTTTTTCGGCCTGCGCTCTCTTCACCAAACACTTCCCTTCCTCTAACCAAGCCACCCACCCGAGAATGGTATTCTCATGCGGAAACCTGTCAAAAAAGGGCGTGGCACCATGGTAAAAAGATTGCGTACCACTTAAGCCATGCGCCGTAACATAGCTGGGTAGTTTTGCCTTGGCGCCACAATAATAAAAGTACAACACCATTGTCAGCCTCTTCAGCCTTGAGATATACCGCTGTTTGCTGACCGTATCATTAATGTCTCCATTGCCAGAGAGTTCCCACCATGCGATGCGCCACCGAAATTGTAGCAAAGTGATGCCCATCTGGAAAAGGAGGGCCTTGGCTTTTTGTGGCTGCTTTTAGATCTCCTGTTTATTCAAGGCCTTTTGAAGCGATTCGAATGCCTTGTTTTCGATTGTGTGGCTCACTATACGCGAGAGTTGTGCAGCGAGGAAGAGAAGTTCCTCTTGTGCAGGGTCTTCGACGTCTAAGGGCTTGGAGAACCCCGAACTGTGGATGGCGATTGAAGCTCACCCTGCTTGGCATCTGGTTCCACCGGTGTAGAACTGCCTATTTGGGACACATTAGTTACACATACTGTAGACATAAGATCATATCCTTACCAGGAGGTCACTTTCAACGTCGAGCCCATTGACACACTTCTCCCATCCTGTAGCACTTGGTAAATCGTTGTCCAAAAAGCTCCTGAAATCAATCTCCTCACCCAGCTTCAATCTATGGCTTAGCTTGGTTAGGAACTTGAATTTGTGAGAAAGATTGAGGGTCCAGAGTGGCTCGCTTCGCGGATTCGAAAATGCGCCGATATTGAACTTAGTTCTCTGCTTGTCCACCAGGGATAGTAATCTATTAACATCAATCATTTCGGGTAATGTTTTGCTGATCCGTTGAGTTCCGTCAATCGTCAAGTGGTCGATTTGTCGCTGTGAAAAGTAATTACAGCTCCCTCCCTTGATTATCTCCATGAAATGAGCCTTAAGACAAGGCTGTTCGGTTAAGGCCGCCTTAGAACGATCGAAGCATCTGCGACATGGAAAGCCGCCAGCGCACTATCACAATGAGATGTTTATCCAAAGAAAGAAGGAATATAAACTGACGGAAACTTTCTTCAATCGACATGGTATGCAGACAGTCTTTTCTCGCCTAGTTCTTGCGATCTGCACGGCTCGATCTGGTGGTAACGGTCCACGCTGACCACTTGGACATCGCTTGGCACCCGTTTCTGTTGTCATGTCTCCGAGGCCATTTTCGAGGACCACAGATAGTGGTGGCTGCGGGTGTACGTCAAAGCTAGTAGGGTGAAGAGGTAATGTGAACTCCCCCCAGTGTTGGATAGTTTCAGATGGCGCCGTATCGGTCATCCAGATATCTAAGGTCGAGTCTGTAGATGATAGCAAGCTTGCAGGATAGGTTTCTCGTAGTTCAACCACCTGACTAGAGGCTGTCGTGGTCGAATTTTCCTCGGCCAGTATCACAGGATATTCGCTGACGTCAAGGGGAACGTTCTCGAGCACAGAAGGTGCTATATCTTGCTCCCCTATCCCTGGATTGATAAAGACGTTGCTAAGCATGCCACATCCATCTTGAACGGGAGAGCTCCAGTCAAAAAATGTTATGCTGTACAAACGCAGGGCCCAATAGTTGGGTTCGTTCGTCAGGAGCTGAGGATAGGCACCAACCTTCCGCTTCCGCGATCTCCATGCCGCGCAATGGCTGTTGAGAGCTCATGCATGTGCTTGTCACACCAAAGTCATCCAAGTAATCATCAATCCACCGTGGCTTAGAGACGCCTTCTGGTCCCACATCTTGTAAAGGGTAAACATATCCTCCCGAGTTTCCCCAGAAGCTGATGGTATTACCATTTTCTGGACCACGGTGACCGCTGTTTATGTTGAGAAGAGGGATATCCTGCGACTGCCGAATTGCAACCATGAAGCTTTCGCTGGCATTCGCTGCAGTCTTCGAGTACGATAAGGTTTCGTGGTGGGGCCAAGTGCCTCATTCGTAGAAGGAAGGCGGGTTATAAGACTGTAATGAATCAAACTGCAAGGCATTTGGGTCCAGGGCACTAACAGGGCCGCTTATGAGATCAAGATTGTTAAGATAGAGCTACCGAGGAATCCCATCCCCGTTGATGAATACCGACTGTTCCTGAGAAGTAATATTGTTGAGAGAAGCAGGCTCTGCACCCGATGTATCCCATAGCGAAGTTTCACCGAGGGAGTCGTCTAACTGGGCAAGAAAGGCGTCTGGCCGTGGAGGATGCTTGCGCAAAGGAAGCCTTCTAATCTTGTTAGCCATCTCAGTATCAGCGTCCGCAGACACTCACGCTGAAATATGGTCTTCGCATTCAGCCTTTGGTGCTTCGGTGAAGGGCCAGCGCTCACCGCCATTTTGAAAGGACCGACGGTACATCGCGATGGGTAGCGAGCGGCGTATCTTCCGGGACTTGTTGGGTGTCCGACTGCTCCACCTTATACCTGGCCTGGTCTGGTCCAAGCAGGTACAAGATACAACCTGATGGCCAGCGCCGGGCCAGCGCGCCGACAGTAAACGCGCACATGAGAATAGCATAGACTCGAGCTCCTAAAATCCTAGATTATAACAATATCTCTATCTTCAAAGGCTGCAAGTATTCTCTCCATCCTGTCATCTGTGAAGCTTAACTTGCCAATGCGAGCGAACTGCCCAGTGGGAAGTAGTTGAAGCAATAATCCATCTGCACTGCATCCTCCGTACGTTACTGACTGTTTGTAGACCGGGAAAAAGAACGCCTGCTGGCATGGTATGTCTATTGTGTCATCTAAGTAGATACTCACCACGGTGGTGAAGTTGTCGTTTTCCGGAAAAAGATAGAATTGCTCAGGGTTGTTGATTTCAGTGTATGCTTGAAAAGGCGGAATATAGTTAGTCAATAAAATCGGCGTCTCCTCCGTCCAATTATCTTCTGACTTAGTCCATTTCCAGGAAGCTACGCCGACCTTGCCCCTGAGTCGGATCCAGCCGCTCTTTACTTGACCGAACGGATCAGTGGGTGTGACCAAGTCAATGCCAATATCCAAAACAGTTGCACACTCTCCTTTCAGTTTGAGGAGGTTGAAGACCTCTCGCATCCCGTCCGGGAAGGAAATAGGACCTTCAACAGACACCCACGACCAGGAAGGTGCGAGATAATCTGTTGAACGATACGCGCCGGATTTGGCGGTCCATAAGAGGGAGTATGATAAATGGCATCTCCATAGACCTGCAGCATATGTACTTTTCAACAAATGTTGGATCTCCCTTGTAATTCCTGACAGAGCAATGAGCTTGTCTTTTCGGAACGTCAAGTCGGCTTTGGAATAAGTTTCGACAATTTTTGACCAGAGCTCGGTCTCCATGTATTCCCCGTACTGTCCATATGAGGCGGCAGGCTTCCGCGGCACGAAATCTCGTAGATAAACATCGGTAAGAAAACCTACTCCGCGGAGCATCAGGGGAATTGAGTCTGGAAAGGTCTCACATGCATAGTTTTCGCGGCATTCCCATAGAACTTGGTCGGCGGAGAAGTGAAGGACTCGTGGTGACAATAGGCGCTCTTGCAAAACCCAAACCCTTTGGCTGAGTGGAGCTTGATCCACGTTTTCTCTCCATATTCCTGAGTAAACGAGTTTAAACCATGACATTCCGTCTGAGTCCGAATGGATCCATGATTTTCTGTCTGAGTCTGGACGAATTCGCTTCACTGGAAGCCCTGCGACTTTCGTGGGATCACGGCTGCGATAGCAGCCTTGGTGGCCATTTTGTGCTGACGTAGCGGAGATATTGAGGTATGTGTTGGTGTATATTAGGCTCATATTGGCTGCTTCACGTGCCCAATCCTCGTCGTCGTCTTGAATAATACAGAAAATTTCCGACGGGGTTGATTACTGTCTCATAATACTCTGTGCAAGGAGCTGATTCACCCGGAATCTCAGAATAGTCTCTGTCCGGCAGGATCCGAAGGAGCTTGTTGCAAATAGAGCAGCCAAGTTGGGCAGATTCGTGGAGACCTTGGAAGCAAGTATGATGCGGACTCTTAGTGTAGCTATTCTCAGGCCACGTTTTGAAGGCGGAAATGCATATATCGCAGTACATTTGGAAGGAGGAGGGGTAACAGGTGGGTTTATATTGCCGCTGGGATTGATGGACGGAAGTGGAAGGAAGACAGCGCCAGACGAGGTGTGGTGGGTGATGAAAGCGCTAGAGTTTGGGATGAAATATGGCGGCGGTAACCATTGCTAATTTTGTCATTTCGCGAACGCAACATCCCCTTCCCCCGGATCCACTCACATCTGAGACTTAGCTCGAGCTGGTTCGGGTCAGCTTTGGTGCTGGGTGTGCCGACTTTTGGAGATGAAGAAAGTTTGGGAATCGCACGGGAGCTTGCGCTGGGTGACATTAGTTAGCGCTAGGATAAATAAAGACTAGTTAGCATCCACCCGATACTTTGTTAGCCGATGCTGCTGCCTGCAGCAAATGTTAGTTGAGTCACATGTACATAGAAGACTATTCGGTCACGACGCGAGGAATTGCCCAGTAGAGATTATGCCTGTTTCAGACATATACCGGAGATGCTCACTAAGTACTTTGTACAGTGCGCCCGCTATTAGCTAAAGTATTTAAATAAATAAAAAAAATAAAAATAAAAATATATAAATAATATAAAAAAGTTAAAAAAAATTATAATTATATATTAATATTATAAAGAATAATTTTTAAAATTATTATAATTTTTTTTAAATCTTTAAATTATTTATAATATAATAAAAAAAAATATTATATATAATAAAGTTTAAAATATTATAATTAATAAAAAATTATTAATATATTATTTATAATTAAAATTATTATTTTTAAAAAAATAATAATTTTAAATAATAAAAAAATTAAATAATAATTTATTT
>Ga0302221_10002554_pt1 | contig 11288 bp, 10 predicted proteins | sample II_Palsa_E2_1_FD_193517 | JGI IMG/M metagenome (GOLD analysis project Ga0302221, IMG submission 193517) | Peat permafrost microbial communities from Stordalen Mire near Abisko, Sweden - II_Palsa_E2_1 | ecosystem: Environmental > Terrestrial > Soil > Palsa > Peat permafrost | place: Sweden...
CCCTACACCAACTGGTCAGCTCGCCGTGATCGTGGCGAGAAATTCCGGGGGACCAAAGAAAAACCCGGGTCGCTGGGGGGAGCGACCCGGGCGGGGGTTACTGCGTGAGGGGGGCCTGGGGTAAACTCTGCAAACTCTTTTGTGCGCCTTTTAACGCACGCGGCTTAGCGACAGCGCTTTTAGTGCACGTGCTGTGTGGCCAGTACGCAGATCTGCCGCAAATCCTCATAGGTAAAAAATATTTCGTCGACGCCGTCGGCGGTCTCGCGCAGACCCAATCCCGATTCGCTCGAAAGGTGCCACAGTTCTTGTTCCGATAAACCGAGCAGCAGCGCCGCCCGGCGGTGCGTGACGTATTTGAATTCCTGCGCCTTCATGATTCCTCCCTCAACACACCAGCGAATTCGCCAAGGTTCTTATGCCGGGCGTGTGGCCACAACATCTTGCTCAACAGCCAGGATCATCACCTTATAGATGTCCACGTCCCAGCCTTCGCCAATGCGCATGCGCACGGTCTCATCGCCATCTTTCAGGAGACGGCCGCGCAACGGCACCTTGATATCGCCGAGGGCCACTTGCAATATCACTTCCCGACCAACCCACGCATTGAATGCCTCGGTCATGGGATCTTTCTCAGCCCCCGCTCAGTACGGCAGTGGTGAAGTTCATCCTGCCGAGAGAGAGAATCGCGCAGGCGCGTGCGACCAACAATGGTACAGAGAGGGTACGCGACTGGTAAGAACGTACTAGTTTTTATTTGGGCAGGAATTGCCGCAGGCGCGAAAAAAAATCATCGAAACGGCAGTGGAAAAATCCGTGCGCATCCGCAAGACGCCACGAGTACGTCAGTACTGCCAAGACAGGACGCGCGTCCCATTGGGTGGAGCATCGCCAGAATTCATCCTTAATAGTGATGAAGGGACGCTTCCATCGCGCGCCGGAATCCGCGCAAAGCCTAGGGCGGCGGAGTTCGCTCGACGTTGCGCATCCGCAACCGGCTGCGCGCGCAGGCATAGCTCTCGCGCTGGGCGGCGGATTTGCGCGGGGCTTTGCGCACATCGGCGTGCTGCAAGTTCTGGAAGAAAACCGTATCCCGATTTCACATATTGCCGGGACCAGCGTGGGCAGCATCCTGGGCGCAGCGTACGCGAGCGGCGCACCTCTCGAGCGGCTGATCGAAACTTGCAGCAAGCTGCGGGTACGAGACATCGCGCGCTGGCACGTGTCCCGCCTGGGATTGGCCAGCAATCAATGCCTCGGCCAACTAATCGAGCGCGTCTTTGAATCGCGCCAGTTTGAAGATTTGCGCATTCCCTTGAGCGTGGTGGCCACCGATCTGGCTTGCGGCGAAGCGGTGGTGTTTACGCACGGCCCACTCGTCGAAGCTATTCGCGCGAGCTGCGCGTTTCCCGGACTGTTCGAGCCAGTGCAAATCGGCACGCGCTATCTGGCGGACGGCGGCCTGGTCGCGCCGGTGCCCACGGTCGCGGCCCGCAACATGGGCGCGAGCACGGTGATTGGCGTTTCCGTGGGAGTGCAAGACGGTTATCGCGGGGCCCCGACCAACATCTTTCAAGTGGTGAGCCGCGCGGTCAGCGCCGCGCAAAAGCATCAGGCGGAAGTCTGGGAGCGACATGCGGATCTGGTGCTGCGCCCCGACGTACAAGGGCTGGCATGGGACGACTTCCACCGGACCGCGGAAGCCATCGCCGCCGGGGCCGCGGTGGCGCGCCGCGCGTTGCCACGCATACGCAAATTGCTAGAGGTTGCCGAGGCGGCGAGCTCACCCGAAGCATTCGTTGCGGCGCAGATGGAGTCTTGGCGCGCAAAAGCCTGGCGCGAAGAATTTTCGCATGGCGAGGTGGCGCAATGATTCGGCTCTCCGTGCTGCTCTCAGGCGTGTGCATCCTGATTCTGATCTGGCACGAATGCGGAGAGAATCCCGCGCTTTTCTGCTACCGTATTGGTCACGGCTTTTTCCAGTCCGCGCGTAACCGCGCATTTGTTCTGGCGCGCGTTCCTGTGGCGGCACGTACGCCGATGACACAAAGGACCAATACCGCGTGCTCGAATCGATCCTCCACTTTCTCCGTGCGCTCTATAATCCCGAAGGACTGAAAGAACTGATTCGCTGGGGCGGCGCCCCACTGGTTTGCCTGATCATTTTCGTGGAGACCGGTTTTTTCATCGGGTTTTTTCTGCCCGGCGATTCCCTGCTGGTGACCGCGGGTGTTTTTGCCGCCGCCGGCGTGATCCCGCTGCACTGGATTTTACTGCCGGGAATTCTTTGCGCCATTGCCGGCGATCAGGTGGGCTACTGGATCGGGCGCGCCGCAGGCAGCACGCTGTACACCCGCAAAGATTCCTTCCTGTTTCGCCGCAGCCATCTGCAAAGAGCGCATGCTTTTTACGAAAAGCATGGTGGGAAGACGGTGATCCTGGCGCGCTTCGTGCCCATCATTCGCACGTTCTGCCCGCCGGTTACGGGCGCGGCAACCATGCCGTATGGGACGTTTTTGGCCTACGACGTTTTCGGCGGATTCCTGTGGGTTGGAAGTATGATTCTCGGCGGCTATTTTCTGGGCCGCCATGTGCCCAATATCGAGCATCGCATCCACTACGTGATTTTTGCGGTGATCTTCCTTTCGATACTGCCGGGCATTATCGGCATCCTGCGCGCCCGCCGAGGCTCGGGTGCGGCGCCGAGTTCCGCCACCCCCACCGTGGCGCCCGGAGAGTAGTCCATGCCCGCGGCAAAATATCGCGCCATCATCTTCGATATCGGGCGCGTATTGGTGCGCATCGATGTGCACCGCGCCATGGCCGGTCTGGCGGAAAACACCGGGCTTTCACCGGAAGAGATTTGGGCGGCGCTCGAAAAGCATCCGAGCTGGCTCGATTGGCAGGAAGGCCGCATGGCCCCACGCGACTTCTATCTGAGCGTGACCAAGCGGTTCGGCATCACGTTAACCTTCGAGCGGTTTGTGGCGGTCTGGAACCGCGTGCTCGACCCAGAGCCCATGCTCGACGGGAGCTTTCTTGGAAAGCTAGCTAAAAAGTATCGGTTGTGCCTGCTCTCCAACACGGATCCGATTCACGTTGCGCACCTGGAAGCCAACTACGACTTTTTTCGTTTTTTTCCGCACCGGATTTACTCTTGCGCCGTGGGAACCAGCAAACCGAACCCGCTCATCTATCGCGCCGCGCTAGAAGCGTGCAAGGTGGCGGCGCAGGATGCCATTTATATCGATGACATCGCCGCGTACGCAGAGGCCGCGCGGCGCCTGGGCATCGCCGGGATCGTTTTTCAATCTCCGGAGCAACTTGCCGAAGAGCTGCGGACGCGAGGAGTGGAATTCCGGGCTGAATAACGGAAACTGTGTCAAGGTTTCATCAGATTGTCATGCGATGCGTAAAGATTGCGCGGACTAGTACCATCCCTGGTACTCAGCAGGAACAATAAGCTGTTGCAAATGAATGGGTTAGAACGGAGCCCGCCAGGCTTGGTATTGGTGCGCGGCATGCTATTCCGTATATACGAGTCCGCGACTAACAGGTTCTGGTCGTCAGGATTTCGCCTCATCACTCGGGACATCGAATTCAGGTGGTCAAATTCTTTAGAAATCGAAGTAAATAGGAGATGAAATCAAATTATGTCCGAAGAACGAATTGTGGAAACGAGAACGACACCGGCGTGGCAACTGCCGGCCATCATCGTATTGGGGCTCATCGCCATTGGAGGGTTGGCGTTCGGTTACAACGCCTCAACGAAGCTGGATAGCACGCAGCAATCGGTGGCGACGCAACTGAAGAGCACGCAACAAGCCGAGCTCCAAGACGTCTCCTCGCTCAAGGATCGCCTGGCGCAGGATGAAAAGGCGAACGCGGACCTGCAGGGCGACCTGAAGGTCGTGACCGATAAATTGAAGATTACGCAGGGCCAATTGCGCAAAGCGCGCGAAGAGTCCGCGAAACTGAACGATGACACCACGCAGAAGCTGACGGCGCTGGATACCTCGGTGCACAGCGAACTGGCCACCAAAGCCACGGCCGACGACGTGAAGTCGGTGGATACCAAAGTAGTGGGCGTGCGCACGGACCTGGACGCTACCCGCGATGACCTGAAAATGGCACGCAGTGAGATGGGCACGCTGATCGCGCGCAATCACGACGAAATCGACCAGCTCCGCCGCCTGGGCGAGCGCGAGTACGTGGAATTCACGATCGCCGGCAAAAACAAGCCGCAGAAGGTCGGCAACGTGACGGTGGAACTCAAGGCCGTGAACGAGAAGAAGAATCAATTCAGCGTGGAAATGACCGTCGAAGACAAGCGTTTCGACAAGAAGAACCGCGCGTTGAATGAACCTATTTTCTTTTACGCTTCCGGGACCAAAATTCCGGAAGAGATGGTAATCAATAAAGTGGGCAAGGACACCGTCAGCGGGTATGTAAGCGTGCCCAAGGCCAATGCGGGGCAGAACGTCTCAACTTCTGGCCGGTAGATCGGATACGAGAGTGATGTGTTTTGTCCCAAAAGGGGGACCGGAGTCATCTGGTCCCTTTTTTTTTGCACTCCTTCTACCCTTTAGGGGTACGTAACAGCTAAGTTACATTTGTATTGATTATGGCTATTGTAGTATTATGCTAGTTAAGTATGACACTCCGAGCCAGCGTCGCAAACCAATCCTTCGCCAAGAATGGTATTGAACCACCCCCGCCAGCCGATGATGCCGTGGAATTCGTAAAATCCATTCTAGAAATCGCGAAGCGGCGATTTTCTGAAATATCTTCCCAGCAAGAACTGGCCAAGGAAAAAATCAACGAAGGCTTCGTTGAGGATCTGCGTGCGCGGTTGGCGTTGATGGACAACGCGGAGTTGTTGCGATTTGGCTGCACGAGCGTCTTTCAGTTTGGACGCGCCATTTATTCAGGAGATCCCGACCGGCAGGCATATCTGGAATTTCGCGAAAGCCGCGTCGAATGGCGGCGACGTCATCACGGAACTGCAATCGAACATTCGTTCTAAATTTGAGTATCTTTGAGGCCAAAGTGGCGGTTTCGCCTTTGAGGCCCTGCCTGCCGAGGGCGCCCTTTGGCTTTGATTTGACGAACGCCATTCGGGCCGGCGAGCGGCGCCCCTTTTGGAGGCTGCACCCGTACGAATCGGGGCCGGCATCGAACCGGATAGCCTGGACGGATCGGCAATCTTTTCCTGGCCTGTATCCAAAACCGGGCTAGAATTCGTCCATCAATAACGGACCCTTACGCCCCACGGTCCGCCATCACTATGAATAGGAACTGCCTTGCCCGCTGATCCGACTGCACACCCGGTCATTGGACCGGATCATCAACTGCCCCCGCCAAAGCCACACCGCAGCAAGCTGGTGAGGATGTTGATCTGGATTGCAGTGCTCATCATTTTCGCGCTGGGTTTTTGGCTGGTGCTGCACAAACACGATGAAAAGACCACCGCGAAAACATCGAGGGGCGCCGGTGGCGGCCCAGTGACCATCAATACCGCGACGGCACAAAAAGGCGACATCGGCGTGTATCTCGACGGGATTGGCACGGTCACACCAGTTTACACCGCGTCCATCACCAGCCAAGTCAACGGCACGGTGACGGCGGTGCATTACAAGGAAGGGCAGGTGGTGCACCAAGGAGATCCGTTGATCGACATCGACGACCGCACCTATCGCGCCACGCTCTTGCAGGCGCAGGGCACGCTCGAACGCGACCAAAATGTGCTCGGACAGGCGCAGATGGACCTGCAGCGCTACAAAGACGCGTGGGCACGCAACGCCATTCCCAAACAGACGCTAGACGACCAGGAAAAAGTGGTGCTGCAAGACCAGGGCACGGTGAAACTGGACCAGGGGATGGTGAATTACGACCAGGTGGAGGTCGAATACTGCCACATCAACGCGCCCTTCACCGGCAAAGTGGGATTGCGGCTGGTGGATCCAGGCAACGTGGTGCAATCTTCGGGAGCCACCACGCTCGCGGTGATCACGCAACTGCAGCCAATCACCGTGATTTTCACCATTCCAGAGGACAATCTAGGCCAGGTGCAGCCGCGCTTGCAGCAGCACGCCAAGCTCACCGTGGACGCCTACGACCGCGCGGGCCAGAAGAAAATCGCCAGTGGAACGCTTTTGACGCTCGACAACCAGATCGACACCACAACGGGAACAGTCAAGGCGCGCGCATCATTCGACAATAAAGGCTTTTCGCTTTTTCCGAATGAATTTGTAAACGTGCGCCTGCTGGTGAACACCATCCAAAACGCAACGCTGATTCCCACGTCCACCATCCAATACAACGGGCAAACGGCGTTCGTGTACGTAATTCAGGACAACACCGCGCACATGCGCACCATCAAGCCCGGAGTTGCGGACGGCGGAACGGAGCAGGTTACCGGCATCAACCCCGGAGATGTGCTGGCCAACACCAGTTTTGACAAGCTGCAAGACAATTCCAAAGTCGTGATCTCCAACAAGGCCGTTCCCGCCAGCGCCGCTCAGGGGAGCAACGCCCCTTGAGTCCGTCACGTCCCTTTATTTTGCGCCCGGTCGCCACGTCGTTATTGATGGCGGCGATCTTGCTCGTGGGTATCGTCAGTTATACGCAGCTGCCAGTATCGGCGTTGCCGCAGGTGGACTACCCCACCATTCAGATTGTGACTTTCTATCCGGGAGCAAGTCCGGAGGTGGTGGCGACGACGGTCACGGCTCCGCTCGAGCGCCAGTTCGGCCAGCTTCAAGGCTTAAGCCAGATGACCTCCAGCAGTTCTGGCGGCACGTCGGTCATTGTGCTGCAATTCAATTTGAGCTTGAACATCGATATCGCCGAAGAGGAAGTGCAGTCGGCCATCAACGCGTCACAAAATTTTCTTCCGGCGAATCTTCCGGCGCCGCCGATTTACAGCAAAACGAATCCTGCCGATGCACCGGTGATTACCCTGGCGGTCACTTCTAGTGACATCCCGCTCTCGCAAGTGGAGGATTTGGTAGACACGCGCCTGGCGCCAAAAATCTCGCAGCTCAGCGGCGTCGGCCTGGTTAGCATTAGCGGCGGCCAGAAACCCGCGGTGCGCATCCAAGCCAATCCCGCGCAGCTTTCGAGCTACGGCCTCAACATGGAGGATTTGCGCACGGCGGTGACGGATGCCAGCGTGAACGCCGCCAAAGGCAACTTTGACGGCGCGCGGCAAGACTATCAGATTGACGCCAACGATCAGCTGGTCACCAGCGCCGATTACCGCAGCGTCGTGGTTGCTTACCGCAACGGCTCGCCGGTGATGCTCACCGATGTGGCGAAAATCGTGGATGGCGTGGAGAACACCAATCAAGCTGCGTGGATGAACAAGACGCCCGCGGTCATCGTCAACGTGCAGCGCCAGCCGGGCGGCAACACCATTAGCGTGGTCAAACGCATTAAAGCGCTGCTGCCACAGCTGGAAGCAAACCTGCCCAAAGGGATTGAGGTCACCACGCTCACGGATCTCACCACCTCCATCGAGGCGTCGGTTTCCGACGTCGAATTTGAGCTGGGGTTGACGGTTGCGCTGGTGGTGTTGGTGATCTTTCTATTTTTGCGCAGCCTGTACGCCACCATCATCCCCAGCGTGGCCGTGCCGCTCTCGCTGGTCGGCACCTTCGGCGCCATGTACGCCCTGGGCTACAGCCTCGACAACCTTTCGCTGATGGCGCTCACCATTTCGACCGGATTCGTGGTCGATGACGCCATAGTAATGGTCGAAAACATTTCGCGTTTTATAGAAGAAGGCGATCCGCCGATGGAGGCGGCGCTCAAAGGCGCGGAGCAAATCGGCTTCACGATTATGTCGTTGACGGTGTCGCTGATCGCCGTGCTGATCCCGTTGCTGTTTATGGGCGACGTGGTGGGCCGCCTGTTCCGCGAGTTCGCGGTAACTCTGGCGGTCACCATTGTGATCTCCGCCGTCGTTTCGTTGACGCTCACACCCATGATGGCGGCGCGCATTCTTAGACATAATCCGGAAGCGCAACAGGGCCGCTTTTATAAAATTACCGAACGCGGCTTCAACGGCATGATCGGCTTTTACGGACGCACGCTAAAATTTGTTCTGCGACACCAAACCATCACTCTATTCATCGCGCTCGCTACGCTTCTTTTAACCATCTTTCTGTACATCGAGATACCCAAAGGTTTCTTCCCGGTTCAAGACACCGGAGTCATTCAAGGCATCTCGCAAGCCTCTCCGACCATTGGACCCGTCGCCATGGCGGAAAAACAACAGGAAATCGCGAGCGTCATCCTCGCGGACCCGGCGGTAGAAAGCCTTTCGTCCTTCATCGGCGCCGACGGCACCAACATCACCACCAACAGCGGACGTATGTCCATCAACCTGAAACCGCTGAACCAGCGCGATCTCAATGCCTCCGACGTCATCCGCCGTTTGCAAGGCAAGCTCGCGAACGTCCAGGGCATTCAACTTTTCATGCAGCCGGTGCAAAACATCACGGTGGACGACCGGGTGAGCCGCACGCAATACCAATACACCCTCGAGGACCCCGATGCCAACGAGCTGAACGACTGGACCAACCAATTTGTAACCAAGTTGAAAAAACTACCGGATCTCGAAGACGTGGCCACCGACCAGCAACCCGGCGGACTGGCGGTTTCGCTGGTCATTGACCGCGCCACGGCTTCGCGGCTCGGCATCGCGCCCACCACCATCGACAACACGCTTTACGACTCATTCGGCCAGCGCCAAATCAACACCATGTATACGCAGTTGAATCAATATCACGTGATCCTGGAGGCGCAACCGCAGTTTCAACTCGATCCCAACAAACTCAACAAACTGTACATTCAAGCCAACGCAGCTTCGGGAACATCTGGCGCTGCCGCCAGCTCTACCGGCAACGGTTCCACATCCGCGGGCTCAAATGCGCTGACTACCTCACCGCTATACACTCCGGCCGCGAATACACTGACGCCACCGCCGAATGCACTAACCTCCAGCGCCTCAGCCGCAACCTCCAGCAAAGGCGCCACTTCCGCGGGAACCACTAGTTCCGCGTACAGCAGCGCCGTGCCGCTCAGTGCGTTCTCGCATTTCGAAACCAAGACCGAGTCGCTCTCCATTAACCATCAAGGCCAATTCCCGTCGATCACTGTTTCGTTCAATCTCGGTCCCAACGCCGCGCTTGGCAACGCCATCACGGACATCACCAAAGTCCAGAAAGACATGCATATGCCCGCGAGTTTGCAGGCCGATTTTCAGGGCACGGCGGCCTCGTTTCGCAACTCTCTTTCGGGCATGCCACTGCTCATCCTTGCGGCGCTGGTTACCGTGTACATCGTGCTCGGCGTTCTGTATGAGAGCTTCATTCATCCCATTACCATTCTTTCGACGCTCCCTTCCGCGGGAGTCGGCGCGTTTCTAGCCCTCATTCTTTTTCGCCAGGACCTGAGCGTGGTGGCCATCATCGGTCTCGTATTGCTGATCGGAATCGTCAAGAAAAACGGCATTATGATGGTGGACTTTGCGCTTGAGGGCGAGCGCCATCACGGAAAAAACGCCACCGATGCCATCTACGAAGCCTGCCTGCTGCGCTTCCGCCCGATCATGATGACCACCATGGCCGCGCTGCTCGGGGGCTTGCCGCTGGCGTTTGGCTCCGGCATCGGTTCTGAGCTCCGCCGACCGCTGGGCATTGCCATGGTGGGCGGATTGCTGGTGAGCCAGGTGCTCACGCTATACACCACGCCGGTCATCTATATTTTCTTTGACAATATTGCGCAACGTTTTTCAGGAAAGTCTCACGCACTAAACAGCGGCGCGACGCCGGAACCGGCAGGTTCGCAATGAACGTCTCCGAACCTTTCATTCACCGACCAGTGGCCACCACGCTGTTGACCGTGGCCATCGCTATCGCCGGCGCCATTGCCTTCAAAGTGCTCCCGGTTTCCCCGTTGCCGCAGGTGGACTTTCCCACCATCTCCATCGGCGCCAGCTTGCCTGGAGCCAGCGCCGCAATCATGGCCTCCTCCGTGGCCACGCCGCTCGAACGCCAGCTCGGACACATTGCGGGCGTCACGGAAATGACGTCGAGCAGCACCCTGGGCGCCTCTTCCATCACCATCCAATTCGACCTCAGCCGCAACATCGACGGCGCCGCGCGCGACGTCGAAGCGGCCATCAATTCCGCCCGCACCTATCTCCCTTCTGACCTGCCTTCCAATCCCACCTATCGCAAGGTGAACCCAGCGGATTCGCCGATCATGATTATCGGACTTACTTCGGACAAGTTCGGGCCGGATAAGCTGTACGACGAAGCCTCTACCATCATGCAGCAAAAACTTTCGCAACTGCAGGGCGTTGGCCAGGTGAACGTCGGCGGCGGAGCTTTGCCTTCCGTACGCGTGGAGGTCAACCCCACGAAACTCGCCAGCTACGGCCTGGCAATGACAGATGTGCAGTCTGTGCTGCGCCTGCAGAACACGGATCTCGCCAAAGGACAAATCACGGATGGCATCACGAGCGCGGACATCGTCGACAACGGCCAAATATCCCATGCCGAGCAATACCGGCCGGTCATCGTCGGCTACCACAATGGCGCGGCGGTCCGGCTGTCCGACGTCGCCGAGGTCGTCGATTCGGTACAAAACATTCGCACCGGCGGATATTTGAATGGCAAGCGCGCCATCGTGCTGGTCGTCTTCCGCCAGCCGGGCGCCAATATTATTGACACCGTCGATCGCATTCGCTCCGAGATGCCTTCCCTGAAAGCCTCCGTTCCACAGGGGATCGACATCACCATTGTGCTGGACCGCACCACCACCATCCGCGCATCGGTGAGCGACGTCGAGGGTACGCTGGCACTTTCCATCGTCCTGGTCATCATTGTGGTCTTTATTTTCTTGCGCAATGGCCGTGCCACGCTCATTCCCGCGGTCGCCGTTCCCGTTTCGCTTATCGGAACTTTCGCGGTGATGTATCTGTGCGGCTACAGCCTGGACAATCTTTCGCTCATGGCCCTGACCATATCCACCGGCTTCGTCGTGGATGACGCGATCGTGGTCATGGAGAACATCACCCGCCATCTCGAGGCCGGCATGGAACCCTTTGCGGCCGCACTGAAAGGCGCGCAGGAGATTGGTTTCACGGTTTTCTCCATCAGCATTTCGCTGATCGCCGTGTTCATTCCGCTGTTACTGATGGGGGGCATTGTCGGCCGGCTGTTCCGCGAGTTCGCCATAACGCTGTCCACCGCCATTCTCGTCTCCATGGTCATCTC
>Ga0302221_10002556_pt1 | contig 11281 bp, 1 predicted proteins | sample II_Palsa_E2_1_FD_193517 | JGI IMG/M metagenome (GOLD analysis project Ga0302221, IMG submission 193517) | Peat permafrost microbial communities from Stordalen Mire near Abisko, Sweden - II_Palsa_E2_1 | ecosystem: Environmental > Terrestrial > Soil > Palsa > Peat permafrost | place: Sweden...
CTCTAGTGTTAGTGCATTTGCATTTACTAGTTTTAGGTCACGTAACCTTATGTTATGTGATAGCGCACTAGTCCAAATCAGGTAGCCGAGGAAGTATATCTTACACTATGGTGTTAGATATCCTTCTTTCGAATCAATCATCTACCTATTAACGCAAATAGCATTCCACGACATTACGTGACAGTGCTACGCGTTATAGGTGGACCGACATAATCTTTTAGCTATATAAATTGCTAATTCTTGTAATTAATTAAAACTTTTGTTTTTGTAGCCTATTTGTAGCCTAATATTATATCTTGTCCCCTTAGCTATATAACTAGTATAAGAACCTTTATTTGTCTTTTATTAATAAGCAATATTAGTTTTATATAGTTGATAATTAGTAATATAATTTTGCTATTAAATCCTTGTATATTATATAATATAAGTAGTTGCTATACTTTGGTATTAAAGAATCAAGTAGCAATAGCTGCAAAATTAGTCTTAATAAATATATATCTATTTGCTTTAATATTAATAAGTGTATATGTCTTTATTTTTAGTTTATTGCTGCTAATTGTATATAAAAAGGTAAAAGAATCCCCTTTAAGCAATTGACTAAAGTTTACTTTGTATAAATTAATATTATATAACTTTAAAGTAAAGATTTCTTTTAAAGGTTATCATTTTCCGACAACTTTAAAACTTCTTTTAACTACTTAATAGCTTTAATATCTATATACTTTAAGCAATTATTTATCTTATATCCCGATTCTTAGCAAATGAAACACTTACTTATATTGCTTAACTGCTAGCGTAACAAGTTTTAATATATAAGTTTTAAGAGGTTATTTGTATTCGGGAAAGTATTTGTATAAAAGGTAATTGTAACTATAAAAGTAAGGATAATAGTTATTGTAAGTGCAATTGCAAAAGTAAGAATATTTGCCTTATTTGCATTATAAAGCTTTTATATATATGACTTGCGCTTTTTAATAGCTTTAAAGGATTAGTTATAAATTGTGCATTGCTTAGCAAACTTGTAAAAGGTTAATTTAATATTAAAATGCAAAATAATTGCCTTTTAGAGATTAAAGGATAGCTTGCTATTTAATTTATACTTTAGTTTTATAAGTGCAACTTTAGCTTTAGAGGCTAATTGCAAGAACTTGATATAAAAGTTATAAAATAATTAAGTAAACTTTATAAATAGCCTTTTAAAATCGTTTTTAGCTATAAATAATTGATTTGGATTTTTAAAGGCTAATATCAAGTAGTTAAATAAGTCTTATATTATAGTATATAAATTAATAGCATCCTCCCTTAAATGCGGAGATATATGCTTTATAGCTTTACTTTTAATTAATCCTTTTACTAATACAAGCTTTATTAATTTAGTAAGATAATAATTTGCATTTTTATAAAGCTTATTCTTAATTTAAGAAATCCAATTAAAAAGACTTATATCCTTAATATCTTTAAAGATAAAGGGATTAAAGAGCTTAGTAAAGCATAAAGGGCATTATGCTAAAGGAGTAGTAGCTTGTTAGTAGTAAGACTTTAGAAGCTCGGTTTAAAGGGCTTTATTTCTAATATTAAGTTAAGCTAATTAAGTTTGTTATTTTAAAGCTTTAGCCTTTAAGATAGCAACTTGATCCTTTGTATTATTACATTAGTAAAAAGCTCCTAAAATTTGCTTGCAAAGTTGTTTAAAGTTTTGTTAATATGCAAATTAGAGATATTCGAGGTTAAATTCGGGCTTATTATTGTTAAGAAGCAAGGAAGGTTAAGAGGGTCGAGGGTTTATAGGTTTAAGTGCATAAGAACTAGTTGTAGTGCTAGCTTTTAGTTTATAGTAAAATTGTGCTATTTTGTTTGTTTGTTGCTTATATAATAAGTCTTATTTTAGGTTTGTATTTTGTATAACTTGTTTAATTTAGTTTGTTTAAGTTCAGTCGATATTATGCAAGTTTGGTGTAAGATAAAGGCAACACGTCGTCTTTTTTTATATAATTTAATTTTAAATCCTTTGTAAAATTAAAATTGGATTAAGCTTTAAATTATGTCACAAGCGCTAGATTTATAGCTTAAGAAAGAGCATTAGTTAAATGGTCTCAATTATAACTATTTAAAGCTAAAGAAAGAAGAAGTTATTTACAAGGTTCGGTTTGTATATAAATACTGAGTTTTGCCGCCTTATGCCGCTTATGCTATCCCGCGCTAGTGCACGTGACCACATGACATGGAATGGAATGCTAGAACCGTAACAATTCTCCTTCTTTTAAAGTAAGTATTAATGATCTTATAATATAGTTTTATAGCAAGTTTGTCTTTTCCTTCTTTTTCTTTTCTTGCTTTACTACCCCGCTAATTACTCTAGATTTTTATATAAGAGCGCGCGCTATTACTCGCTATATACCCCACCGACCCCACATTACACCTTACCAAAAATCAATATTACCCTTATTAAATCAATTGCAATTGATATATTAATAATAATATATTAATTACGTTATTATAAAGTTTTTTTAATATATAATTGCTATTCCTTTGTAGTTAATCATGTCTTTAAGCTTGCATATAAGCCTTTTTGTTAAATATCGCTATTCTTTTAAATTTACTTTACTTTATAGCTTTTATAATACTTTAATTATATCCTCTTTTGTCGTCGGGATAGTCTTTAACTTATTAATCTCATTTTTCATTTACTACTAAATCTTTTTAATAAGATTAAGGTCTAGCAATAATAGGAGCTAATTAAAACCACGAATCCCGCAGTTTAAGCAAGGTAATCTTGCCTTCCTTTTATACACCTTTGCTTTATCCATTATAAATATAAACTTTGCTTTTTGTTCTAGTGTTAAGGAGTTGTAAAACAGGAAAATTATTGCTTTAAAAACTTGTTTTAAGTATATTATAAAATAGATACCCTTCTTTCTTTCTTCTTTTATTGAAATCACTAATAAAGACTTTTAATCCTACTTAATTGCTACTTATATTATTATATTAACTTTGCTACTCTTATAAATTGACTATATATAAGTCTAATAGTTCTTTTGTCTAGTTGGCATGTTATATATATCTTCCCTCGCTTTTTTATCTTAAAAGTCGCCTTATTGCTTTATATTACTTTTTTCTAATGTCTTGTTGTTGGATCAGAACAGGCATCAGAGTACAGGTTTCAGAGAACAGGCTTCAGCGTCAGTTCTACCTAGTTGCCTACCAGGCAATAGGATCATATTCTAGGTGGAATAGGCTTTCATTACTTAGATTAGGCTCCAGTACACACTCTCCTTTAGTATATAACTGAGGGAATGCCCTCATTAATGAATGGAACTTCAGTCTTCTCAAAATCATCTTTTTGATCTAACACTTGTGCCGTATTACTAGTATTTAATTGCAAATGCTAGACTTTTCTTAGCTTGCTTTTTCGAAATAAATAGTCGACAGCACACTATATAACAATAATATCCATGTCGCTTTATTATCCAGCAAATTATAATTGTAAATGCATTAAGGTGGAGTTTAGCCTTAATATATGCTTAAAACTTAATATAATTAGCTTAAGACTTAGAAACGAAAAAAAGATGCGCTCGACTTTATAAAACTTTAAAAATTGTAGTTTAAACGTTTTACCCTTTTAAGTAATATAAAAAGAAGGACTTTTTAAGAACCCTTAAATTGTAGAACATTTTAAGCTAGTCTCTTTCCTAATTTTGCTATAGCTTTTACCCGCTTATTGCAACAAGCAAACTACTAAGCAAACAAGAGTCTTCCACATTTCTTTAAGCTTATAATTAGCCGCTAATAGTAAAAGAATAATTGGATTTAACGTTTTTGACATCTTAAAAGCAATTTAATAAATAAATTAAAAGGAATTTATAGTGTTATAAGCGAAGTAGCAGTGAATTGTGGTGCTTGCTAAGGTGTATAGCAAGTAATAGCACGTGCTCTTATATATAAAATGCTAAATAAACCGATTTTATAAGGGTATAAGATTTATAGAATTTGTCACGAACACAGCTTTAAGGGCCTAAAGGGCGAAGGTTTAAGGTGTGTCTATTGCGAGAATTCTAAGCTAAGGAGTAAAAGTCGAGTTGTACAAGAAGTCGAAGGCTTTATAGGGCGCTCGCGTAGGTCATGTGATGCACTAGTGCAAACAGTGCAAACAGTGCAAACCGTAACAAAATTGTAGATTATAAGTATATATTTAACTAGATTTAGAGCTCGAGAGAGAAGGGACTAGCAAAGGTCATCTTTCTACTAAATTTGACAAATACTAGCTATCTTATATAAATAGGTTAGTTTTATCCACTAAGGAGAGCTTATGTTAGCAGTATACAAACAAAACATTAGTTTTCTCAAATCTCTTCTCCCTTTATTATCATTATTGACTATATCAAATTTATTGCGTTTTTACCCACCCATTGTCCACAAACAAGGATATTAAAGGGTTATAAGGGTTACACAAAACAAGAGAGAGGTTGCCTTTTCTTATTAGGTTTTTACTAGTGCTTTATAAGCAAATAAAGGGTAAAACATCACAAATTCAAGTACTTGTACTTATATATTACACACTCGCTGTGTAAGCTATATAAAGCCTCTTACATAAGAGCGATTCGCTAATTAGGTTCTTAGTAATAATAGCTAGTGCTTTAAGCTCTTCCCCTTAAATCGACAAGCTAAGGCTAGCTTTAACAAATCAAAGCTAAGAGCTCGATTAGCGAATACTGTGGCGGGGTGCCAAGGGGATTGTTGATTTCTGTCGATTTTAGAGGGTTTTCAAAGGTTCTCAGTTAGTGCTACACGTGACTAGAATGGGGGGTATAACTGCTGTTTTCTGTAGCTGCGCACACTTCACTTTATACTTAATTCATACTTACTTTTGCACCTAATAATTATATACAATTATTGCTAGTCTTATAGTTTCGTTTCTATTTCTTAATTTATGCGTGCATGCTTTAATTCTTCTTTTTATTGTTACTTTAGTTTTACATATGCATTCTCCTTTTTGTTTTATTGCTTAATTTCCTAGTATCGTTCTTGTAAGGTTTTCTTCTAGCTAAGGTCCGCCCCCTTACATGTTTTTAGTAAGCCATATAAAGAGGACTCGATTTATAGCCAAGGAAGCTTTTATTATACGTACTTAAGGTTCTTGTAAGGCAAAACTCGGAAGTTCGCGCAATAAGTTATATACTAGGGTGTCTTTTCTATTAAGTAGCTAACTAGTCTACTTTTACTAGTTTTATTTTAGCTAGTTATTTCGTTTATATAGCTAATTTCCGAACCGTTTCCTGCTAACATAGAGCTAGAATAGCTATAAAGCAGCACATTAGCTTAATTAAAGATAGCCTCAAGTGAAGCTAGCTTAAAGAGGAAGAGAGTATTATAAGGAGATAAGAGTAGAATAAGATAAAAGGGTTATAAGTTAAAACTATGCTAAGCTAAAGTTTTAGCCCTTTTAAACAAACTAGTATTATCGATTTGCATTTTAATTTTAACTGTTTTAGTATTAAGAGTTAAGAAACTATTAGCTTTAGTATAAAGTCTAAAATAAGGAGCTACTAATCGGGAGTCCTTAATTAGTGGAAATTATATAAGAGCAAGCGAGCTATTAGACTTGAATTAGGAACAAGTAAGACTAGAAGTTAAAATCGGGAAAAGAGCAACTAGAAACTAGGAATACGAGAAAAACAAGACATACGAGTATAAGGAGGCTAAGAAGCCACAAAACCGAGCTATTATAGGGGGTTATGTTTTTATTTAAAGAGATATAGCTCCGAGGGAGAGAAGAAGGGAAAAGAAGCTAAAAGTATAACTGAAAAACGCAAAGGAGTATAAAGAAGGCATAAATAATTAAAACAATCAAAGACGCTTATTAAAGGACTTATCGAGATAATTATTAATTATTCTTGCAAAAAGCAACCGATTAACCTTAAAATTAAGCATAGCAATTGCTAGTTCCCCCCGAGAAACACCGAAGCCTTAACTTATACCTTAGTCGACCTCCTCAAAAGACAAAGCTATCGTTTTAACACTTAATTTATACAAAATAGGAGATAACAAGTATATACTAGTCCTTAGACTATACTTTCCCTTGCCTGGAGCTTAAAGAGCCTTATAGTTTAAAGGGAGCAACATTTTAACCTTCTTAAAATAATATAATAATATATATAAAGATTATCAAATCTCTATAACTATAAAGAAAGAACGTATTATTAAATACATTTCTCTATTATATAAAGACTAAGTAAAAGCTATGCCGGAGTATTATGCTAATAGTTTAAGCAAATATAATAAAAACAAGTTTTATATAGCTTTAAAGAAGGAGTATAAAGAATATAACTAGAAGACTTTTAAAGTTAGCTATAACTTCTTAAATCAAATTATCGCTTAATCTTAAGCCGCACATATTACTATTAAAACTTATATCGACTTGTTTTATAGGGTGTTAATAGAACTAGTAAAGAGGAACGAGCTAAATAGCAAGCACTAGTATAAGGAGTTTATAAAGGGTCTTCCTTTACAAGTTAAGGATAAGATTTTCAAGGACTCTAATTACAAGCTTACTAATATATTTACTTACAATTATCAAAAGATATATAAGATTATAATATTTATATACGAGTATAAGGAGAAGAGGCGCCGCTATAACAAAGCTAATAACCCCAAGTACTTATAGCTACGCTAAGAACACCTTAATATAGTTGTATAAGATATAATACTTGTAATAAGCAATAAATACGCCCTTCCCTTACCCTTAGCTATACTTGCATTAGCAAAAGAAATTACTAAAACTAGTAAGGTGTCAAAAGTCCTTATTCCTAAGATAATAAAGCTTAAGAAACCCGCTAATAAAGTCGACTAATTGACAAAAGAAATGCAAAAACTCTCGATTTTATACATTACTTTAAAGGATTTGCAAAAAGCCGTTAATGCTTCAGTAGCCGCTATTACTAATAAAATGTAGTTATAATATTAATCTATGCTTTTTGCAATTAACAACTTAAGAGAAGGATTTAGCAGCTATTATAAGGCTAAAGGGGGTTTTAGTAAACGTAGTCGAGGTTAGGGTAATTACTATAATAAAAGAGGTAAAAGAGCATTTATATCGACTAGTAATAATTGCCCTTACCCGGATTCTTAGCAAAATATAGCCCAAGTTAATATTATATACTAATCTTTTAATTAACACTGCCTTACTTACTTTAGTAAAGACCGGGACGGCGCTATTAATCCTAATTGTAAATATACGCATTCGAACGATTATCCTTTGCTATAAAAGCTTATTTACCTTAAATGCATTTATAAACACGGGTTTTACTAGTATAAAGGGAGATAAGACCCGAATTAGGCTTCTATTCCCTTAATACTATAAAGCAACTAACGTTAGTTTAATTAAATTAAAGCTCACTTTTAAGGGGGGGAGTACAATTATAATATAGCAAAACGCTTTACTAATACTTAGCGTCTTTAAAATAATATTTAACTTAAAAACTAAGAGAGAAACAAGTCTTAAGCCCTTTTTATACTTGATAATTCGTATAAGAGCAAAGAGATCTTGCGTTAAGACACAAATAATATTCTTATTTTTAAAGGCAATTGCGTAAATGTTATAAATAAGGATAGCATCTTTATTAATAAAATATATAAGGATATAATATATCTTATATTATTTGTTAATGCTACCGGATCTTTAAAAGTAAAGGGAAAAGGGCTATAAATTGCCCGAGATATTATAAAGTAGCAAGCTTAAGTAAAGGAAAGGCTTTTATAAGCAAAAAGCTAAAGATTTGCTATATTAGGAGTTAAGAAGGATATTAGACCCTTATAAGATATAAACTTTAACTCGGCTTCTAATAAAGAACCGGAACTAGTTAACACTTTATAAGAAGAGCTTATTTTATAATCGAAGAAAGTAATTATTCCGCTTTTATATATGCAAAAAGGGGTAAAAATAATTATCGATGCCCTTAAAACCCCCGATCTTATAATTATAATTTAGCACTAATAAGTAAAGGATAACCAAGCTTATATAACAATTTTAAGAATAAGAAATATAATAGCTATGCATATAGCCGAGGAAATTAAGAAAATAATTAAGGTAATTGCTATAGCTAATAAATTAAAACGCATAATATAAAATATAACTTAGCCGGCTTAAGTAACTAGCTATATACTTTAAAGAAATATAAGTAGCTTTAACTTTAAGACTCTTATCTTAAAGAAGAGCATTATTATATCCCTTTAACTTCGATTTTTATTACATAGTCCTAATAATAAAGTAAAATGCTATAATATGCTAAATATAAGAGCTAAATGCAACATTTTACTTATAAAAATAGCTAAGAACTTAAGCTGCGTTATTTATAGCGTTAATACCTTTATTATATTTATAGTTACAAGTAACTAATTCGGCTTTACTAGCGCAATTAAAATTAAAATCGAGATTATAAAAGGGGTTAGTTGCAAGGACGTATTCTTCTTAGTTAACAACTCTCCTAAGACCTTGCTAAGAATGCCGTTTATTAGTAAGATAAAAATAGCTATAAATTATAAAGACGACAGTTTGTAAAATAATACGTTTATTAATTTAAAAGACTCGAGGAATACTTATATAGTTATAATTATTTTACTATTAAAGAGTGTTACTAGGAGGAAAGTCCAGTTCCGGTAAGACTTTTAGCCAAAAATCGAGGAAGTAAATTCAAGTAATAAAGAAGAAGAAGAAGAAGAGGAAAACTAAGGCTTAATACTTTAGCCGGAGAGAGTATTAAGGGAGTAAAGGCTATTTTAGGGTTTTTTAAAGAGTTTTATGATTTTAGGACTAGCGTTATTAATTTTTTGGATATAAGAATTATAAAAGACGCTTTTGTTTTAGCTCTTATAAAGCACTTTCCGGACATAATACGAAAATAAGCTATAAATATTTTAAATACTAATATTTTAAATGCTAAAGTAAAATTATATTATTCGATGCTAGCTAATTTTATCTTTAAAAGTAAGAAGGGAGGACTAGAGTTTTTAAGTTTTTTATAGTCTTTTAATAAATTAAAAGGGGTATTATTATATTTAAGAGACAAGGATAAGAGTAAAAAGGTTTTGCGTTTTAGTATATTAAAACAAGTAAAGCTAGAGAAAATGGTAATTGCATTGCAAGACTTTATAAGCGTGCCTTTTACGCTCTTAGCAGATAGTGTTTATAAATTAAAGGCTAAGAAGGTATAGCTAATTAATAAGAATAATAATATAAGAGAAGGACTTAAAAGACAATCTAATTAGTATAAGCGATTTAAAGTATAAGACACCTTATAAGCACAAGTAAGCGAATACTAGGACTACTTACTCTTACGCTTTACTATAATACTAAGAGGTTCCCGACTTACCCTTAAACGATTAGCCGATTTAGATATTAGAGACTAGCTTTAAGAAAAGGAAAAGGCTATATTCGAAAAACTAATAATTAACTGCAAAGGAGCTATTGCGTTCGACTAAAAGGAAGTAGGAAAGATTTATAAGGATATTAGTCCCCTTATTCTTATTAAGACAATATTGCATAAAGCTTAGCAGGAAAAGAACTTCCCTTGCCTTAAAGCTCTAGTGCCGGTAATAGTAAAAATGCTATTAGAATAGCTAAACCGAGGTATACTAGAAAAATGCAATAAACCTTATAAAAACCCTTAGTTCCTAGTTGCAAAAAAGCTAGCTAGCACTTATAAGCTTATTAATGCGGCAATAAAGATAAATTTTATTACTTTATAAGATGCTAATATGCCTTTATCGGTAAATAAGTTTTTAAAGGAATTTGCTAAATGTTAATATGCTTCCTTAATTGATTTCTTTTCTAAATATAATTAACTTACCTTAAATATTAAAAGTCGGGATATAACAAGTTTTATAACCCCTCTTAGTTTACTTAAAATGACTACTTTATTACAAGGAGCTACTAATTTAGTAGCCTAGTTTATACAAGTAATAATAACAATCTTAAAAGACTTATTTCTAGCTATAGCTATGCCGTTTATCGACGATATTAAAGTAAAAGGGCTATATATTAACTATAATAAAGAATTAAAGCTTTTTAGAATCTGTCGATTTGTGTTCGAATATTTATAAAACCTAAATAGGGCTTTAAAGCGAATTAAAAGGGCTAAAGCTTTTATTAGGCCTAAATCACAATTTTGCTATAATAGCATAAGTATTATAAGTTTCGTATATAATTTTAAAAGAAGGAGCCCTACTACTACTAAAGTTAGTAAGATCTTAGACTAGTACTAGTGCAATAATATTATAAAAGCTAAGGCATTCCTAAGAATTTGCGTATATTACAAAATTTGGATTAAAGCATATACTATAATAGCTAAACTAATTTATCGACTGCTTAAGAAAGGAGAGCCCTTCTTATAAAAGGAAGAATAAATTAAAGCAATATAGACTTTCTAGGAAAAACTTACTATTACGCTATTACTTTGCAAGCTATATTACAATCTAGTAAAGCTATAAGGGCTTATTATCTTAGCTATAAACGCTAGTCTATTTGGATAAGGAGTAGTTTTAAGATAATATAATAATAAAGGACGCAAGAGAGTTGCTTAGTACAAATCTAAAATGTGGAACTAGACCGAATAAAGCTATAATACTACTAAGAAAGAGTATAAAGGGGTTTTTAAAGCTTTGCAGAAATTACAATTTTAGCTATATAATGTTTATTTTATCTTAGAAATAAATGCAAACACGCTTATTGCTTAGTTAAATCGGGTAGCTATTAACCTCCTTAAAGCTTTAGTTACTTGCTAGCTTATATAAATTAGGCTATTCGACTTTGAAGTATGCTATATAAAGGGTATAAAGCATATTATAGCCGATAGACTATCTTAGCGCCCTTATTATAAAGAGGATTCGGAGGATAACTTAAATATTAATAAATTTATTGCGCTAAAACTTGATATAATCGGAATTTAACTAGTTACTAAAAGCGCAAAAACGGTAAAGCCTTGTAATATTAAATGCAATGCGCGCCTTAATTAGCTAAAGCTTAATTCCGGAAGCAAACCTTATTTTTTAAGCTGCCCTCGAAGGGGCAAAATTGAAAGTTGCCCCTCTTTAAGTAGCTTTAAGAATTAAGCACTTAAGGGAATAGTTTTTCCGAGCTATATAACCGATAGCTGCAACGCTATATATTACTTTATATTAGTACTTTAAAATATAACTAATAGTTTTATATCGATTAATTTACTTAATAAAAGCTATTTAAAGTAGTTTTAAGCAATTGCGAGGTACTTAACTACGCTAGCTAAGCTTA
>Ga0302221_10002557_pt1 | contig 11270 bp, 4 predicted proteins | sample II_Palsa_E2_1_FD_193517 | JGI IMG/M metagenome (GOLD analysis project Ga0302221, IMG submission 193517) | Peat permafrost microbial communities from Stordalen Mire near Abisko, Sweden - II_Palsa_E2_1 | ecosystem: Environmental > Terrestrial > Soil > Palsa > Peat permafrost | place: Sweden...
GCCCATCTTTGCTTTAATAACAAAAGCCTTAACCGAGATAGTTTAAACCTCCTTGCTCTTTGCATTACCGAATAATAAGCTATAAACCTCCTTTTATATTTTTAAAGCTTATAATATAATAAGCTTCCCTTTACCTTTATCGGCTTTATTTACGCTATAAGCTATTTTTACCTTATAAAGCTTAGCAAGTTATGCTTTTAACTATTTAAGTCGGTTAGCCTTTATAATCAAAATTTTAGTAAACCCGGCAAAACTATAAAAAGATGCTTTAGACTATTAAAGATAACTTAATTTGCAAGGGCTTATATGCACTAACAATTACAAAGATGCATCAAGTAAGCCTTTATTAGTATATAATTCTTAATTTAGTTTAAGCTAATAATATCAAGTGTAATAATTTGCTACTTTATATATTAAAAGATAATTATTTAAATAAAAACTATATTCGACGACTTAAAATAAATTTATTAGTTAGCATTAATAATTACCTTAAAATCAAGTAATTCTTATAAGATTTAAATAATATTTAAAGTAAAAGGCGTTTTAGTCTCGGCTAAGATAAAGATTAATGCTAATATATTTCGATAAGTTATAAGAAACTTGTCCGAATAAAAACTAAATAGATATTATTTAAAGTCGCTTGCAATATCCGAAGATATTAAACTAGAAGATGCTTTGCCCGAGAGAGCTTAAGCTTTTAAGCCGGAGTTTAAGACGGAAGTATATATTTTTAACGGGCTATAAATTAGACTTTACTAATAGTTTACTTAGCTATTACTTATTAATAATAGCTTTAACAAGGATAATTTATTATAATCCTTTACTAGCGTCTTTACCGGAGAGTTCTATCGTCGCGTAAAGCAATAACTAAGCGATAGAGATAGTAAACGCGATAGCTATAATAAAGATAGTCCTTACTTTATCCTCTTACTTTTCTTCTTTTTCTAAAACCTTACTTAAAAACTTATTACTTACACTATCTCTTTGCCTTAATTGTCTAACGAAGTTATCTTTACAAGTTATTATAAAGTTTGCTTAGCAAGTTATTAAAGCATTTAAGTCGGTTAATGCTAAGTAAGAGCCTCCCCTTCTTGCAAAGCTGTCTAGCTTTAACTATAAAAACAAATTAGAAAAACCAAAAGCTTACGCTTCGACGCTAAGGTTTAAGAAAGTTAATAAAGTGTATATATATCCTAAGCATAGCTCGACCTTACTACTAATATTATATAGCTAAGACAAATAAGAGTATAAATATAAAGTTATAAAATTATTAATATTAGCTAATAAAGTAAATAAACTTAATTACTTTACCTTTATTGCTTATATATATATAAGTAAGTATTTTAGCCTTTATCTTAACCTTTGCTCTTAATAGTAGTCTAAATAAAGAGATTAAGAATTAGATTTGATATATCGATATTAAATCTTTAAGCTTATAAGACATTATCCGGGAGGTTTTGCAAGACGTCCCGGGGATTTGCCTTTACAAAGAGAAGTTATTAGTAAGTGTAAAGCTGACCCGAGCATTTAAATTCTTAATATATTTACTTAACAAATCCTTAAATAAAGCAAAGCTTACTTTATTATTACTTGTCCGACTTAAAAGAGCGCTATTAAAACCTTAGCGTAGCTCTTAATTGTTTTACTTTAAAGCATTTAGATTTGCTACTTAATTTTATTAAAATAACTTACGCTTCGACTACCGAGCGCTTTAGCCCGCTTCTCGAGAAGCATCAAATTACATATAATCTTTTATAAACGCTCTTTAAGCCGAATGCTTTAGCGTATATTAAGTGTTTCGGCATTAACTAGCTTAAATATGTTAAGTACGAATTTAGGGAAAAGAAAGAGATAAAGGAAAGAGTAAAATACTTTTACATTAAAGCTTACTATTTGGATTTCGACAAGAAAGTATTTAAAGAAACCTCGAGTAAGTATACTATTAAGAAATTCTATAAAGCGAAAGCGATTAATGCTTTAAAGTTATTCCCCCTCAAATATTACCCGGGCAAAGAGCAAATAAGGGCTTACCTCTTTAAATATAATTAAAAAAATTTGTTTATAATAAACATTTACTTTTGCGAGTATAAAAGCAAGGCATTTTATATCGAAAAAGGACGGGTTATCGAGATTTTTATCGAGAGCCGGGTCGTAGTCGACACGGCTTATTTTCGAGAAGAGAACTCGAACTATATTAGACCGAGCATTAAAAAATCTAATCGGGCTTTACTATTACTATTTAGCTAAACTATTCTCAATTTTAATAACGAAAGTGATAACGAGTTATCCCCGGTTAAGGATAATAAGATAAATCTAGCAAAAGTAAAGGGAGACGACTTGCTTATTTGCAATTTAACTATTCTCGGGTTTAGCTTAAGTAAAAGTAAATAAAGTAAGCATTTAATCCTTTTCTATTATAGCTTAGCTAATATTAGTATAATAAAGTTAGCTATTATTAACATTAAAGAGATTAACTAGAAATAAGCAATATTAAATAACCTTTATATCCTTGCAAAAAAGAAGCATGCCGCGTAAGCTCTTTCCGAAGCTTATATTAAGCAAGCATCGACAAATGCCTTTAATAATGTTATAAAGGGAAAGGGGCAAGGGTTTAACATGCTCTTGTAATAAGGTGTCTAGTCTCCGTTTACGTTGTAATTTTACTAATATGTTATATTAGCGGGCTATTAAGTATAAAGAAGACCTTAATAGCTAAGTTGCTTGCCGAACATCTTTAAAGGCTACTTATATAAGTCTCCGCTAATAAGCTTAATATAACGGCCTCGGCCGTCGAATAGCGATTGCCTCGTCTCTTCGAGCGCGTTGCTCGATAAAAGGCAATTCTCTTATTAAATAAGGCAAATGTACTTCTCGAGTAGCGCTTAGCTTAAGATATTTATCGAAATGCTCTCGTTTACGTGTTCTTGTAAACTCTAAAATACTATTAAGGGATAATGTTCCTTACTACTAATAAGGTAAAGCAAATCGATAACGCTATTGCTAGCAAGATCTACTTTAAACTAAAGTATAATAAGTTAAACTAAGAGCAATAAACTAATATTTAGCGCTACTTTTTAGAAAAGGCAACTATGCCTTAAAGAGAACCAATTTATAGCTAGGACGCCTTTAATGATTTAATATAAAAGGAGCGTAATAGCCGCGAGGTAAGTCCTTCTTTCACGTGTTCGAGAAGTAAACTAATTAATAGTATTATTTCAAATTAAAAACTTAATATTAACGGCTTACGCTTTAGCTATTTAAGAGGGATGCTAGGTTATAATGTCCTATTTTAAAGTGGCTATTAACGCATGCGAAGATTTCGAATGCGATTTTAAGGGCGCAAGGCTAAAGGAAGCTATAAATAATTATCTTTAGCAAAGTTTGCGGGGATCCGAATCCATGTCTATCCTTTAAAAATAAGCGTATTTAGACCGTTGGGCTAAATTGTACATATGAGCTTTAGTTATAATTCTTTAGTTCTTTATTTATCTTATATACGCGCCTTAAGGTTATTATTAATGTCCATATATCTATGCGCTCCTTATTATATATTAGACTTAAAATATAGATAAATTGTTCCTTATAATATAATATCTTAGCTTTTAGAACGTTCTAGGCGCGCCAAAGACGATACTTTCGTAATTGTGAGGATGTTGTTGGTAGGCAATAAGGCAATGTGAACAATTCGATGGATTCCAAAGAGTATATTCAGTATAGAACTAATCTCTGCCCCTCTAGCAAGTGCAGGTAAACATCCTTAAAGCTTATAGCTTGTAGGGATGTAAGACGGGCTGAATATTCCCCCGTTGCGGACTAAATGTTGCTCCGGGAGTTCTAGTGCTTACAGGTCACTTAATCCTTAGCATTACTAGCCTTACGCGTATAGCTAACTTCACGCATATCACAAGTATACCCCCTCTTGAGATCTTGTCCCTAAGATTATCCAATTAAAGTCTTCGAAATAAGTCTTATTAGAAAGGGTGGTAATATAATACAAGTGTCGTGTAATTGCTATAAATAGACAACGCGTAGCGCGCGATATAATTAATCGAAACTCACATGGCGTTAAGCTACGCGAGTACGCGATTAATTAATCTAAAAACTAAAGAATAGCAAGAGGAATAGCTTAGCTTATTGCTTCCTTGTATATTAATCCTAAATCCTTGAAAATATGATATATATCTTTAAAAGAAAGCAAGAATTGATATTTGTATTGCATATACAACTATTAAACTGCAAAAGAAGTGACGAAAAGGCTCTTAGAAAGTAGGCACTTAGAGGGCAAGCGCACTAGTCGCTTTTAGAAATGGATTAGCGTCGAATTTAGAGTAGTTTCGTTATATGCAAACGATTTCTTTAAGCCCTTTAAACCCTTAAGTATAAAAGCTCTCGAAGGCTCTTGTTCGGTGCTCTTACTTCTTCTAAAAATAATACTAAATAACTCGTCCCTTTTTAACTTATTTGCACAATTATTAATTTATTAAAAGCTTTACCTTTGCATTACTATATTTATGTCGGGTTTCTAGTCTATTATAGCACCCCTTAAAAAGCGCAAGGCCGACCTTGCCGATTCTTAGCCTTAATTAAGTCGCTATCTTAAATGCTTTAAGTATATAATTATTAATCTTAAGATTAAGTGTTCGATTTTACTTAAAAAGAAGAACTATAAGCGTTGCAATAAGGGTAAAACAAGTTACAAGAAGGTAAACTTAACATTTTTATGCGCCGACACGTAAATTGACGCGTACCTCTAAATTCTTAGCTGCCTTTATAAGGCTTGCTATACTTAAGAGGATATTATTACTATTTTTATTATATAGCTTCGAGATTACCCTAATTAGGAGTCCCTTGCTAAAGATAATAATAATTGTAATTATTAGATTATAGAATTTGACAATAATGCTCCCGATAATATCTAAAACTTTAAGTACTTCCGGTAAAAGATAAAGTTAATAGATTCCTCTTTATGCATTAAAAACTTAAAGGGTAAAGACTTTTAAAAGGCCTTACAAGTAAGTTTTCCTAAGCTTTTAAGGAATAATACTAATTTTAGTCTAAGAATACCGAGATATGTATATTTAAGGTATAAAGTTAACTACTAGCATTACTATTGCTTAAAAGGACAATTTTATTGCAAGTGTTTCTTTTGCCGATATTGTAATACTCTTAATAGTAAAGGAGCTAACTTCGGAGATCCGGCTCTTTTAAGAGGTATATATGGTTATAATAAGCTTACTAGAATACTTTATAAAGGTTTAAAACTGACTTCTTTTAATATACGCTTGCTTTTAACGAGGATAAGCAAGTGCCCGAGCATATTTGTTGCTATTTTACCTTTATATTATCTTAATTGGGGGTATTATTTTAAAATACTTAGGCGTTTGGTTTTAGGCTTTAAATGTTATATAATTGTATAAAGATACTTATAGTAAGATTATATGCAATAAACTTTTATTATGCTTTATCCTTTATCCCAAGTAACTTTTAAGTTTAGTATTTGATTTAACAAGCCTTAATAAAACCTTAAAAAAACTATTTGTGTAAAAAACTAAGGAAAGAGCGTCTCTTATTATAAGCCTTTCCGGGGCTTGCTAGGACCCCTCTTCTTCTTTAGTCGCTTCTTAAGAGGTAATTTAGCTAATACCGGGTTTAATTTATAGTTTTTATTATACGATTTTAAGAGTTCCTTAGAGTTTTAAAGGTTAAAGTAAGCCGGTAACTAAGTATTATAATTATTAAGCTAGTACTTCTATTTAATTAGATACTTCTAGTTCTTTTTGCTATCTTAATAATCGATAATAGCTTTAACTTCCCATTCTTGCTCTTTATTATCGTCTAATAATTCTAGAAGCTCTCCGGAGGGGTATAAGTAGGGTTCTTAACCCTTCTTAGTTATATACTCTTTAAAGAGGGAAATATGGAATGTTAAATAAAGACGATTATATAATATTAGTAGCTTTAACTTATATGCTAATTCTTCGACGTATTATAAGATCTTAAAAGGTTTAACGTACTTCGGGGCAAGCTTCCTTGCCTTTAGCTTAATATTCTTTGTTAATAGCATTACTTAGTCTCTTAAAGAGAAGTGTTTATTTAACTAGTGCTTATTATAATAGCCTTCTTAGTTATTTTGCGCTCGATATTAAAGTTCTTAAAGCTTTTTTTGCTCTTCACATAAAACTTTAAGCCTCTTGCGCGTAGCTGGTACCTCCTCTTAAATCTTGCCTTTAAGATTTTATAGTAATTAGGGGTAATAACTATAATATATATAAAATAGTATATCTTATAAAACTTGATATTTTAAGCTATTATATGCGAATTTTGCAAAGGATAGCTTATCGCGCTAATTATTCTTATTTGCATTATAATAAGCCTTTAAGTAGTATTTTAAATCTTAGTTTTAGTATTTTGTTTGTCTATTAGTTTAAAGATAGAAGGCAATACTTAAACGCTACTTGTAAAGCATGTAAAAGTAAAGCGCAAACTAGAATTTGCTAGTAAATATTATTCCTTTGTCGGAAACTATTTTATTAAGTGTGCTAAAGATCGAGAAGACTTATTCTTATAAGATTTTAGCAAGTTCCGGAGAGTTAATAGTTTTATAGCATATAATATACTTAGCTATCTTCGAGTATCGGTCGACTACTACTAAGATAGCGTTAAAAGCAAGACTGCTAATAAGGTTTTTATATGCTAGTAACCCGGTAATAAAATCTATAAATATCTTGCTTTAAGGCCTTAATAGCTATAATAAACTGCTAAGTAAACTATATAGCATATGCCTTTTAGCCTTAACTCTTTAGCAGATGTTATATTCCTTATAATAAGTATATATGGCATTATTTATTTATTCTTAGTAATAGGTTTTATAAAGGAGTTTAAAGGTCTTATTAACTCTATAATAGCTTGCTAAAGGGTTGTTATAATAAAGTTTTATAACTTTTGCACGTAAAGTAAGGTTATTAAGAATATAGATTCTCTTATACTATTAAAGTAGCTCCGAGTTATCTATTATTTATATAACTTTTTTGTTTATATTACATTTGCTAAGCCTTTTAGCGATAATGGACTTGCATTGCTCGTTATTTTGTTAAGCTACCTTAATAATATCTAAAAGGGGCTTTATAAGAGGGGCTAATGCTATTGCCCTTTTAATAGTAATATATATTTATAAATGTGGAATTAAGTGCTTGCAATTACTTAATTTTATAACTTAAAAGAGAGATGTAAAGTTATAAGTTTTATTAGATAACTTTACTATAAATAGCTTTATTATTATAGCTATAATAATAAAACTTATAAGGCGCTTTCTTGTACTTTCTTCCCGAATTAAGGGATTTATAAAATAATTTATTTGCTTAATTTGTGGCAAATTTCCTTATATAATAGTAGCAATTGCAAGAAATAACATATCTCTATCGAGGGTAGACTTTTCGGGGCTTATTAAGCCCTAAATTGCAATAGTAAAGCTTCTTTTAAGTTTATTTTAAAATGTAAAAAGCTAAGTTATATTAGCAAGTCCCTTTTAATAATCGGGACGTTTATTAAGTTTATTAGTAGCATTTGAGGCACCTTTCTAGTAAGTAATCTTAAAATTATAAGTAATAAAGTATATTGCTTATTATACTTAGCAGCTCTTTAAGTACTTTGTTTTTATAAAGTACTTAAGGTTATTATAGTTAATTAAGACCTCGATCGTGTGCTTAAAACCCTTAAAGTAGTGTCTTTATTGCTTAAAAGCTTTTACAATCGCTAATAACTTAAAATTATAAGTCTAGTAATTGCGTTCGGCACTAGATAGCTTCTAAGACTAGAATGCTATAAGATGCTAATGCTTACGCGTTTTAGCATTTGTATTAACTTGTTAAGAGAGATAGCTAGCGATAGCAAACTTAAATGTATTAGTTTTTACACAAATCTTTTTAAAGGGGTCGAAATAAATAAGAATAAGCGCTTAAGTAAAGGTAGCTTTAAGTGCTTAAAAACTTTATTTAGCATTTGAAGTCCACTTAAAAGGAGTAGTTTTTCGGCTATTCTTTATGCTAACTAAGAGATTTATAAGGCTATATGCTATATGCAAGTACTTGTAAATAAAACGGCAATAAAAATTCGCAAATCTAAGAAACACTTGCATATCGTAAAACGATTTTGGCTTAAGCTACTTAATAATGCTATAAATCCTCTTAAAGTCCGGTTTAACTTTATCGACTTTAACGCAAAAGCTTAAGAATTTAAGTTCTTGTACGCCGAACTTACATTTGCTAAGCTTAGCGTATAGCTTATATTTGCAAAGCTTAGCTATAACTTAGCGCATATGCTCTTTATACTCTTTAGGGTTTTTTGAGTATATAAGGATATTATCTAAATATATAACTACGAAATAGTCTAAGAGTCTTACTATAAACGTATTAATATATGCCTAAAACGTGGCTAGGGCATTTGCTAAGCTAAAGGGTATAACAAAGTACTTAAAATGTCTATAACAAGTATAAAATGCCGTCTTTTATTTATAGCCCTCACAAATATAAATCCGATAATACGCATCCTTTAAGTCAAGCTTTATAAAGACTTTAGCGCTTACTAGGCAATTTAGTATCTTATCAATTAATAGAAGAAGGTGTTAATTCTTAATTGTGACTTTATTTAAGCTATAGTAATTAACACAAAAGCGTAACCCGCCGTCCTTTTTAAGTATAAAAAAGATAAGGGCTCTTGCTAGGCTTATAAATAGCCGAATTTAGCGCTTCTTGATAGCATTTGCTAGATATAACCTTAAAGCTTCGAGCTAAACTTTAGAAAAATTATATAAGGGCTTATATAAAGGCGGATTAGTAGTATTAATAGAATATTTAAACCTTCCTTGCTTTAAAAGTTTACTAGCTTTGCTTTCGTTAAAAACGTTAGCAAAGTTATTAAAGTATTCCGGCAATTTAGCAAAACCTTTTAATAATAGCCTAAAAATTTAATAAGTTAAGATAATATTTGCAATAAATTCGGGGTTTTAAATAAAAGCAATAATAAAATAGCCTTTATATTAGCACAAAGATTAATTAATTAAATAGTTACAATTACCTTTGCTTATAAAGAAGACTTAAGGGGTAACTTCTAAGTTCTTATTAAGCTTTGCTCCGAATTCTTTTAAAGTTATAATCTTAATATTATTAAGCTATACAAGTGTGTATACTTAACGCTTTTTGATATAATTATAATATTAAGCTATTATAGTCGTGTAGAATTTTATTTTAAAGACTAGGCAGTAACTTGTAGCTTTATAGCTATAAAAACGGAGCTTGTGCATTCGAGTTTCCGAACAATTATTTGTAATAAAGACATTAAGATTATATGCATAATATGTCTTAAATTTATTATTATAAAAGGTAACAAACTCGACATTGCACTAAGCAAGGGGCATAAAGCCCTTAGATTTAGCCTAGTTATTACTAAGAAAATTATAGTTAAAACTAGTATCCCCGAGGCTTAAAAGCTGCTTAAAGGCACTAGTACTTAGCTATATTAAGTAAGCTTGAATTATTATCCTTTTATTCTTATATGTCTTAGGTTTATTAAGCCTTATAACACTTAAGACTTGGACTTGCCTTTTCTTGTACTCTTAAATAAAGAGCTCTATTCTTGCTTTGCCCGCATAATCTAGTTTATATAGCGCATAGTAGTAGTAGCGTCTTCTTTAGCCTTAGCCTTTTTAAAGAAGTCCCGGGCTTAATTAGCATACTTCGAGCACCTCTTATCTCTAAATATATATCCTTTTTAGTTACAAGTATAACAGGTAATATCGCGTCTTACTTAGCCCCCGGGGTTAAGCTTAAAGCTAGCTTAATTGTTTTTAGAGCTATTTTAAGCCTTATAAGCTCTCTCTTTTCTCTTTTTCTTATTCTCCTTTAAAGCGTTAAAGGAGGAGGCATTATTATTAGTATTAAAGTTAAAGTTTAAGCCTCCTCTAATACTTGCTTTGTGCTTTAAGCAGCGTCCTTTATTAATAGTATGCTTTGCATATTGCGCTATTTTTAACTATTAAGAAATAAAAGTAGCTATCTTTTTATAAAGTATAAAAATTAACATCTTTCTAGTTTCTTAGTTTATTAAAGTAGTATTAAGGGTCTAGATGCAACTAGTCTTATTTATAGCTTTAAAGTTAGCTTCGAATGTAGTTATCCGAGTATATAACTTAGCAACTAATTTATTTGTACCTTATTAGAGGTTGCAAAGACCCTTAAAGGCATCTTGACTTCGGGCTTTAAAGGAGTTAATTATATTTGCAAAGAAAGCCTTAAACTTCTCTTAAGTAACTGGTTTATAAAAGGAGTTATTCTTATAGTAAGCCTCTTATAAATCGTGCAAGTTTCCGCGTAGTATAGTAGCTATAGCGTTTACCTTGCTCGAATAAGTGTTATAAGTTTATAGTTAAGCCCGAAATAGGGCCTTTTAACTTGTTATAAACGTGGTTTACTCTTTAATATCCTTCCTTTAATATTATTTAAGGACCTTAACTTTTAAGATCTTCTCGCGCTCGAGACTTCTTTTAAAAACGTTAAATAGGGGTTTTTCTTATATTATATCTTTATTTGCATTGCCGAAACTTATAATAAGCTATTTGTCTTCGATAAGAGGAGGTGCAATAGAGGCTATACAAGAAGGGACAGTCGTCGAAGGAGTAAGTTTGATAATGTGTTTAGAGGGCACCGGGTCCTTACAAATAAAGGAAGCCGGTGTAGTTGTAAAGCGGAGCTTTGCCTTTAAGGCAGCCTTCTTAGCCTCTAATGCGGCGATGCTAGCATTTATAGCGACCTCTTTATTACTAATTCTATAACGTTTCTCAACCAAATCCGCTACTTTTACCTCTAAAGCGGCTTCTTTTACCTTAGCTTAAGCTAGTAAGGCTTAAGCTTAAGCATCTTAGAGCAATAGAGCAAGGCCGGAAAGATGATTATTATAAGCTCTTAAAGGGGACTTATTAATAGTATGCGACTGCAATCCGCTATTGTTTCTACTATTGCTTCTATCGGTATTAGGCTAATTAGGCCTAATACCGGAACTAGGCATAAGGATAACTTTAACGTGATCGGCAAAAGACATAGTTGCTTTATTAAACTACCTCCCTTAAGGATAGAGAGATTAGCTTGTGAGGATGTTATTAGTAAGCAATAAGGCAATGTGAACAATTCGATAGATTCCAAAGAGTATATTTAATATAGAACTAATCTCTGCCCCTTTAGCAAGTGCAAGTAAACATCCTTAAAGCCTACGGCTTGTAG
>Ga0302221_10002559_pt1 | contig 11262 bp, 2 predicted proteins | sample II_Palsa_E2_1_FD_193517 | JGI IMG/M metagenome (GOLD analysis project Ga0302221, IMG submission 193517) | Peat permafrost microbial communities from Stordalen Mire near Abisko, Sweden - II_Palsa_E2_1 | ecosystem: Environmental > Terrestrial > Soil > Palsa > Peat permafrost | place: Sweden...
AGAGGACGGGATGACTGAATCGCTTTATTTCATTCGGTCTCGTGTAATTACGCAACGTCTATTGATTCCGCGAAGTGGATTTCAATGATAGACTCTGTACCGAATTAATCGTTTATGATTGAATTTATTGGGCAAGCCTCTAAAAACTCTTTATTCCGATCGATTAGATCCCACAACTCCCTGTCGTTCCGTCTTATAAGGCGAAATATCCGAATCAGTTCATCCTCGAGTTGTTGCGAGGTGTCGTTTTCTAGGTTTCGAATTGACCGAGTGTGTCTGCAGAAGAGTTTATTGCGGAACTCGAACCGGCCATCGTAAGAGAAGTCACTAAAAGCTAAAACTTCAAGCGTTGGAAGACCATCAGGTCCAAAGGCCCAAGTGGCAAATTCCCGAAGCTTGGGTGGTAGGCGTGACATCTTATACATAACGAAGGAATCTAAAGAAGCTGTAGAGTGAGTGATATTTAAATGCCCCAAACTATTGGACGGGCTTTCCTTGGACCCGTCTTCTGGTGCCTCGTTGTAAGCTGTTATGGCGTCTTCATCAGGGCCCTCTATATCAATACCAGATTTCCTTATATACAGGATTTTCAGCGTGGTGAAGGGCACCAAGATTGACTTCTTCAAGAGTATGAAAATGTCAGCTAGCCTATTCAGGAAGAAAGCTCGACCAGACAGATTAGCCACGGTGTATGGGGCATCATACCAGAAGTAGAGGCGTATAACCCAAGTCAATGTACTCTAGGCTCAGTGCCGCAGAGGGATAGTGCGACTCGGATCGATCTAACTTAGCTCTATCATCTAGCAGAAGTGACAGATTTAGAAGCTCTATCTCTTTAAAATAAAGAGAATTTTCATCGAGGTCTACTGTTCTTTGACGACAGACGAATCTGGTGAGGGTTAACTTGTGATGGGCTATAGTACGCCACAGTTCTAAGGTCGGAAGCGGTCTGAAGAGAGTGATGAAGAGGTCCTTGAGGCCTTGGAATGACTTAAGTAACGTTGAAATAGTACTATATATGGCAACGCTATTATCGTATAGACCGCAGACAACTTCTAGCGACGATAGTCGGATTGTTTAGCTCGAATCAATGACCGTATTTAAGAACTCCTTAGACCCGGGACAGTGCTGTAATATTAAGGATAAGAGCCGGCTGAAATTAAAAGCATGTACAAGCTTCTTTCTCACATTTTCAAGGGAGACGCCACTCAAGGAGAGGGTTTCTAAGGCCAGAAACATCATCTTGTTTTGACGGGCTGACAGCTTCAAGACTTAGCTTATAAAGAAGCTTCCAGAGTCGTCATATCTAATCCGATCTTCCTCTGACTAGTTGACAAAATCGAGCCGAAGTCTTTTAAGATGTTTCGAGTTCTTCTTTAGGGCCTAACTGAGCGCATTAAATTCCTATGACAAACGGAGACTAGTTCACGAGATGCCTCGAAGGGAATAAAATGCTGAAAGGTCTATAAGATGTTCGCCGCCCGTATTAATAGAGTATAGGCCTCCGGTTATAAGGGATATGGATTTGATAGAACTCTGCTTATTGTTTATATAGCCTCGGTCGTCAAGGATCTAGAGTGGAACATAAGTGCCCATCTCTCAGCTATAGCCTTCTAGTCAGCTCTGCTACTAAATATATATGGCGAGGGTTTATAGCGAACTTGAACTCTCAGAGACTGTCCTATCTTAATCGCTTAAATAGTAGTATTAAAGAGGCTGCGATCTTCTCGAATCTAGGTTGTCTTTCAGACTCAGATTCTCTTACATCAAACATATCTATATAGTGAAGACATCGCTCTTCTAAAAGGTCGTAGAAACGCGATCGTACTTAGATAATCCTTATATGGTCGAGGGGGCTTGTCAGCTTAGAGCTGGTTCATAAAAAGGGTTTAACCTCGACACTTTTAAGATGCTGTTCGTCTTTAGCTTAGATGCTAATATTCTCGTATAGTTTCGGGACGGCAGCGTCATAGAGCCTCTTCGAGACTTCGCATAGTCGCTTTAGATCGGTTCTCTTTAGAATCTATACTTATTAGAGAGCACAATATGCGGCGGCTATTATAGAGCTCGTACTTACTCAAGGATCAACGATAAGATCTCTTTGAGTAATGTTTACAGTATTTTGTCCGCTTCTCTAAGTAACTCAAAGACTTCTGATTCCTTCTCGTTTGTACCTGTGAATATAGTCGTATATTTGTTGTATATAGAGGTTCTCAATTTAATGGAGGAGCTTGAGGGTTCACATAGACAGTGAAGATGGCAGGTAGCAGTCTCGGGCGAGAATGACGTATAGGGGGATATGTCGATCACTAGATCTGCATCTTTCTTGGCCTGAACTAAGGACTAACATATACTGATGAAACCGCTAAAGATCATATGAGTAATATAGATCTCGAAACTTGACTCTGAGAAGACTCCCTAAAAACGTATATTTTGAGAAGTGGGCACGTTTAGAGGTAAGTTGGCATTCGAGGGGAATATAATACAGGGATGCTGTATATATAGGGCTCACTACTAGAGGCCTTATAGTGAATTTTCTTCGAGAACCCCAACGTGACTAATGTCGCGTGACTGCTATCGAGAATCCGGCTATGATCTGAACATTGTATATCTCAAATCTATATAATACTGCCGTATAGTCGGACCACCTCGTAGTAAACACCTTAAATTCCCATATTTCTGTCATCATTGTCATTAGAATTTCTAAAATGCTACTAGAGATATCTAGAATCAAAACGCATATCTTCCTTTTCACTACCCTCGATGTCTTCACCACTACTCCTTATAAAGGGAATCCTCTCACTGTGATTCGAATTCTAGCTTCGTTACGGAATATCATCACTTAAGTTAAGAAATAATTTATAGCGCAAGAATTCAATCTCTCTGAATCCATTTTCATTTATGAGACGCTCAATCCTGAGGCCGAGGTTCTAGAATGGGATGTCGATATCTTCACTATAGATGATGAGTTACCTTTTACTAGACATCCGACTATTAGCGCGGCGGCTTATGTGCTGGGTTTGAGTGAGAAAGGAAATAGGAGTAGAAATGAGAGGTTTATCACTAAAGCGGGACCGGTTCTTATTTTTATGAGTGGAGATGGGGATGGAAGAGAGGAGACTCTCTTAATAGTGAGCGCGGATATTCCTTATAATGTATATATCTATATACATATGATCAGGGACCTCGAACGTCTTATCCTTAGCCTCTCATTAATTCCTGAGATTAGGAAAGCGGAATTAAAAGCTCCGATTGTGAATATAGTCAAAGGAATCACGTTCTTACTTATTGAATTGAAGAATTTGATATTGTTAAGAGAGGTGAAGATGGAGAGTCCCGGGGTGGATTTCTATAGATTACTTAATAAGGAATAGAGCGAGGGGTTTATAAGTAAGTATTATTTTATTGTTTTGGGTAAGGAGGAGGGAGTAGTGAGGATTAAGACGAGGATGTTAGAGGTCGCGATAGAGGATCTGGTGATGAGAAGTGCGGCTAGTGCATTGAGTACTTGATTGAGTTTAAAGGAAGGAGACAGGAGAAGAAGTGGTGGGAGTAAGAGATTCGAGATTATATAGAGAGTAGAGATAGAGAGGAGGAGTGTTATTGAGGTGGAGGTTATAATTAGTGAAGAGAAGAGGATTGAGGGGGTGAGGTTAAGCGGGAGCGCAGTTTTAGTTATAAAGGGGAGTTTGAGGATTTGAGTAGAATAAGGGCTAGCCCTTTCCACGAAGTCGAATCATATGAATGAGATCCTTTCGATGAAGATGTTTCTAGTTATATTAAACGCAAATTGGTTTATAGAAAGTCGATTATATATTTATTATATTTAGTTCTTATGAGTTCGAATTTAAATTATTAAAAGGCTTAACGCCGCATCTTTAGCCATTAAACAATAGCTTATAATAAACTCTTATTATTATATATAACTCTAGATCTATGAGAGGTCGATTTGAAATCAAGTGTCAGAGGCTGCTTTATTATATAATGTAAAGAGCGTTTTTTTACTCTTATAATAGTTAGAGCGTAGTCTGTTTTAATTGTCACGTGACTGATAAAAGCTTGAGATGTACAATTTTATTATATATCGCGATTCTTTATATTGACCGATATTGTAAATTTATATATTCCCTTTATATAAACTTCTTTAAATTGCCTTTTTACGATGTATTTTAAAGAGCTTCGACGTTAATCTTATATGTAACGACTTAATAAACATAAATAAAAACTTGAAATACGGAAGTATTTTTATCTTATAGCGCTAGCTTGAGTCCCTGAAGTGATAATTAAAGTCTGAATTAATTGATTAAATATATATGACTTGAACTCTTTATATAACGCGATAACGAGTAAAGACTTTCCTCGACTTAACGACGCGTTATTATTATAATTTAATAGTAATAAGTTATACTCTTTACGGTTTAAAATCTAATAACAGAAGTAATATAAATCGTATTATTATTTATTATAAATAGATATTGAATTATTTATTATATTTATACGTATAATAAAATAAAGCCGTTGAAATTATAAATCTGGATTCGGCACTTAATATTAATTCTAAGCCTCGTTTTTCTTCGTATTATCGCGAGATATAATCTATTATATTAATAATGTCGCGGATATTTAAACCCTTTAAATTATATTGTACTTTAAACTGACTATTATATTAAAAGCTTATAATACTTACTGTTTAAAGAAGTAAAAATATAATGAATAACGCTCGAAGTATAGTTTATATTAAAGGTTGAAGTTAGACTATAAGTATAAAAAGCCACCGTCGATTAAAAAAGACTAAACTCTCATTGAAATACTAGATTGACTAAAGAACTTAAAAGATAAAGTCGATCAAATTCTTATTCGAGCCTTTATATTAACCGGATTCGGCTTAGCGCAATCATCTCTTTTTAATCAGTCCTTTTTCAGCGCTTTAATCGATGATTTAAGTTTATATTCAGTTTCTTCGCCTCGTTTATCTCAATAACTAATTCATAAGATATTAATATAGCCTATTATATAATAGCTCTTATTATAGTCTCTATTATCGAATTTAAAGGATTTAAAAAGTTTTAAGTAAGAAGAGTCCGCGTTTATAGTCTAGATATAAAGAGGAATATTCAATTTATTCTTAAATAAAAGTTTAAAAGAGCGACTTTTTATCGGTATATAAATAAAAGTAAGCAAAGCCGTAAAAGAAGTAAGGATAATATTCTTTAATTTGATATAAGACATAATATATCGTTTAACGACGGCGTATTTTGACACGTTTAATTTTATATATCTTTTTATAAATAAATAAATTTTCACTTCGAATATCTTTATAAGAATATTGTCACGTTACCCCCGCTAGCCACCGCTTCTAGCGCGGCTCTGTCAGCGCTCTATATATATCGGCCTACCGCTCTTTATTCTTAATAAATCAAGCGTCTTTCTATTATATTCTTAGATTTAAACTTACTTCGCTCATTATTTTGACTACTTGAAAGCTCTTTAACGTCACAAATATATATAAAGGGTTTTAATCACGATATTAACTCTATTATTACGCTTCTTGTCTTTATATTAAGAGAGTTAATAATCGAAGGCTTTTATAAAAACTTAATTAAAGTATATTATAATTGTTTAAATAATATTAAAAGTAAAACGTCATCGAGGCTATTAAGCCTTATATTCTTCAATAAGATAAAGAAGCGTATTATAAAAGAAGAGAGTTAAACTGTCGTATAATTAAATTATATTAATAAGAAATATTATTGAATATATAAAGAATACTTTCAATTGAAGTTCACGCAATATATTGTAAACAATATGATTATAAATCGTATTTTATAATTAAAGTGTTTAAGTTACTAGTTTTAATCAATCATTCTTATAAAAACTTCTTGTTAAAGAAAGTATTCAAAAAAAAGTCGAAGCGCTTAAGACTACTCTATTATAATATATTGAAATTAATGCGTTTTTTTAATTAATCAGTGCTTCGTAATTAAAAGGTCGGTGCACTTAATATTATAATAGTAATTATATATTGACGGCACTTAAAAATAAGACCATTTATATATAGTCTTTATAATCATTTTAATAAAACCGTAAAATATATAAGAAATATAAAAGAAACTCTTCTTAAATTATTCTTTAAACTATGGCTTAAATAGTGTTTTAAATTAGTCGTAAGTCTTATTTACAGTCTGTAAATAAATTATAAAGCCTTTTAATAAGCCGTAAATAAACTATAAGTATTTTATTAGTCTCGTTTTATTTATTCATTAATCTTTAAGTCAAGTATATTTATATTAATTAAGTTTTTAAAGACTTAATACGGCTTTGCTTTAATTATAACGTTTATTAAATTGTTTCTATTATTAATTTATTTAACTTCAGTGATTTCACGTCGTTTATAAGCTTAATATAAATATATCAAGTTTATTATAAGCCTCTTTTCTTATATTATACTTAGTTTGACTAAGTAATTATAAAAAGACTTTAAATCGATATATAAAACTAAGAGTAATTATATTAATTATAAGATCTTTTAAATCGTCGACTTAATTACGGCTTTTATATCGAAGTTATAAATTAATATATATAACTTAAAAGTTAATACGTTGTAAATTACCCGTTTATATTTGATTAAAGACTAATAGAATATATTAACGGACTGATTTCAATTTATAAATATGATTATAAAGCCGATTTATAATGACAGATCTTTATTATTAATAAAAAAAGCGTTTATAAATATTAATAAACTAAGAGAATTCATATTTAATAATATAAAAATAAGTCCTCTTATTATATTATTAATTTATTATTAAATATACTTATTAAATTGCTTAACGTCTACTTTTTATAAGTTTATTATTTAAGTCGTAAAAGATAAATTATAAGAGGACTCGAATTGACAAACAATAATAATATAAACGCTTTTTATATATTGTATTATATATTAATCCTTCGTATTTATAGTCTTATAAGTCTCTTTATAAGAATTAATAAGAATTATAAGTTTTATTATAATGAGCTTTAAGTTTTGAGCTTAATATTCTTAAGTCAGTTTAATTAAATCATCTTTTTATATAATTAAACTTTTATTAAACTTAATTAAAGTTTATTTAATCAATTGTTTTCACGGCTTTATTAAAAACTTAGCCTCTTATAATTCGGTCTCTTTAACGTCTATAAAAGTCTAGTTTATAAAGAAGAGAATATCGTCTATTTAAAGTCTAACGATATTAAAACTATTTAAAAAAGTGTATAAAAAGTATAAGTCGTAAGTCAATTAATTTATCTTGAGTTTATAAACGTAATATTAATAATACGTCTTAAACTAATAGTTTCTGGCTTTTAATACTTTATAAAAAGGTTTTATAACTTATAAAATTGTCTTTAAATATAAATTGAGTTTAAAGAGTAATTATATAAAGATGTCTTTATAATTATAAGTTATTACCGGAATAATATTTTCTCTCCCGATAATTAATAAAATCGCTTAAAAGTAAAAGCCTTGTTTATCTATTATATTTTCGCTTAATATCCTCCGAAATTCTCCCGATATTTTCTTATGACTTTTACTTTTATTACTATGATTTTTTATAGATTAAAACTTAGAAAAACCCGAGTGAACTCAATGAAAATTATCTTAAGTACCCGACTTATATAACTTCGTTTTAAGTAATACTCAAGACTAATTCTATTAAGTAATACCCGGTTTTACTTTATTTAAGTCTTAAGTCTATTTAAATATAAATATAAATATAATTTATTAATTGACTTATTGAATTATAAGCGATTATATAAGGACTAAGTCCATTTTTTAATCATTATAAACTTATATAATAAGCTTTAATTTCTTAAAAGCTTTATTAATATTAAAGTATTTAATCTCGTCGACAAATTATAAATTGAATATATAAACGCTTTATAAAACGTCTTTCTTTATTATAATTATAAAGACGCCTTTTTCGAATAGTTTATTAATCTCTTTATATTATGAGTTTATAAATAAAGCTTTTTATATTAAAATTGATATATTTATAAATAAAAGTTGCTTTATAAATATATTTATAAAAGTTAAGTTACTTTTAATTATAAAGTGTTTTTAAACACGTCTTCGACTACGCTTTATAAAGAGTGACGTAATAAGTTTAATTGACTTAATAAATTCTTAAAATACTTTTAAAATAAAGATAAGTATTTTTAATTCATTTAATTTAATATTATAAGTGGTTTTAGATTAAAAGAAAAGTTTTATAAATGTGCTTTTAAAATTAGTCGGTTCGTTAAAAAGTTATATATAATATGTTTTATTTTTTATAATTAATAAACAATAAAGTCTAGTTTAATTACCGCTCTTATATTATATAAAGACTTTAGAATTAAATAAGAAGTCATGAATTAAAGTCGTATCAAGTTTATTACAATAATATAAGGCGTTATTAATAGTCTATTTAATTTATAATTTGATTATTTTAATTATTGCTTTTCGTATTATAATTGCCCGATTTATAATAAATAAGACAAAAGGGTTTAAATTACTTATCTTAAAATAAGCTCTATAAATTAAAAGGGTTAATATTAGTTTATTAAAGCTAATAATATTATTAACGGCTTTTACAATTATTTATAAAATTAATTCCTTTTAAATGTTCTTATATTTATTTATAATGATTTAATAAACTCTTTATAAAGTTAAATGAGTTTATTTAATAAGTTTAACGGACTAATACGCTTTAATTAAAACAATTTTTATTGAAATAATAATAATTATAATATATTATTAGAATTCCTTATTAATGAAGTTCTTATTAATGTCGTGAGTGATATATTCAAAGAGTTTAATATATATATCGATTTAATAAGCCCGTAAAATCTTTTAAATATGTTTTATAAATATGTTTTATAATTAATAAACGGTTTAATAACGGATTGCTTTGTCGATTATATATAAAACTAAACTATTATTAATATATATAATGTTTATATATATTAAGTGATTAAAATCAAAGTCTTTATAAAGAGTAAACTTAAATCAGTTTAAGAAACGTTTATATTTCTAATAAAAGGAATAGTATTTAATTAAATAGTCAATTGTTTATTTATCGACATTATTATATTTAAAACGCTTAAAGACTTTATATAGCTTTTTAATTGACGGATGGCCGAAATAATAATATAAGTGATAAATTTCAATATTAATAAAGTAATATAAATTATAATTAAAAGACTCTTATATATAAGTCTATAAAGCCTCTTTTTATATAAAGAATAAATGTTTAAATCGTTGTATAATTAATAAAGTAATAAATACAGAGTTAATTAAAGTGTTTATAATATTATTATAATAAACTTATAACTTGTTTATATTTATAAAACAAAGTAGAAAAAGAGTGTTTATTTTTATTATATAAAAGTCAATTAAACTAATTAAAAGTCTTGATTATAATTGATTTAATTGATATAATTGAGCCGATATTAAATTGAACGTTTATAGTCTTAGTTTATATAATATCGATGTCTGTATTATTATTTATAATAGTCTTATATATTAAATATTGTTTATAATCTATAATTGATATTTTAAAGACACTTATATCGATTATAATATTATAGAATTCTTTAAAAGTATAACGTTTTATAATGATATACGTAAATGAGTTTTATTTATAATTTATAACGTCTATAATAAATTTAATAAATGAGTTTATAAATGGGTTTTCGAGTATAATTAAGTGTATAAAAGAGCGGTCAGTTAATATAGTCGTAATATTAAAGGCTTAGTCGTTTATAAAAGGTTTATAAATAGTCAGAAACACTTTTAAAGTCTTTTATTCTTAAGTGTTTAAATTAAAGTTGATTATAAAAGCTTTTATTAATTTATTAAAAGACTCTTTTATGTCTTCTCTTTTATAATTTAAAATAAACTAATTGATTTAATTATTAAATCTCTTTTTAAACTTATTATATTCTTTTTAAATATGTTTTATAAATTAATATTCTTTTTTATTATATATAAAGCACTTTTAATTAATTCGTTTATAAAGATATACGTTTATATAAGAGTTATTATAAGAGTTATAAATAAGACTTAATTAATATAAATATTATTAACGATAGCGGCGGTTTATAAAATAAGTATTTAATCGATTTACGGGTTTTATAAGTTTATAATAAAAGTTTAAAAATTGTTTAAAGAGTTAAAAGCTTCGTATATTATAATAAAAGACTATAAATCGTTAATGAGACTAATTAAAATGTTTATAAGCTTATAATAAGCGTATTTACAGAGTTTTAATTCTTAATAAGTTATAATAAGCTTATTATATAAAAACTCGTCTATTTTAAATACTTTGTCAAAACTATATTATAAGTGCCGAAAGTCTTTAATAAGAATTTATAAGTACTTTATTATTGACTTCTTTATATTCTTATTAATTATAATCTGTAATTTAATCGAATTCTATTAAATAAGAATGTTTATATCACTCTACGAGTGATATAAAGCGTCTTTCCGGAAATGAGTCTTCTACGGGGCACACAGCACTATAGACGTATAGTATTGATGCTCGTTATAAATGTGACTGATTTATATTCAATAGGCCACGTAGGCCATTATATACTTTATGAAAAGCGGGTCCTTATAACAGAAGTGAAACAGGTCACATGACTAAGTCATGTGACTTAATCATGTGACCTATTCACATTCAAACAATTATTATTATAATAAGACTAAAATTAATAAAAAATATAATATTTATTATAATATATTTCTTAATTTATTTTATTATTTAATTTTAATTTATATTTTAAAGTTTATTAAAATAAATATAAAGAATTAACTTTTAAAACTTTATATTTATAATCGATTTTAAATATTTTATTTTTAAATATTCTTATTTTTATTTAATATTCTTATTTTTAATATATATTTATTTAATAATTTATATTAAAAAAAATAATATTAAAAATAAAAATAAAATACTCTTTATAAATATTTAAATAAAATGTAATAAAAAGATTATAAATTGTTTATTATAATTATTCTTTTAAAAAAAATATTAATATTTTAATAAATATTAATTTAAGAATTTAAATAAAAAGAAAATATTAAAATATTAAAAAACTTTATAAAAAGTTATTATAAAAAATATAAAGTTTTTAAAGCTTTATTATTATTATAATTTATTAAATAAAATATAAATTAATAAAAAAAGAAAATATTATAAATATTAAGTTTTATTAATAATATTAAAATTATATTAAATATTTTAA
>Ga0302221_10002560_pt1 | contig 11261 bp, 3 predicted proteins | sample II_Palsa_E2_1_FD_193517 | JGI IMG/M metagenome (GOLD analysis project Ga0302221, IMG submission 193517) | Peat permafrost microbial communities from Stordalen Mire near Abisko, Sweden - II_Palsa_E2_1 | ecosystem: Environmental > Terrestrial > Soil > Palsa > Peat permafrost | place: Sweden...
ATTCCAGTCACGTGTAGCACTAGTAGAGAACCTCTGAAAACCTCCAAAATCGACAGAATTCAGCAGTCTCCTTGGCGCCCCGCCATAGTATCCACTTTAATAGTATTATTATGCTTTTTTATAGTGCTTTTGTACGATTCTAATAAGAAGAGCGTCTCTTAGTCCTTTAAATTATCGATATCTAGCGAAATTTGCTATAATATTTCTAGGATTTCTAGTGTTGCATATAATTGGTCGTCTTGCGGATTATACCATTTTGTTATATCAAACACCACATTTCTAGTTTTAATTATAGTCTTCTAGCTTATTATTTATATATAGAATACATTTATAGAAATATATTTAATAAGGTAGCTAATATACACACATAGTTTTAATCGATTTAGTTTTAGTTGCTTTTTAATAAATAAATATGCTTGGTATTTATATAAGATTAAGTGATTAAGTAAAGGCTAAGAATTCTAATTTCTTGACAATTGTTCCAAGTATCCTATTAGCGTTACACATCAAGGAGGATTTTGTTAGGAGATGTAAAGTTGTTGCTCTTTAAAGCTATAGTCATGAACTATATAGCAAGCTTAAGTGAGTATAAGTCATTGTAATTATGCTTCCTGTAATCATGCTCCCTATAGTAATCTCCCCTTATTGCGAAATGACTAATGCACTTGTTGGTTTATGCCTTGTAAAGTGTGTGTCTTAGCTTTAAACATAAAGCAAAGTAAAAGTTTATATTATAAAGAGAAGATTTTGTGGAGTTAAAAACCCTTTTAGGGAATAATAACACAAATCCGTATATAAAGAGAGAATGTAAACCTTTTTATTACACTTTATATATCCTTGTTATTATTCTCTTTGCTATCCTGGTATATCTTATCCAAATCTTTATAGCTAGGATTGATAGCTTTTAGAACCTCCTTATCTTTGTATTTGTTATCACTTTACTTTATATCTCTCGATTTTGCTTCTTTTTAGGGAGCTTAGCATGTCTTAGTAGTTATAGTCTTAGGCTTTAGCTTTAGCTTTGGCTTTGCCTTCTTCTAGTTCCTTTTTAGGGCTAATTTGGTTTTGGTCTAGGTTTAAGGCTCAATTTCGGGTTCAGGTATAGTATCCTCCTTATAAACCTTGTTTTATTTATTTAATTTGATTATTATTATTATTAATAGATTACTTCCCTTTAAGAGTAAAAGCAAAGCTTGCCTTTATACTTTGTTTGCTAAATTGCTATTTTTTTTTATAGAAGTCTTTCACATTTATAAGTGGCAAGCTTTCGAGTACTTAATTCTTCGAATTATAAAAGTTAATTAAAGATGGTCCTAATTTAATAAAGTCTTAAATACGAGTCTTAGTAGTAGCTTTTCTAGCATTTTTTTTTAAGTTTTGCACATTTTATATTTGGGTCTTTAACAAGGGAACTAGCATGCCTTTTAGTTGGTTTCTTATTATCCTCTTTAGCACTCGACTCCTTTTTAAAATCCTCCTTAAAATTTAATATAGTAAGATTGATAAGGAGGTCTTATACAAGATCTTTTGCCTTCTTTTACAGTAGCAATTAGCAATTGCTTTGTTAAGTAAAACTAAGAATCGATTTAGTGCTTAAACTTTATTTCTAGCTATTATATTCTCAAAAACCTTAGCTAGCTTTAGCATATTAGCTACCATTTTCTTAATTGCCATTTTAAGCTTGTTAATTCTTTAAAGAAAACTAGTAATCCTCCTTAAGACTATATCCTTTTTATTATATAAGATATTTGACTAGTCTTATAAGTATAATCTTCTTGTTTATAACTTTCTCGATCTCTTAAGACTTTTTATATTTTATATCTCTTTTAATATAAACTTAGTTTAGATAATCTAGTTTAAGTTAATTGTATAAGTCCTTAGTTTTAAGTGCTAGCTTAAGGTATATAATAGAAAGATATTATAAACTTTTTAATACTTTAAGATCTCTAATTGATATGTGAGCTTGCTATATTATTAGATGATTTGAAAGGGCCTTATATGCTATTTTAACAACTTTTTGCTCTTTGTAGCTAGTATTTTATATCCCTTATAAAGACAAATGTAAACCTTGTTGCTAACTTTAAAGAATAAAGGCTTCTTTAACTTATTATATTAATACTTTACTAACATTATTCTTATAGTAATAGTGTTAGAAACTTAGATTTTGCAGTCTAGAATCTCTATAGCCTTTTTAGTGGTTTTCGCACTTAATAAATTTATAGTATTATTGACTATAAACCTATATAAAGCTTTATTTGAAGCTTTTCTAATTGCTAGAGAAAGTATATTATTTAATGCAAATTGCATAAACAAGAGATATTATAGCTAGTCCTTCTTGTCTTTTAAGTAAAAGAAGTAGAAATAGAATATGATTTTTACCTTTTAGTTTACACTTTTTAATTAGCTATTTATTTAGGGATAATGTGCTATAAAGTATTAAAACTTAATACTAAGCTCCTAGAAAATTCTTATTTAAAGTTTTAATAAGAACTTTGGGTTATAGTTAAAGATAATAGCCTTTAAAATACCCTAATCTAATTTTAGGAGTTTCCAAATAAGAACTTTAGCTTAGTCCTTTGCAGTTTAAGTAGTCTTCTTTAGAATTAAGTAGTGCTTCTTATTTACCTTCTCTATAACTAATAACATATAGTCGAATTCCTTATAAGAGCTTAGCAAAGCAAGAATGAAATTTAAAGTAATTATATAAAATAGTGCTAAGTGTTCTTTAATTAGTTGCATTAATCTATACAAGCAATAGTGTTTTATTTAAAAGATAACATATTAGAGATAGTGTTTAATCTAGTTAGTAATGTGTTTTGTTAAGTTTTATATAAAAAACTATTATTAATTATATAAGTTATTTTTAACTCACTTGGGTGTAAGTTTCCTTTATATACTATATTTAAAACCTCTTTAATGCAATTTAGTGGAATATAGAGTCATTTAAGAAGTTTGTCTTGTATATATTAGTAAAGTAGACTATTAATAAATTCGAAAGGTAAAATTATACTATTTTCCTTTAAGGTATTATTCTCTTTAATTTGTTCTTAAATACATTTTTAGCAAGAGTTTAATCTATATCCTTAAATGAATTTCTCTTTAAAATTAAGTGCAATCTTAATAAAATTAATAGCAAAAGTATAATGTTTATTAAATTTGTTATATACTTTATTATAAGCTATTTTATTTATAAAGCATTATAGGCAAAAAGCATATTAAGTTCTCCTTCTTTAGTTAAAGATGTCTTTATTATGCTATTTATAGCTTCTAGCTTAAAATTGTTAATTGTAAATAAATAAGATAATATATTTAATATAAAGTTTGCTTTACTAGGCTTGTGCCAAATAAGAAACAAGAACCTAGAAAGATATTCTTTAATATAAACTAGATGTAAATTTAGCTTATTTATAAATATTATGGTTATTAAGTTCAATTTCTTTAACATATTTATAAGTAATGCATAATTTAAGAAAATTATAATAAATAAGACTTTATTCGATTTAATTAAATAACAAAGCTTTTATATAACTTAAATTAAACTAGCTATTTCTAGTTCTATTAGCTAGTAGTAGGTTTTAGCATCCTTTAGTGCTTTAGAAAAGAATATTATTAGTTTAACCTTAGTTTTTAGTAGATATAGTAACTTATTAATAGAATCTTGTAATAAGTCTCTCTTAATATAGAGTATATTATAGCACTAATGCCTCTTTTCTTAAATGCATTTATATTATAAAAGAGAAAATGTTTTAAGTTCTTATAAATAAGCATTATATCTATAGTTAAAGCTTTCTAAAGTGCTATAAAAGAGGCATGATTTAAACTTGTTAAGTATATAAAAGCTTATTTAGCTACAAATGTCTTTTATTGGTTTCCTTTTGCTAGCCCCCTTTTAAAAAGCTTAGTTTTATAATCTTATAATAGTTGTAAAATGTAAGAGTAAAAGGGAACCTTGTCTTTTAACTATCTAGCTATGCTTAAATATGTTTTTAAATCCTTTATAGTTTTTAATTATAGCTTTCTTTTCCTTTATAGTTAATAGTCTAAAAGAGTTTATATAATATCTTAAAACTATAGTTAAGGGGTAGCTAATAAAACATTTTTTGCCTTTAATTGTAATATTATATTCGACTAAACAAGTAAAAGCTTATTTAAAGTAAGTTATATAGTCCTTAAATGTATAGCTTATAATAATAATATTATCGATATATGCTTTTGCGAATTGTAAGTTATTAAATGTATACTAGAGTAGTTTAGAAACTTATTAAGGTATATTAAAATGTGTATTGTCCTCGATAAAAGACTATTGTTAAATACTTTTAGCTCTTTAAGTAAATATACTATTAGTAGAAGAAACTTGTAATATTAATAACTATAATATATTTGTATTTTATAATCTTTTATAAGATACCTTCTTGTAATAGTATTAAGTATATATTTAGGATTATTATATTATTTAATTTACAAATATTAATAATTACTTAGCTTATTAGCTCTTCTTAACCTAGAATATATTTGTATACTACAAATATAGGATACAAGAAAGGAGTTAGTTGTGTTATATAATATAATTAGTCTTGCGATTTTAGATTACTAAAAGTTTTATTAATAACCTTTTAATCTTGCAAACTAACCTTATAGACTTTTGCCTTCCTAGATATCTTATTAACTTGATCTAGCTATTAGTCAATCTTTATTTACTTATCCTTTAAGAGGTAAATAAAACCTTTATCTTTAAATAAAGTATCTAGAAACTTATTTAAAAGGTCTACAAAAGCTTAAGTAATAAAAGGGTTTTTATAAATAGTAGTACTAGTATAATGTTTAGCTTTTATTAATGTTCCAAGATCCTTATTATTATAGTTTATAGGAATTTGTAAGGATGTAATCTTTAGTACTTATATAGCTAATTTATAACATCCACATTTAAGACTAAGAATTTGTTATTATAGTCAATATTTATAAGGTTTTTAAGGCAAAAGTTTCATAGCAAGAGAACTAGTTTATTTAAGTTATTCTTAGCTAAAATTGTCTTTATGTCCTTGTTTGCTAGCAATATAAATAAGGTAACTAAGGTGTTATCTAGCTTAAATAGCAAATCCTTGTCTTGAGCTATTGCTATATAATAAATCAAAATTGCTATAAACATAAATAGTAAAATAGTAATTCTTGCTATAATATAAACTAGTAATTTTGCAATCCCTTTCTTTAGTGTAGCTTTAAGCTTAATATTAATTCTATAACTTCTAATATGTCTTGCCTTTTTAGAAATTATAATGTTAACCTTTTTGGGTATAAGGATATTTATACTAATAAGTGGTTTTGTGGCTAAATTATTTTTTAAATGCACCTCGCGGGAGATCTTTGCAAGAGCTTGCTTTCTAGATTTAGGGTTTATATTAAAGAAGTATATTGTTAAAATAATATATTCTTAAAAGTGGACTTTTCCTATTCTAATTCCACATATAAGTAAAGGCTTAGCTATTGTATAGATAAGGAGTTTAAGCTTATTAGCTTGTAGCCATTTCTTATTAATAAGTGTAACTAAGTAGCTTATATTTATACAAACCTTATAAGAGATATCCTTAAAAGTAAACTTTATTTTAGCTATAATATAATACTAGTTGTAAAAACTGTAACTTGTTTTAATATCAAGCTTTGTGTTTACTAACAACTTAATAATTAAGAGGGCATAAAACACTTTAGCTATAACATGTGTTTTTTAAGTAATATTGCCCTTTACTATAATAATGTGTGTTATAGTATCTAATTTTATAAATAGATCTTTTTTACTAGATTTTAAGGCTTATTTGCAATTGTCTTTATAGATATATTTATAAAGCTAGTTGTTATTAGGGAAAGTCTCCTTATAATGCTTATATATAATGTCTTTCTTAGCAGTTTTTTAATTACTTAAAGCAAAGTTTATTATACTAAAATTTCTAATAAGCTTATCTTTAAAGTATTCTTTATTATAGTTATATATATACTTTTGCTTATAATCTTCTTTACCAAAATAGGCTAGTAGTTCCTCTAATTTGCTATAAAATAAGTTATTACTCTCTTGTTTTTGAGGTTCTTTTACAAATTCTTCACTAAAATGTATATATTATTAATAAGGAAAGTAGCTCTAATTCTAGCCTTTGAAAAAGTTTTGTTAATTCTACAAAATAAAGCCATTTTTACTAGTAATTTGCAATTGCTAGTATAAAGATGGAAGATTCTTTTGTATAAGTTGCTAACTTATGTTTTATAAGCAGTTAATATTGTTTTATAGTATTGATAATCTTCTTTATTTATCTCCTTTATAGAAATCCTTATAACTACTATTACTATAATTGTAAAAACCCTAGCTTAATAGTTAGAAATGTGATTGGGATTAACCCTAAAACTAATTGTAGAAAAAATTTTGTGGTTAAAACTAATTTATAAACTAATATAAACAGTTTTGGAAAGAATTTTAGGGCTAAAACTAATTTATAAACTAATATAGACAAGCGCTATAATATGGAGAGCTATATTTAGCTTCTTGCTTACCTTTAGTGAAATAATAAGCATTTGCCTTCTTTCTCAAGTTTTTAAATAAAGTAACTCTTAAATCTACTTCTTTAAGCTATTTTTATTTTGACATGCCTAAAGTGGGTATAATGCAATATGCTTATATAGAAACTTTTAAAGCATTATATACTATTATTAGTTAAAGAAAGTTAGAGCTTATTTTAGCTACTTGTATATAATAGAATATAGTTTGTGCAAAATTGCATACTATTTTACTATGCTGTAAATTAGAAATGCTAAACTTGATACTTCTTATATTCTTTATAGTATTACTAGCTAATTCCTTAAACTTTTTAATTAGGGCACTAAAGATGCTCTCGAGAGGCATATTTGCTAGTAGTTCACGTTTTAAGTTAAAGAGTTTATATGTGTGCTAAGCAATTGCTTTGCCTTATAGCTATATAATCTAGTTATCTTATATAGCCTTATCTCCTTTCTTGCTTGCTAATTTATAAAGTCGATTTGTGAAAGCATAAATGTTAATATATATAATAAGCTTTTTAACACTTATAATTCTTAAACTCGTAATTTTTGCATCTTATAAATTAGGATCGAAAACGCTAACTTCCTTTGTTTGGGGATTATAAGGTTAAGCTTAAGTGGGAAATAACAAGTTATATTAGGTTTAGGTTTTGATTTTGTCATAGCTAAAATAAGATATTAGCAATTGCTTTATAGTTTTATAGACTTATCTTAAGTAAATTCGTGTTTAGCTCTCTATTATCTTAGTTTTAACTACTAGCTTAGCTACTCCCTTGTTTGTTGCTACTTATTCTAGTAATGCTTGGCATAAATGCTAACAAGCTATTAGCACAAGATTTAAGCTAGAAGTTCGAGCTTTTAAGTTCTAATAAAGTGAGATTAATGTTTACTAGTCTCTTGAATTTGTGGAGTGTAGCCTTAAAAGTCACTCTTGTATATATTCACGTTTTTAGAAAGGGCTATTGTTAGGCTAGATTCATGCTTTCCAATCGAGTATTCCTTTGCTATAAAGCTAGTAATAGTAGCTAATCGAGTTCTCCGCAAAGATATTTGATATATGTAAAGGTTATTAGTAAAATATAGCTAGTATACTTATATCTTATTTTGTAAAATGCCTTTAATTGCATGGCAAGGTTTGTGGTGGTGATTCTTGACATTTATAAGAGGATTACGGGTATATAAAGGGTAGGGTATAATACTTTTTAGATATATTTAATAGAATTATCGTAAGTTGATGAATTTAGTATATAAAGTGATAAAATTGATAAATGTAGCATTGTGAAGGTAAATTGTAGTAAAGCTTGTAATTAACTTGATTGTCACTTATATATGTCACAAGGTTCTAACTGGGTGCTCTAGTGAAAATCAATAGAAAACTGGTGTTTACTAGCCATAAACTAGTGTGTGAAGCTAGTTGCTATTGTCTTAAAGATTTCTAGGATCGACAACTGGTTTTGAGGTTATTGCTACTAAGATGTTGCACATTAAGGAGGATTTTGTTAGGAGATGTAAAGTTGTTGTTCTCTAAAGCTATGGTCGCGAACTATAGTTACACGACAAAGAAAAGGGCCACTCGGCTAAATTCCCACCAAAAACAGCTATTTTGCCCACTTTGCACTGCATAATACTACTAGAACCACACCTAGTGTAGGCCTAATAAATAATATCTAGGTAGATTTGTAAGTTAAATACAATATTTTTAGTTCAAATAAAAATTATATCCAAATTGCATTAAAAAGCACACTTTTAAATAAGTACCCTAGTAATTTTAGCAATTTTTGGCCAGATTTTGGTGTAAAATCACTAAAATCAAAGAAATGCTAGCAGAATTAATAAATAACTTTATAGGGGCAACAAATAATTAAATTTTAAGGAGGCAAAGTTAAAGCATTAGTTCGATTTAATTAGATTGCTAATTACAATTTTTATAAGCATTAGGGTGTTATGGTTTTATTTTCAAGTCAAATAGTGAGTTTTGGCTGTAAAATGGTGTTTGGACCCTTTTCATTGTCCTAGTACTATATATAGCAAGCTTAAGCGAGTATGAGTTATTGTAATCATGCTTCCCGCAATCGTGCTTCTTGTAGCAATTAGTGTTTCCCAATTTAATAACTTAGTAAGTGATCTATTAAGTAAATATGCAGCGCAAGTAAGGATTTCTAGCTATAGGTTTATAAGGATATTAGTAGTGTTTTTTATAGCATGGCCTTTTTTAATTATAACCCCTTTAAATTGCTTAATAAGGCCATTTTAATCTTATATATATAGTAGTGATTTTTTATAATAAAACCGCATTTTATAACTTAGTTATCGCATTTTATTCCGAATAAAATTACTATTTTACTATCTTTATAAAATATTATAACTTTATAACCTTAACATTTATCGGCATAATTAGTAAAGTGTTAAAATGCCGGTAGCATGTGAATTTTAATTTACTATATAAATAGTATATAAAGTAATTGCAAGTATAGCTATCGAAAAAGTGTAAAACTTGATTTTTATTACTTATATTATTCTTTATAACAATTAAGTCCTAATAAACTTTGCTAAATGGTTAGGTGTTTCATATAATAAGAAATCGGTATAATACCCTTTTTGCATAGTTTAAATAATAGTCTTTGCATTTGTGGTTTAAGAGTTTATTTATAGTGATTTTTACACTTTAATAGTAATACATCATTTTAAGCAATGCTTTTAGATATAAATAGCTTATTATTTTATATTAATTGTCGAGTGATTCTTGTCGAATTAATCTTAGAAGTTTAAATAATGCGCTTTAAATGCAGCAACTTAATTACTTAAATCCTAATTAATAGAATCCTAGATTATATAAAGTGAAGCTTAAAATACCGATTTTAATAAAGTGTTATACTCAAGTACCTACTAGCTATAAGTTATAAAAGTATCCGCGAAGTAAAGTCTATCCTTGCTATACTTTAAGCTATTTGTACAATTATTTTAATAAATATAATAAGTGTTAAGCAAACAAAGTAATGCAATGCTTATATAGAATATTAAAACATATATATTGGTACAGCTAAGTGATTCGAATATGTGACACATAATAGTACCCCAAAAGTAATATATTCAATAATGTGTCCCTTATTAAATAGGGACTACTATATATATATAATAAGTATAAGAAGTAAAATAGTACACGCAAAGCAAGTGCTGATTTGTACAGGTTATGCAAAGCCCGAATAAGCCGAATATAACTACGCAAGTCGAGTATATCCTGCAAAGTAAGATATACTAAACACATTAGCTTACACGCAATTAAGGTCTAAACTAGGGCCCGAAAGCAAGTCCGCTAGAACCCGAAAGCAATATATAAAATAGGCCCGACAATTAGGCTATATAAAAGTAAACGCAATATTAGGGGTAATATAATATATATCCCGACACTAGCAACTTTCTCTTCTTATACAAATTATACTCGAAGTAAAAGTAAGCTGTACTTTTATAGTTAAAGAGTAAGCCCAGTAAATCTAATAAATTAACTATAAGATTAGAACAATTAAATAAATTAATTAAAACTAATAAACCAAAACAAAAATAATAACCCCTCACATAATCGGAAAAACTCCCTTATTAATGCCTTATTCTTTAGGCCGCCCCCGGAAGGGCAACTCGCTAATTTTGCCCCTCTTCGAGTAGCCTTAAACTTAAAGCACTAGTATTATATGCCTTGGCCTAAAAGCCTCTTACTATATTATTTGCTCTCTTTACTTATCCTTTAACTTGTATATTTAACTAATTTATATCGATAAACTTCTCTAAAGCTTTATTCGGGGTTCCCTTTATTATAGCATCTACTAGATTATCTTATCCATTTATTTATTATATCTTTATAAGTCCCTTTTATTTATATAATTGTCGAATAGCTATAATGTTAATTATTAGCCTCTTTTCCTTTGTAGTTTTAAGCTTAACAAGGCATTTGTATAATAAATAAAAATTAGTAGAAATAATAATCGAGGTTAGTAGAAATCCCAATTAATTAATAATTATATTAATGGTTATATTAATAGCAATAGCTATAATAACACTTTTTATTATTCTATAAATCTTTAATACAAGGACACTTCTAGTAACCCGTTTGCTCTTTGTGCTATTATAATAGACTATATTGCTTTATAGCTTAAATAAATCTAATAAAGTAGTCTTATTTACAAAGATAATTTTATATTTAATTTAAAAGCTTAAATCTTTATTATTTGCAAATAATCTATCGACAAAAACGAATAGCTTTATATAATTTAAGTTTAAATCTACGTATTTAATTCCTTGTTTTAAGTTGTCTATTTGCTATTATAATTGTTTATTTAATATTACTATTTCTTTTTCTATTAAACCTTAGTACTAAGTAGCTATAAATAAGTCGAAAATAGCCTCCGGTTAGTAAATCGTTGCAATATACGCTTTATGGGCTCGTTATTCCTTATATTAGTCATTGCAAGTAAATAAAGTTAAATTAACTAGCTCGATTTTCTTGCTTTAATCTTTTTATACTAGTAAAATCGATTTTCCTTCTTATTATTAGAAGATATACTTGTCGGAACATATACTGCATTTACCCCCAGTATTGCGTTTACTTCTATTCCTATACAGCTTGACTACCGGCCCTATTCCAAATCCTACTTTCGGGTTCTGGCGGGCCTGCTTTTCGGGCCCTAGTTTAGATCCTTTGTACGCGCGGGCCCGATGCATTTAGTATATCC
>Ga0302221_10002564_pt1 | contig 11250 bp, 8 predicted proteins | sample II_Palsa_E2_1_FD_193517 | JGI IMG/M metagenome (GOLD analysis project Ga0302221, IMG submission 193517) | Peat permafrost microbial communities from Stordalen Mire near Abisko, Sweden - II_Palsa_E2_1 | ecosystem: Environmental > Terrestrial > Soil > Palsa > Peat permafrost | place: Sweden...
ATTATATTTAAATCTAAAATTAAATTATATAAAATTAAAATTAATTATATAAAATTATTAAAATAAATTATATTATTATATATATTATTATATAATAATATACGTGACTAATATAATTATTATATAATTATATAAATATTAAAATTATTTTAAAAATAATTTAAAAATAAATTTTTTTAATTATAAATTAATTATTTAATTTAATTTAATTTAGTTTTTTAATATATTAAATATTTTTATTTTTATTTTTTTATATTTATATATTTATTTTTTTAATATATTTTTTTTTAATTAATTTATTTTTTTATATAAATTATTAATTTTATAAAAAAGAATAATTTTTTAAATCTTTAATTATTAAAATAATTAAAATAATTAAAATAATTATAATTATAATAATAAAATAATTTTTAAAATATTAATTAAAAAAACTCGAATATTAATAATTTAAAAAATATTAGTTTTATTAAAATAATATTAAAAATATTAATAATCGATTTTAAAACTTTAAAAATATTAAATTTAATTAAAATAAATATTAATATTATTAATTTAATTTTAAAAATATTAATAATTAATTTTTAAACTTTGAAAATATAAAGTTTTATTAAAAGAAATTTATTAATTATTAATTATATAATTAATAATTTTATATAATTATTAATTTTAAAATAATTTATAAAAAAAATATTTTTATAAAAAAAATAAAAAATTTTAAAACTAAATTATATATAATTAATTAAAGATTTTAAATTAAATTTTTTTAATTAATATTATAATTAATATTAATAAAATTAATAAAATTAATAAAGTTAAAAAAGTTTTAAATATATTTAAATTTAACGAAATAAATAAAATTAATAAAAATAATAAAAAAATTAATAAAACTTTAAATTTTTTTTAAAAAAACCAAAAAAATATAAAAATAAGATATTTTATAAAAATTTAAATAATAAAATAAAGTATTCTTATTATTAAAATTTTTATTATAATATTAATAAATAATAAATTAAAAAATTTATTTTATAATAAACTAAAAATAATAATTTTAAGTTTTTTTTTTATTATTATTATTAAGTTTATTTTTAATATTATTCTTAATATTTCTTTAATAATTCTTTATATTATAAATAAATAAAAATCGATTTTTAATAAATAATAATAATAATAATAATAATAATAATAATATTATTATTATTATTATTATTAAAATATTATATTTATTATATTTTTTAAAAAATTTAATTAAACTTTAAATATTGTCTTTTTATAAAATATTAATACTTTAAATATATAATTATTTTTTAATTTTTTTTAAAATAATATTATTTAAATTATTTAAAGTCTTTAATTATAAATATTTTAAAATCTTTATAAAAAAATTAAAAAAATTATAAACATTAAAAACTAATAAATTTTTAAAAATATTATTAAAGTTATATAACTTAATATTTATATATTTATAAATCTTATAATTTATAATTATTTTTAAATTAATCTTTTATTAATATTTATTTTTATATAATTTATTTTATATATTTTAATTTTAGTTTATATTAAATTATAATATTTTAGAAAAATATAAATATAAAATTAAATATATTTAAGATTTTAATTAAAAGTATTAGTTTAGAAATAATAAACTTTTTAATTATTATTAAAAAATATTTTATTTCCGGATATTTATAATATTAATATAAATTTTATTCTAAAATATATAAGTTTAATAAAAAAAAGTTATGTTATTAATTAATTAAAATAAATATTAATTTTAAAAAATTTTAAAATTTTTTTTTATAAAAAGTTTTTATAAAAAGTTTTTAAATTAAAGTTTTTATAAAAAGTTTTTAAATTAAAGTTTTTAAAGTTTTAAAAATTTAATATTATAAAGTTTATATTATAAAACTAATATTATAAATTAATAAAATTTAAAAGTTTTTAATTAATTAAAATAATTATTTTTATTTTTAATAATTTAATTAAATATTATAAAAATTAATATAAAAAAATTAATTATTAATATTTTTAATTTAAATTTAAAAATTAATTAATATTAGTTTATCGATAACGCGTAATAATTATTATATAAATATAAAAATATTAATTATATAAAATAATAATTAATTTATAATTTAAAGATAAAAATATAATAATATAATATTATTATATTTAAATTTAAAACTAAATTATATTTAATTAAAATTAATTATATAAAATTATCGAAATAAATTATATTATTATATATATTATTATATATATTATTATATATATTATTATATAATAGCGCACGTGACCAGTATAATTACTATATAATTATATAAATAAATTAATTTTATTTTTTTATTTTTATAATAATTATAATAAAAAATAAATAAAAATTATAAATAAATTATTAATTAAATAAAATATTTATAAATAAAAAAAATAAAATTTAATTAAAATATTAAAATTATAATTTTAATATTTTTTTATTAATAATAATATTATATATATAATATTTTAAAAATTTATAATTTAAATATATTTATTAAAAAAATTATAAATTTATATTTATAAAATTAAAAATTAAAAATTATTTTTTATTAATATTTTATATTAAAAACTATAATTATTATTAAATAATTAATAATTTAATTAAAATAAAAAAATATTATAAATAAAAAATAATTTTTAAATTAAAATTTAAAAAACTTTATTAGCTTAAAGGCTTATAGTAAGCCCAAACAGGAAATTTACGTCACTTCACTTGCAGAAACGTTATTTTTTCGTGCTAAGCAATTAGTGTCCCTTATTAGTAAATACCCGTGTTTTCACTAGCAACTCGACGAAAAAATCTTTAAATATTTTATTTAAAGGCATATTCAAACTTGAAGTAACGAGCTTCACATTATAACTTGTCGCGATTCAACCATCGCGGGGGGGTATAGAGATAAGGGTCAGCCGCTTTAATGATTTTATTTAGCATCTTCCCTGGTGGCGCGTAGACTCTCTCCGATTTCCCACAAAGGGTCGTATAAAGAGCTCTACTGTAGGTAGCTGTTACAAGAACCGGCCGTGTGGTCCGGCATACCAGTGCAGGTTACCAAAATTGTCGGAGTCATTCTAATATAAGACATTAAATATCTTAATTTTTATGAAAAGCCTATTAATGCTTAAATTTAATAATATTGATTTTGTATACAAATCGGGTTGTCGGTTCGTCCTCCTCTGCTCGCTCGCTCACTACAAATTTTGGTCGCCCTCTAAATGTTTTCTCAGTTAGAACTAATATTACAGTCGAATCTAAGTGGCCCCTTGCCCATTCTCGTCCCCCCATCCCGACCTATATTTAAATAACGCCTAATTCATCATGAAATCCTATCACCGCCTTTACAACATTTCCGCGTAAAGCCCCCGTATAGCGCCTTGAACCCCAAATACTCCACCAACGCCATTTCACCTAAGACCCCGTCTTTAGGGTACAAAATTAAGGAGATGTTTCAGAAGTGACTGGATCACCAGCACTCTTTGGCCGCTCCCTTATCAAACTCACGCACTCGCTCGAATCCACTTTCGATAATCTGAGTTTCTCGTCGAACATGCTTACAAGTCGATCGGAATACTGGTCGAGAACCGCCAGCACCGTTTCGCTGATAACCTTCGACTTGAGGCTTTTCTCCCCTAACGCCACTGCTGTGAGTCGCAGCTCTTGGTCTAGCTCCTTTAAAGCATCCTCTTTCACAGATTCAGAGGAGAGAAGCTTTTTGCGGTAAGCGCGGAGGGTGCGACACGCTTGCTCAGTCGCCATATTGAGGCTTCCAAACTCGCTAAAATTCCCTGTGCTCTTTGTTCGGCCCCGCGAACCCAGCGATGCAAGGGACGGTCGCCTCATTTCCTTTGCTGGAGGTGGGCTGCGAGATCTATGTCGACTACCGGTAGTACGACGAATAGAAGAGTCATCTGACGCCGATGTAAAGTGCTTTGTACTGATAGGGGGTACAGGAGGGGCTAGTGCAAGAGTAGGAGATTGTGACGAAAGACCGTATCTCGAGGTTTTCCGACGGATCCTCGGCGGAGAACGATTGCCCGTGGGCGTCGTAACGGGAGACACCCTCTGAAATTCTGCTAATTCAGCCCGAGAGAGAACCCTCCTCAGTGCTGGTCGAGTTGATGGTGTATCTTTCGGAGGAGATGATTCTCGAGCGCTGGAGGGAAAATCTTGCGTCTCTGCCGCTTTCGTTGGTGCGAGTTCCCATATCATAATAGTGCCACTGTAAACGCTCCAAGTCAGCGTTGCCCATTGAATTTAGGACTTGAGCAACTGCCTGTGGGATAGCCCGAGGTCATGTTCGGAGTAGAACACGCCGCGAGACAGCTGGAAGAGAGAATTCGCGCTAAAACACACTTACTCGGCTCCGGAACTTATCAAAATCTTCTCCTCCGAGTCGGACTCGAGGAGAGCAACGTCAGTCACGCTGGCCGTGTGGCCAAATTCTCGGTCCAGAAAGACTCCAGTAATTCCATCGTACACGCGAACAGACTTATCAGTAGTTGATACCCCAGCCAAAATTGTTGGTCTTCCCGGAATGCTACTAGGTCTTCCCATGACCAGAGCATCTAGGACAACTGCCTCTGCGCCTTCGCTGTCCGTTGCGCGGAAAGAGCCAACAAGACGTCCACTGGCGATCTCATAGATCGCCACAGACCGATCAAGCAAAGACACAACAAAGTTGCCCATCTGGTCTGCAAAACAGGCGGCCATCGACACCGGAGAAGCTTTCAGTGTGATGATGCGAAGGGGAAGTGCGGCTATAACGTCCTGACTCCCGACGTCCTTCTTCACAAGCTGTCTGATATGAATGGTCCTGTCCGTTGAGCAGGATATCAGCTTTTCTCCGTTCTCAGCAAACAACAAGCTGCAGACACTGGCTGAATGATCATCAAGTGTTTGAGTAAGAACCCATTCACCTAGAAGCAAGCGGAACAGCTGAACTGTTCGGTCCCGGCTACAGGAAGCGATCATGGTGATGTTCTCACTTTCGTGAAGTGCGATGTCTTGAATATCGGACATGTGGGCCCTCGTTTCCAACTCGCACTCGTGTGTGGACGGATCGACGATTTTCAAGACCCTCAAGACGCCATACTTGTCCCCAGTGACCAGAAAGGCAGCGTTCTTCGTAGCCCTCACGACCTGACATTGGTTGATCGGTTCGTCATCTCCCGTAGAGACTTGCTCAACTTCTACCTTCACGAAACCCTTGCTGCTACCATCAAGATCCCAGAAGACGATTGTCCCATTCGCAGACCACGTGAAAAATGCGGCATCCATCCTGTTCTCGAGGGATAGTAGGCCAATGCCAAGAACTGCATCGCCATGTGCTGAGAGGATTTTTTGCACTCCCATATTCGTCACATCAGGGTTTGAACTTGATATTTCTATCGAGTTATTCGAATCGACCGTTACGAGGCTGTCTGCAGCATAACCCATTGCGCAGAGGTCATGACCCGAAGAAGTCTCTGAGAATGATTTCGGTGATTCAGGCGGACTGAGACTCAGGAGTTCATCCATGCTCGTGGATTGTAGTCTGCCCTTACGCCCCCCAATCTTGATCCTTCGAGATTCGACATCGACAGCCAGGCACGTGACGAAAAACCCCGTACTGGCCAACTTCACCAACTTCTGGCCTTCACTATCGTCGAGAAGGCAAACATCTCCCCTTTCCGTACAGACAATAGCCTTGTGATTAGATATTGGTGCAATTGCTGTAAAAGTAGCTTCCACAAGAGGTCCGAGTAACACATTCCGGCCAGCCAGAGTCTTCAAGATCGGTTGGACGACGGCGGGTTGCGGTGTTCCATCCAGCGCAAAGCGCCTCTTGGATGGCGATACACTTCGATTTTCTTCAACCCTCCATATCTTGATATGTCTAGTACCGATTCTAAAGAGCAATGGTTAGCAACCCAGGTATTGAATTGATTGAGGACAACATAGGGACATACGTGACTATACTACTTCCCAGCCATATCATTTGCTTGACAAAACTCGTACACTTATTACTTGAGTGCAATTTGACCGCTGCGGTTCTTTGATTGATTGACCAGACGTAAAGAAACCCGTCATTGGCGGTACCCAAGCTTGCAAGATATTTCTGATCGGGGCTGAACGCAACAGCTCGAACACCAAAGGTGTGTTCATTTATTATGACTAAAGGGGCATCGGAAGAAGTATCTTGCAAAGAGAATATTAGTACTCTGGGGGAGTATCCGGTCTGTTAGAAGGTCAATAATGAATTAATGGCTAAGTGAAGACGTTCTCACCTCCCCAACAGCCAAGAGGGTGCCATCCGGACTTAGAGAGACGGCAGTGGCTGCCTTGATCCTTTCCCTGCTTGTCCACGTCTTCAAATTAGGCGAGTCACTCCGTTCGAGGCTTGTATGTGGTGTAGAGGGCGAGAAAGGAACAGCGGAGTCTCTGAGAGTTGCTATAGATCTATTCCTGCCATCATTCGCTGTGTTTGTAGGGGTAGATGGCGTGCACGAGGTCGGGACCACAGCATTGAGTGCAGTTGCCGTAGGGCGAGCTCTGAAGAATCTTTGGGAGGTCTTCGAGGAATCGTCAACAGTAAAAAGCACGGCCGCTGCGCCGGCTGTGTAAGCAAAGGTTCGCGATGATGAGAGACTATCGAATGCGGTTGGGGAAGAGACTGTGGTGCCAATGATACGCTTGAGCGAAAGACCCGACTCATAGAGACCACGGGGTTTGTGTGGGGACCGAGGGGTGCGCGGGTAGGGCGAATTGGAGGGGGTCAACTTGAGCCCAAGTCCCGTATTGGCAGCGAAAGTCCTCTGGTTCGACGGGGTAGAAGACATGTTCAAGCCATGAAGACGGCCAAATGAGTCTAGAAGCCGGCAATGGATGCAGTTTCGATCAGGAATAGGTCATCTGTATGCTGGAGGACGAACTCGGGATTTTGACTGTCGCAATTGAGGCGCAGGTATGAATCGAGGAGGACATGGGAAACAAATGCTGATGTTTTGTTATGTTAGCCATAAACGAACAAGAGCTTGGGGGATTTCTCCACACCACATACAGTGGCAGATCTGGGAGGGATCGAAGATGGGCTAGTAGGTCAGAGTCCAATGCGCAGGATCAGGTAGCAAAAAGAGACGAGGAAAGGGGAAGGGAAAAAGGGAATAGTCTCTCTCGATGTGAGTGAGATTTGGACGAGGGCTGTGGGTGGTGGTTTTCCAGGATCCGTGCATTGCAGCAGCCACAGACAGGACGCGTGGTGGCCCTTGCAACGCGCCAGGGCCAAAGGCAGAGACTACAGGAGCCGGGGTGGCAGGGGAGCTTTCGATCGACTCCATTTTGATTTGATGGCCCAAGTTGCTGCGCTGCTACCGTTGCTTCATGGTGCTGGCTGTCAGAAATACTTGGTAATACTCCCACAGACGAGCATCGGGCTGCTGGAGAAAAACAAGCACCCGTACCCGCCAACCCATCCCTGGTTCTCGTTCAAACCGTATCTGGTTGCAGCAAAGGTTCGCTTGCTCGCTCTTATCATTGATCAACATGCATTGCGCACGCGGCACGCATGTTGAAACTTGTTCGCGATACCTGCATTGACATATTCATGTCATTTCTTCCCAATTCCAAAAAACTTAACCCCCGCTCTATAATACAGTACAAAATGGTCGCCCGCATGAACTCCCCGCACTCACAAGATCCTATCTGCGAGGCTACAGCGCTCTACAGCCTCGCCCACAGCTTGGTTGCTGTCTGCCTCCCTACGCCTGGTAGTCGTAACCAGCGCAGGAAGAATCCGGGGCTCCTGCTGTCGCTTCGTCCACTCCTGTTTCCTCGTCATCCATTCTGGCTTCCCCTGTCCAATGCCCGTCTCCCTCCATGCCCTTGGCGGCTTCAGCCCTAGTTCTGCATACCTGCTCCAGACCTGTTGGCCCCTTTTCAGCCAACGTCTTTGTCGGTCTGTCTCTTCCTCGGGAGAAGGACTCCACTTCGACTTCAAAATTCTCCGAATTGCTTCAGCGGTGACACCAAATTCTTGTGACAGAGCTTCTGTGGTGTATCGTTCGGGCATCTGAGCATGTAGAGCCCGAATACCAGCAACAGCATCGGGAGAAAGACGTTTTGGTGGGTTCCAACCACCGGGAAATTTCTTCGAGAGAGCTTCTTTATCTATCTGCCAGTGTTCCCGTGCTGGAGGCTTCCAATCATCACGGCCTGCAGGCTTTGGCACCGATCTGCTTGCCAGTTTACCACTCGAATCCGTACTTCGGGGGCTACTGTAGTGGAGGGTAAAGGACTCGTTCTCAACCTTTGTTCTCCTGAAAGTGGTTCTGGATACTGGAGCAGCAGTCGGGCTAGGCTTCTCCACGGGGAGATCCTTCAATAATGACTTCAAGGGCGTTTCGTACCCCATAGAAGGAGTTTCATGGCGCTGAGAAGGCTGCTGGGGAGCCAGTTGCACTGCAATTGCCTCTACCGCTTCTGGAGAGAATTCGACGAAGGCATCATTAGCATCATATGTAGACGTTTGACTCTCTTGACGCCGCTCCACCCATCTGTGCGAGTCCGATATTGACTCAGCATGTCTCAAACCATCGAGGGACTCTGAGTTGGGAGATGGCGCTGTAGAATACGTGCGGCGAGGAAGAAATCGTTTCTCGGCGCTCTTGGCCGGTCTGAAGTTTCGAACCGATGATTGCGATGTAGCCCTGAATGCCGGAGATGTGGGAAGGTCGACCTGGGCTATATTCCTGATGAAGAGTCTCAGAGTGTTGCAGCGGCAAGGCATTGCTGCAGCCCTCATGTTTTCGCAGAAGTGAAGAATCGCAGAGGAAATGTATGGCTTTGTCGGCGTTATTGATTAGTAAGCGCATTGTGCCCGCCTGGTGCAGCACCTCCTTGCGCCTACTTTTACCCCTATCGGGTTTTAATGTGCTCGGAATTTTCTATAAACTTCACAGATTATAAGTAATACTTTGGGGAGTGCGGAAATAATGTTGATTTCTCCAAATCTTGCTGTCATTGTGGCTCAATCCATTTGAGCGTTTGAGTGATGTGAGCGTGTTCTCCCTTCTTTGCTCTCCTAAGACAACCTCTTGAGCTGTGCACTGTAAGTGCAACCAGTATTTAACGTTTCTTGCTGACTTGCAATCTGCGCTATTCATCATTGGCCCGTCGCTGTTGACTCGATGATAATTATTCGTCGACGTGGGTTGTCCGACGATCCAGGGTCGTAGTCATGATGTCGCCATGTGATAGCGGGGTTCAAAAGCTTCACCAATAACGGGATGCTCTAGTGTCAACCTCTAGAGACATTTTCCTCTACTTCCTGAATATCTCTTGCTCTTCTCCGTTTGATGTACCGCTCTTTCGGCCTCATTTATCGATGTCGTGGCCCAATCCTTTTTTTTTTGCGAAGGACGAGAATAGTCATTATGCCTGGGGATATAATTTCCAATGGACTCCCCAGCACATGACTCCTGAGGAGATGCATCCTCTGAAATATTCCTACGATGTCTTGGGCGAAAAATGTTTGGAGCGGCTCGATACTATTTCGCCACCCAATCCGGCCGAACAACTCCCTCGGAATCGAAGCAGACTTATCGCGAGTACAAAACCTCCCGTGAAAAGAGACTTGTATGCTCTATTAAGAGACCACGCTTCAGAAGACGAGACGCTGGGGCAACTGTGGGATGAGGTGAATACTATCCCAGATTGGGTTGATTGGGATCAGATTGCTCGAGGTCAAGATGGTAAGGCTTATGAATACCAACAAGCCATTTCCCTCTGTGGCAGCAAAGAGGCTGGAAACCGTTCCATAGGCTAGATTAGATTTCTTCTTCTTGTATCTTCTGAATCGAGCCAACTCCGAACTCCTAGCTGCCTCGTTTTTGGAGAATTCTACTTGCTAACTTGCTGAACAGTATTCTACAGATATGGAGGTGTTGCCTTGACTGCTGTATGGACTTCTTCGCATCAGAATTAGTCTACCTTGGCTAACTCAATAACAGCTTGCTTACCAGTCCCTACTTGGTGGAATGGGAGCTGCTCGAGTTACTGAAGTGCTTGCTCGGACAGGAGGCTTTTCGACCAAGGTGGCCAAAGCCCGAATGTACGAGACAACTCAGCACATTCTACAAGTGTAAGGCTTGCCTAAACTTCTCATTTTAGTGTCTCGTCCTCTTCTGCGATGACTTAATCTTGAAACGGGTTGAGAAGTTGTCATAGCTCCCTCGCAGCTATGGCTTGGAAGCCAAGCCAGTCCCCACAATTTCCCCCAGCTTACTCAGACGTTCTCTTCATCGTACTGATTTCGGGCAGGACAAGTGATTTAGAGTCTATTAAGCCAGGAGGACCTGGTCATGTTTCGACCATCCGAGTTAGGCTTCTACACGCCGCTGTAAGACGACGAATAATGAAACTTGCAAAAGAAAAGCCAGACTATTATTCGGTTGAACAGTTTGGAATCCCCATTAATGACTTGGATTCAATTGTAAGCATCAATTTCTAGGAGGAGTGTTCCCTACCCCATTGTATATGTCTTGATAACCGCCTTCTCGTTCGGCTAGTTCTGGGAGCAGATTACTCATAACGCACTGTTCCAGCTCTCAATCATATTCTCTAGAGACAACACTGACCCGGAGGCTTAGGGGACAATAAGTACTTTCTCCGCAACTCTAATCTGGCTCGGTTTCCCTCGACAAGGTTGGTGTATTTCTCAGAGCACGAATATGCTCCAGATATCCCATCCGAGCAGAGCAGCCTTTCAAATGAAGCTGTTAATAAAGTCAAAGTCTCTCCTTACCGGGTATGGCTAACTCCGTGTCTAATAGGTATCTGGATGAGACAGCAGGAGATATTAGACTACATTGCTCTCTGGCGTTTGGTAGCCCATTATATTGGGACTCCTACCCAATATTTTGAGACCCCAGAACGTGCCAAAGCTATGATGGAGTCCCTCTTAATTTCAGAGATTCGTCCCAGCAAGACGTCGAAAGTGCTTGCTAACAACATCATCCTTTCTTTGCAAGGGCAACCTCCTGCTTACGCATCCCGAGACTTCCTTGTTGCATCTGCAAGGTGGCTTAACGGTGACGAACTAGCGGATTGTTTGGGTTTGGGCCGTCCAAGTCTTTATTACAAAGCCTTAGTTGCGGGGCAGTGCATCTTCTTCGTGTTTATATGTTACACATATCGGTCCATACCGTACCTGGACAAGCGAAAGTTGAAGGTGTGTAGATTTG